>JACXTT010003436.1_pt1 | contig 24340 bp, 25 predicted proteins | sample 9270951 | NCBI WGS metagenome assembly JACXTT01 (sample SAMN15532306, study PRJNA645909) | rock metagenome | isolation source: weathered quartz diorite | place: Puerto Rico | collected 2017-06-21
TGGGTCAGCTGGTCGTTGCGATCGGGAATCCACTCGGGTTCCAGAGCACCGTGACCGCCGGTGTCGTGAGTGCACTGGGCCGCTCGTTCCGGTCCGTGGGCGGCCGCCTGATCGACGACGTAATCCAAACGGACGCGGCCTTGAACCCCGGTAACTCCGGCGGACCCCTCGTGGACTCGCGAGGCCGGGTGGTGGGCGTCAACACCGCCGTCATCCTGCCCGCGCAGGGCATCTGTTTCGCCGTCGGCATCACGACGGCGAAATTCGTCGCGGGCCAACTCATCCGGCACGGCAAAATCCGCCGGGGCCGGATCGGGGTGGCGGGACAGACGGTGCCGCTGCTGCGTCTGGCGCAGCGGGCGCATGGGCTCGATGCCAAAAGCGGCGTGCTCGTGACCGGTGTCGAGTCCGGCAGCCCGGCCGAGCGAGCGGGCCTCGCCTCGGGCGATATCATCGTGCGCTTCGACGGAAAGGCCGTCACGGGGGTCGACGATCTCCACCGGCTGCTCGTCAGCGACAGCATCGGCGCGCGCACGATGATCGTCGCCCTGCGTAAGGCCGACCGGCTCGAGCTGGCGATCGTGCCGGAAGAGTCCGCACCAGAGATCAACTGACAGGAGGTCCCATGAAGCCGCTTGCGCCCGGGACCAGGGCCCCCGACTTCACGCTCGGGAGCGCCCCGGCCCAGACCGTGTCCATTACAGACTATCGAGGCCGGCCAGTGATCCTGGCGTTTTATCCCGCAGACTGGAGTCCGGTCTGCGGTGATCAGATGGCGCTGTACAACGAAATGCTGCCGGAGTTTGAGCGCTACGGCGCGCAGCTCCTCGGGATCTCCGTGGACGGCATGTGGTGCCACGCGGCGTTCGCCAGGGACCGTAAGCTGCGCTTTCCGCTACTCGCCGATTTCGAGCCCAAAGGAGAGGTGGCCCGCCGCTACGGCGTGTACCGCCCCGGCGACGGTTTTGCGGAACGGGCGCTGTTCGTGATCGATGGCGACGGTATCATCCGCTGGAGCGACGTGTCGCCCATCGATGTCAACCCGGGTGCGGATGGGATCCTGCGCGCCCTGGACGCGCTCGTCCCGGAAGCGAAGCCGGTGTGAGCCGTCGCAGCGAGGCCGTGGTTCTGACGCCCGCCATCAGCGCGCGCGACCACGTCAAAGGACCCGGGGACGCGGCGGTGACACTCGCGGAGTATGGCGACTTCGAGTGCCCGCGGTGCGGACGCGCCTATCCGATCGTCAAGGCGGTTCAGCAAGCGATGGGCCCGCGCCTCCGGTTCGCCTTTCGCAATTTCCCGCTCCGTGAGAGCCACCCCCATGCCGAGCACGCCGCGGAAGCGGCGGAGGCAGCTGGGGCACAGGGAAAATTCTGGGAAATGCACGACCGGCTGTTCGAGCGCCAATTCGCGCTCGACGATGAGTATCTGGTCGAATATGCGACCGACCTGGGGCTCGAGGGACAACGCTTTGCGAATGAGCTTGCTGTGGGCACGTACGCGGCTCGGGTGCGGGAAGACTTCCGCAGCGGTGTGCGGAGCGGCGTCAACGGCACGCCGACGTTCTTCATCGATGGCGTGCGCTACGACGGGAGCTGGGAGCTCGAGCCGTTGCTCGCCGCTCTCAAGCAGCAGACCGCGGCTACACGCTGATCGCCCCCGGGAAGCGGGTGGGGTCGGGGGTGAATCCGGGAAAGATGGCGTCGAGCCCGGTCGGGGGGGCGCCCATGTGGCGTGCGAGGAGCTCGGCGAAGAGGTCCCGGAAGTCGGTGGTCACCGCCAGGTCGCGGCCCTCGAACCGGTCGGCGGGATCGAGGCCCGGCCACCGGCCGAGGATCCGCCCCCCGCGCACCGGGCCGCCGAGCACGAGCATCGCCGTCGCGTGTCCGTGATCGGTTCCCGAGTTGCCGTTTTCCCGAATAGTGCGTCCGAACTCCGACATCGTCAGCACCACGACATCGCGCATCCGCTCGCCCAGATCGCGGGTGAACGCGGCCAGGGCCTGGCCGAGCTCCGCGAGCCGCGCCGCGAGTTGGCCCTCGCCCGCTCCCTGATTGACGTGGGTGTCCCACCCGGTGACGTCGGCAAACGCGACCTGGACCCCGACATCGGCCTTGATCAGCTGGGCGATTTCGAGCATCGCCTTGCCGAGCCTGCCGCGCGGGTAGTCGGCCCCGTCGGCGGGCTGGTACTGCGTGGGGTCCACACGCCGTAGCGTTTGCACGGCCTCGAACGCTTCCTGGGACGACGATGACAGAAGCCCCGTGGCCGAGCCAGCGTACAGCTCCTCGAAGGCGCGCGTGAGCCGATCACGGGTGGCCGGTTGCGGCGCCCGCAGGCCGAAGGCCTGCAGATCGTCGATCGCGAGCGCCGGCGCCGAGCCGGCGAGGATACGCGGGAGCTGCGGGCCGAAGGCGACAGCGCGGAACGGCGTGTCCTGGTGCTCGCGGTCGTGCTGGCAGTAGCGGTTGAGCCATCCGTCCGGAGTCGCCTTCACGCCTGGCGTCCCGGATTCCATGTAGTCCTGGGCGTCGAAGTGGCTGCGCGTCGAATTCGGAGAACCGATGGCGTGGACGATGGCGATGCTCTTCGAGTCCCAGAGCGGCTTGAGCGCCGCCAGGCGCGGGTGCAGGCCGAAGTGGCCATCCAGGTCCACGACGTCATTCGCCGGTACGGCGATGCGAGGCCGCTCCCGGTAGTACAGCGGATCGCCGTGCGGAACGATCATGTTGAGCCCGTCCACGGCGCCGCGCTGAAAAAGGCAAACCAGAATCGGACGGCTAGATGGGTAAACGGCTAGTCGGTTATTAGCGGCGTAGGCGGCGCGAGCTAAGAAAAGGGGGTCGAGCCCCAGACTGAAGAGGGCTAACCCGCCTGCCCTCACGAACACGCGCCTCGAGATCGTCATGTAGTTCCCCTCCGAGCCGTCTAGCCGTCTCACTACTGCCTTTGAAACTCCGGCCCTCCGAGCGCGAGTCCGATCGCGAGCTCGCGCGCCTGTCCAGGATCCGCGATATCTGCCAGCTGTCGTGTGATGACCCGTTTCGTATTCTCGGACATGGTGCCGCCCAGGACCGCGCGGTCCACCCCGGCGACGATGTCGGCAGGGCTCGCCGCGGCGCCCAGCCCCGAGTCCGCGGTTACGGTCACGCCGGGAAGCTTCCCTGCGGCGAGGGCCACGGCGGCGTTCATGCGGTCGAGCAGCGCGCCGCTGTTCACCCATGCCGCTTCCATCTCCGGATAGCCATCGGGGGCGACATGCTGAAAGAGCGGCTCACCGAGCCGCGCCACGACTTGCGCCAAGCGAGGCGTCGTATCGGGATCGGCGGCGACCGCTCGAACGGCGCTCACCACGAACTCGAGCGGCGTCTTGACCTTGGCCCGGATATTCCGGGGTGCCCAAAAGTCGGGACCGCTCACGATCCCGCGTACCACTTCTCGGATGTCGCCATTCGACCGTTTCCACGCCGCGACCGCGTCGTCCACGCAGCCGTCCGGCGGATCGTCGCTCACGAATCGCTGGCAGAGTTTCCAGCTCACGTGATGCATCGTCCCCGGCAGGCTCGCGAGCATCTTCAGGAGTCTTAGCCCCTCGTCCCGGCCGTGCCCTTCCGGAAACCGGACACCCAGCACCTGTTTCTCCCCGCCGTCATGCGCCCAGTCGTGGAACTCGAAGTCGCCGCCCTGCTGAGGGCGCTTGATACTCCAGCCCGTGAGGATGCGCGCGACGGCGATCACGTCCTGCTGTGTGTAGCCGCCGTCCACGCCCACCGTGTGGAGCTCGAGCAGCTCGCGGGCGTAGTTCTCGTTGATGCCCTGGGGCGCGCGCTGGAGCGCCCGCTGTCGCATGGAGTCCTGCTCCGCGGGGTCACGCGCGGGAAAGCTGAATGGATTGGGGCGGCGCCCGAACAGGGGACGAGCACGGATGCGCATCGCGGCGGGCGGGACCGAGCCCGGGGCCACGCTCTCCCAGTTGTCCAGATAGAAGAGCATCGCGGGGCTCTCGGCCGTCGCGATCAGCAGGTCCTCGAAGTGCCCCATCGCGTTCGGGCGGATGGTGTGCTCGATGTAATCGGGGGCGAGGAACCGGTCGGCGCCCTTGCCGAAATACACGTTGAAGTGATTCGTCCAGAAGTCGACCATGACTTCGTACAGCTGGCGCTCGGAGAGCGCGGCGCGCACGACGGCGAGCTCCTGGAACTGGCCGGCGAGGCGGCGAGCGGTCTGTTCCCGCGGAGTGACCGTGGTATCGGCCGCGCCGTTGGCCGCAAGCTTCCGCTCCCGGCGCTCCCGCTCGACGTCGGCGTACATGCCCGCGAGGTCGCCACGGTCGTAATCGAGGATCCGGAAGTCCCGCTCGCGCCGGGCTAGGACGCCGTCGTCGATCTTGCGAGGCGTGAGCTGGCGGTCGATCCAATGCATCACGCCCTCGGCGGCCACGCGGTCGACTTCTCCGGGGCGCGGGCCGTAGGCGAGACGGTTCAGTGCGTGCAGTGCGGAGTCGCGTGCGGACAGGACGGAGGGCGAGCTCGTGTCGCGGAGGGATGTCACGGCCATGTCTAGAGGCGCAGCGTGCGGCGCTCCGACGACGTGCCATGCCGTCATCAGGGGAGACCCGATGCCGAGGAGCAGCAGACAACCCAGAGTACGGTATTTCATGCGGTTATATTGACGCACCCCCCCAGTGGGAAGTTAAGGTCGTGACCGGTCCACGCCGTTTCGTTTCGCACGGTATCCTCCCCGCTGCCAGGAGCTTACTGTCGGAATCGGACGGCAAGCCACCCACCTGGTCCGAGCGCCTCCAGGCGCTCAGGCACGTCCCACCGCTTCTCAAGCTCGTCTACCAGACCCACCGCGGCTACACCGTGGGGATCCTCGCGCTGCGGGTGGTGCGCTCGTTCATCCCGCTCGCGGTGCTGTGGATCGGGAAGTTGATCATCGACGGCGTGATCGCGGCGATGCGGGTGCGGGAGACGGGTGGGGGTGGGGTGGTCGACTGGTGGCATCTGGGCGGCCTGGTCGCGCTGGAGCTCGGTATCGCTGTCGGCGGCGAGGGCCTGGCGCGCCTCTCGTCGCTCCTCGAGAGCCTGCTCGGCGACCTGTTCTCCAATCGGATCAGCGTGCGGCTGATGCAGCACGCGGCGACGCTCGACCTCGCCCAGTACGAGGACTCGGAGACCTACGATCACCTGGAGCGCGCCCGTCGGCAGACGGTCGGGCGGATCGGGCTCGTGGCGCTGTTGCTTTCCACGGCGCAGGACCTGGTGACGCTCATGTCGCTTGCGGCCGTGCTCCTCGTCCAGCTGCCGTGGCTTCTCCTGCTGCTCGTGGTCGCCGTGGTTCCGTCGTTCCTGGGTGAGACTCACTACGCGGCGCTCGGCTACTCGCTGCTCTTCTCGTGGACGCCGGAGCGCCGGCTGCTCGATTACCTCCGCTACGCGGGCGCCTCGGACGAGATGGCGAAGGAGGTGAAGCTCTTCGACCTCTCGAGCTTCCTGGTGGGCCGATACGCCAAGCTGTCGGACGAGTTCTACGACGCTAACAAGCGCCTGGCGATCCGGCGTAACGTAGTATCTACTGCCTTCGTCACGATCGGCACACTGGGCTACTATGGCGCGTACGCGGTGACGATCTATCTCACCGTGCTGGGCCGGTTCACGATCGGAGCCCTGACGTTCCTCGCGGGGTCGTTCCGACAGAGTCGCGATCTCATCCAGCGGATCCTGCTGTCGCTCTCGCAGGTGTTCGAGCAGAGCCTGTATCTCTCCGACCTGTTCACGTTCTTCGACGTGCAGCCGCGAGTGACGTCCAAGCCTGGCGCGCGACCAGTGCCGGCGCCTATCCGGCGCGGCTTCGAGTTCCAAGACGTAGGGTTCCGTTATCCAGGCTCTGATCGCTGGGCGGTGCGGCATCTCACCTTCACCTTCGAGCCTGGAGAGCGCATCGCCCTCGTGGGCGAAAATGGCGCGGGGAAGACCACGCTGGTGAAGTTGCTCGCCCGGCTGTACGACCCTGACGAGGGACGCATCTTGCTCGACGGCGTCGACCTGCGCGAGTACGACCTCGTCAGCCTGCGCCGGAACATCGGCGTCATTTTCCAAGATTTCGTCCGCTACGACTTCATCCTGAAGGAGAACATCGGCGTGAGCCAGGTGGAGGCGCTGGACGACGACGCGCGCGTGCGCGAGGCGGCGCGCCGCAGCCTGGCCGATTCGGTCGCGACGCGCCTGGAGCGAGGGTACGATCAGATGCTGGGTCGCCGGTTCGACGGCGGCGTGGAGCTCTCCGGTGGCGAATGGCAGAAGGTGGCGCTCGGCCGTGCCTACATGCGGGATGCCCAGGTGCTGATCCTCGACGAACCCACCGCATCCCTCGACGCGCGAGCAGAGTACGAGGTGTTCCTGCGGTTCGCGGAGCTCACGAAGGGGCGGATGGCCGTCTTGATCTCGCATCGATTCTCGACGGTCCGGATGGCGGATCGAATCCTGGTGCTCAGGAGCGGGGAGCTCGTCGACCAGGGGACGCACGAGGAGCTGGTGGCGCGGGGCGGCCTGTACGCGGAGCTGTTCAGTCTGCAGGCGGCGGGGTACAGATAGACGTCTCAACGCCCAGTCCCGCCGTCTAGGCGTCTGCCTTGAACGTGTAGCACCACGCCTCCCCCTCGAGCACTATGTCCTTCGACTGCCGCGTCACCTTGATCGAGAGCCGACACACCGGCTTGGTCGGATGCACGCTCACCACCTCCGCCTCCGCGGTGATCGTGTCGCCGATATAGACCGGAGCCGTGAACTTCCAGTTCTGGCTCAGGAATACGGTGCCGGGCCCGGGGAGGTCCATCGCCACCAGGGCGTGCAACAGGCCGGTGGTGAGACCGCCCTGCACGACCAGCTTCCCAAACTTCGTCTTGGCCGCGAAGCCGGCATCGAAGTGCAGCGGGTTGTAGTCCCCGGTGAGCTTCGCGAACGCGGCCACGTGGTCCGGCGTGAGGGTCAGGCTGCGACGCGCCGTCTGCCCCACCGCGAGCGTCATCGGGTCGCTCGGCGCTCCAGGCCCGCGACGAAGGGCGTGAAGTATTCCTTCCAGACGGCCGCGGCGGTATGCGTCCCGTGTCCCCGCGTCCGCTCGCTCGTGGGGATGAGGACGTAGCGGGCGGTCTTCACGCGCGGGATGAGTCGCTCCATGAGACCCAACTCGGGGGGATTGATGAAGTCGTCGGTGGAGTTGATGGCCAACACGGGAACCGTGACGCGCTCGAGGTCACCGCTCGGATCGTAGTCGCGCGAGGCGTCGAACTGATAGAGCAGATCGTTGGCGTCCGCGTCGGCGGAGCGGGTGTCCAGCCAATGAGTGATGAAGGCGTCGGCCGAGTCGCGCGTGGGCCCTGCGCGCTGTTGCACGAGCGGTGCGCTGCCCGCGATGAACAACAGCTGCAGCGCCGCGCGCAACCCACGCGGTTGTACGGTGTAATCGCCGTTCTGCCAGTCCGGATCGCCCTTGATGTCGTCGATGACCATCCGGCGCCACATGCGGTTCCGTCCCGCGATCTGGGTCGGGAGGCAGGCGAGCGCCACCAGCCCGTCCATGAAGTCGGGGTGACGCTCGCCCCACATCCAGCTGTGCATACACCCCATCGACGTCCCCATGACCAACAGCAGGTGATTGACCCCTAGCCCGTCGGTGAGGAGCCGGTACTGCGCGGCCACGAGGTCCTCGTACGCGTAATGGGGGAATCGGGCTCGTAGTCCGTCACTCGGCTTGGACGATCGACCGTGGCCGATGTTGTCCGGGAGGATGACATAGTGCGTGCTCGTATCGAGCGGCTGGCCGGGGCCGTACAACTCCCCCGCGAACAGCGGCGACAGGAACTGGTTGCCGGACCCGCCCGTTCCGTGCAGGATGAGCACCGCGTTCCGCACCACGCCAGCGGCGTCGCGCCGCGGGTGACCGAGCGTGCGATAATGGATGCGGACCGCGGAGAGGGTCTCGCCGCTCGCGAACCGAAAGTCCTTGAGGACGAAGCTCCCGGTGTCTCCCTGGATCGCGGCGACGAGCAGGAGCGTCGCCGCCGTCACGCGAGGTACCTCTCGCGCAGGATCGCGACGTGGTGGCGCTCGTGGCCGGCAATGATCCAGGCGAGCGCCTGCACCGAAACTTCGTTGTTGCTCGCCACGCCGCGACGCGCCAGCGCCTCACGGGGCAGACCGGCGAACAGCGCGATGGTCGCGCGCCGCACGGCGTCGAGCTCAGCGGCGAGCTCAGACAGCGGGCGGGCATCGAAGTGGCCCGCCGGAGCCCACGCCTGCTCGTCGAACGAGGGGAGCGGGTTGGTGTCGCCTCGCGCGAAGCTCAGCGCACGATAGCAGAATACCCGCTCGGCGTCGGTCACATGCCCGATGACCTCTTTGATGCTCCACTTCCCGGGAGCATACCGGTGCAGGGCTTTCTGTTCCGACACCCCCGCGAGCAGCTGCTGCGTCTCCCCTCGCTGGCTCTCGAGCGTCCGCAGGAGGTCGCCGGCCGGGACCTTGCTGACGTATCGGTCGTAGTACGGCGCGTACTCCCCGGCGACCGGATGCGGAATGGCTGCGGTCGTCATGCCACCCTCCTCGGTCTCTTGGACGCGGGCTTCGACGGGGCGGCCGCCGGGCGGAATCGGGCGAGCCGTGCTTGCGCATCCGGCATCCGCAGGATCAGCTGCTCCAGCTTGTCGAGGTAGCTCGGGTTGTTGAGAAGACCCCGGAGCTCGGTGAGAAACGGCTGCAGCCGGACATAGACCATCATGTGCTCGCCGTTCACGTCGGCGAACATTTTCTCGTCGATGGCTTCGTGGAGGACCAGCGCCGCGGCCATGTTCCAATAGGTGGTGACCATGCGATACGCCGCGCTACTCTTGCCGCGGTACACCGCCAGGATCTCCGCGGCGCTCTTCGGGTGGAAGTCCTCGCGGAACCAAGCACGTGACTTGCGCATCACCGGCTCGCGGCGGAGGTCGTACAGCTTGAGGAGCAGCTTGGCGCTTTCGTATTTGGTGGTCACGGTCGGCTCCGGAGGGATGTGTTCACAGGAAGTTATCCGGGTGCTCGGGCTGCGGCGACCCAGGCTCACACCAAAGATCTGGACTTCCACCGGTCAGCTGCCGGTCGAGAACCGCACCGCGCCCAGGTCCACGAGGCCCTGCAGCGTCTCCTTGAGCACGCCGATCTCCACCCCAGCGCCGGCGGCGAGCTCCTCGAGCGTCCGGGTGCCGTCCGCGAGCTGCACCAGCGCTGCTACACTCTCGTCACTGTTCGCCACCGCCACCCGCCCATGCGGCGAACGGGCGATGAGAAGTTTGATGGACCGCTGGGGCGGGAGGGGCAACTCCGTCCAAGGCGCAAGGAGCTGCGAAAGGACCGCGGGCAAGTCGTAGGCCAGTTCGAGGAGCACCGTTCCTTCCACCTTCTCCGGACGGTCCCGCTCCCCGCTCCCCGCTCCCGTTTCATTGTCCCGCCATACGCGCGGGCCCGCCTCCGCCACCATCATCGCTTCCTCGTAGCGCAACAGATCGGCGTGAAACGGGATGACCGCACCATCGCCGCCGACATGCTCCACGACGAGCCGTGCGACCGCGCGGGCCGTCGCACGGCTTCCGAGCACGGCGCCCGGCAGCAACGCGTCGAACCGCGGTCCCGCGAGAACCGCTTCGGGCCGGCGGCCCGTGATGCGCACCAGGGCGCGTGAGTACTTGAAGAACTGAACGATCCGCTCGTGGTAGAAATGCCGCGCCAGGAATCGCGCGTAGCGTTCCACGCGGTCGGGGTCGGCGAGCGCGAGGCGCCGCCATGCGGGTGAGGCTCGGTACGGAGCGTCGGCGAGCGCGCGAATCACCTCATCCTGGAGTGCCCGATCCGTCGGGGGGGGGGCCGAGGACACTAGGGCGTCACCGGAGGTGGTTCGCACGCCTGGACGCGGACGACAGCCGTACGTCCATCGGTGAGGATCTTTTGGCCGGAAACGTTCCGCCCCTCGGTGATCGCGCCAGGGAGCGTCATGTAGTCGAGCAGGTCTCCACACCCGCTCGCTTCGAGGTCGTGGACGACTCGGTCGCGCTCCTGGTCGATGTGCGGCTCGATCTTGTGCGTGGCCTGGGGCTCCCACGGCTTGAAGATCACGCCCACGTCCTTGTTGGCGGCGCCGACCCAGACCTGCGCCAGGGTGTCGAGCAGCCAGATCCGGATGTGGTGCCGGATTCGCACGTTCGGGCCGGGCAGCTCGTAGGCCAGGTCCTGCGGGCGTCCCTCGAAGTATTGCGTGCTGACGGGTGCGTTTATCGCCGGCCGGCTCGCGATGGCGGCGGTGATCTCGCGGGTGACCGTCTTGACCGTGCGCTTCTGCGCTCGAACCCAGCCAACGCTCCGAAACGCGCTGTCGATGGCTACCTCGGTGCCGATGAGCAAGACGTTGAACGGGTCGCCGAGCACCGTTCCCGTCCGATTCTCGGAGCGGGGCAGGAACTTCGGCAGCGCGGGCGGATCGGCCAGCTCGCCATGCGCCGCCACCGGCTCGCACGCGGCCGGGTTCGGGACCGTGAGCGGCTCGGTGAGTCTGAGCCCGCCGATTTCCCCGGCGAGAATCTTCACAGGGGGCCCGCGGCGCATCAGGGAATAGCCCCCGAGGAGGGCGACGGGAACGGCGGCGATATCGGCCGCGACGGCGACTCCCGCCGGCACGAGCTTCTTTCCGACACCGACCACGCTCGTTTTCCCGCTCGAGACGAGTCCAGAGTCGGTGAGGAACGCGGGTTTCGTGTACTCGAGCGTATCGAGCAGGCCGGCGATCGAGACCCACTGCCCCCGCCGCACCTCCAACGAATCGAACCGCATGCCGAGCTTTCCGTGCCGGCCGAACCGACCGCCTCCTTTGGAAACCACGACATGCCCCATCGCGCGGAGGTACGGTGGAACAACTACGCAGGAATCGCTGACGAGCGCGCCCATCGTCTGTACGAGCACGGCCGTGCCGACCGTGTCCTTGCCGCTCGTCACACGCTGCACGAAGCGAATCGGGATGTGCGTGCCCGCCGGAATCACTGTGTCCCCTGCCAGGACGGCGAGCAGGACCGCGAACAGGGTCCTCACAGGGCCGCCCGGATTCGCTCCACGCTCCTGAGCAGCACGTCCGCTGTGAGCGACGGGGAGAACGCGTCGAACGTCACGGCCTTGGCCTTCGGACAGCGGCTCGCCGCGTGAGCGGCGAACGCGAGCATTTCTTCGGTGGGCTCGGCGGGCGCGATCCACGGCCCGCGCAGGTCGGCGTCGTCTTCGACGCCCGCGACATGGAGCTCGACCACGTACTCGAGCGGAAACTCGCTGAGCCAACGCTCGGGCTTCAACTCGCGGTAATGCGCCTCGAGCCACACATGCGGCAAATCGAGCAGGAAGCCGACGCCCGTCGCATCGAAGAACCGTCGCAGCCACACGGGCTCCGGCATCTGACTCGCCTTGACGTCGAAGAAGCCCGGGATGTTTTCCATCACCAGGGGCTGGTCGAGGCGGGCCTGTAGGGCGCCGGCATTGGAGATAAAGCGCTCGAGAAACCCCTCGGTGTACAGGGGCGGAAACACGTAGTTGAGGTTATAGGCGCCATCGACGGTGTGAAGACACTGGAAGTGCTCCGCTACCCACGGTGAGCGGTACAGCTCGGCGAGCGACCGGGCTCGTCGTATCGAGCGTTCGTCGAGCGGCTCCGAGAGCTGTCCGAGGTAGTCGTGCAACAACAGCGTGTAGCGCTCGCGGATCGCGGGCCACCAGGGGTCACTCGCGGCGGGGGGATCCGCCATCGCGAGGTGGTCGATCTCCACGGCCCGGGCCAGCTCACCGCCGAGATGGGGGTTATAGAACGCTCCGACCATCAGCCCCGCCTTTGGCATTACTCTACTAACCCTCGCTCGGCGAGTTGGTCACAGAACACCTTCACCTGCGCCGCGACCATGGGTTGTTCTCCCTGGTCGGTCCAGCCCGCGGCGATCGCCTCGTACGTCCGCGAGCCGTCGAGCTGCTCCACGATGTAGCGCTCGCGGTCGCCCCACCCGGCCGCCTGTGCTCGAGCGGACGGGCTCGCGCGCGGCGGCCGGAACGTCTCTGCCACGATCGCGTCGACCACGGCCACTTCGTCGGGAGTGAGAGGGCGATCGACGGCCGTGACGTTGTCATCCACCTGAGCGGGGCTCCTCGCCCCAGCGAGCACGACCGCGACGCCCGGACGGGCGAGCACCCACGCCAGGGCGAGGGCCGGGAGGGAAGAGCCGCGCTCGCGCGCCAGCCGTTCCAGCCGCCGGATGGCCTCATGGCGCCGCGCGAATTCCGCACCCTTGAACCAATAGATGCTGCGCCGATGGTCGGCTTCGGAGAAGCTCGGCGGAGCATGATACGCACCGCCCAGAAGCCCCGAGGCTAATGGCCGGTAGGCGAGAAACGCGATTCCCTGGCTGCGGCACAGCGGCAGATGGCGGGCCTCGACATCGCGATCAAAGAGGTTGTAAGGCCCTTGATACGTTTGCAGCGGCGCCAGCTCGAGCGCACGCGAGAGCTGGAGATGGCTCGCGTTGCTGACTCCGACGGCGCGGGCCTTGCCCTCGTCTTGAGCCCGGCCTAGACGCTCGAGCTGCCATTCCCAGCTATCGCCGGCTTCATGCAGCTGTGCCACGTCCACGTAGTCGGTACCGAGGCGCGCGAGCGAGGCGTCGAGCGATGCACGAGGGTCATCGCGAGGACCGATCTTGGTGGTGATCGCGACGCGCTCCCGGCACGACCGGAGCGCGCGTCCGAGTAAGGATTCCGAGGCTCCGTCGCCGTACGTCGGGGCCGTGTCGAAGAAGGTGACGCCGCGCTCGACCGCGCGCTCGATCGCGGCGAGCCGATCGCGCTCCGCCGCGGGAGCACCCCAGCCTGTTCCGCCCACGGCCCAGCCGCCGAAGCCGAGCGCGGGTCGAGACGTCAGGAAACGCGAAGGGGGCCCGACATCAGACCGGGCCCCCGGGTGCATCGAGCCGCTCCCTCAGGAGTGGCAGGTAGGCACCAGCTCCGCCGTCTCGACGATCTCGGGACGATGACAGCTGGGCACGAGCTCCTGCATTTCGACGATCTGCATGCGACCTCCTTGCATCAGGGAAGCAGGAAGACGGCTGTCTGGTCAATCCTACGGGTTGCCGTCGCACCCGTCAACCGGTAACTCTCAACCCTTCATGATTCCAATTCATGCATTACTGACCGAGAACGACCTCGCCGCGGAATTCGTGACGGCGGTGCAGCAGCGTCGGTTGCCGGAAAAGTTCTTCTATTGGTTCCCGCTGTCGGTGCGCGCGTGGCTCGCGTTGTGCTCCGATGGAGCCTACCGCAACTTCGTCCGCTCGCGCTCGCTGATCGCGCGTTCGCGCGCCGAGCTCGCGCGGCTGTTCTCGCCGGGGCCGCTCGAGGTCGTGAGTCTCGGAGCCGGTCAGGGAGACAAGGACCTCCTGATGCTCGACGCGCTCAGAGAGAACGGCGCCCGCGCCTCGTACGTTCCCGTGGATACGAGCCAGGCCCTGCTCGAGATGGCGTGCCGGGGCGCCCTGGAGGCGAGCGTTCCCACGCAGGGCATCAAGGCCGACCTCACCAACCCCGCCCACCTCCGTGCGCTCTCGGCCGACCCTGAAAGCCCGCGCCGGCTCGTACTGCTCATCGGAAGCACGCTCGGCGCGTTCGATCCCATTGCCGAGGCTGCTGAGCTGGCCCGGCTACTCCGGCCGGGCGACGCGCTGCTCGTCGACGGCGAGATCTACGCCGGTGACGCGACTGTGGCCGGCTACGATAATCCGTTGAACCGCCGCTTCGCCTGGGCGCCATTGAACGCCGTCGGTATCACCGACGCCGACGGCGAGCTCGTGTTCGAGGCGGCGGACGATCCCCGGCTCCCGGGGCTCCACCTCATTCCGAAGCATTTCAGGGCGCGCCGGGACGTAGAGCCGCTCCTCGGGGGGGAAGTCCTGCGGATCGTTCGCGGAGAACGAGTGGCCATGAGTCATTCCTATAAGTACGCCGCGGACACGTTTCTCCGGATTCTCTCAGGGGCGGGCCTCGCGGTCGCGTGGCAGGGGCGGAGCGATGATGGCCGGTTCTTGATGGTTCTCGCGACGCCGGCATGACCGTCGCGCTGGAGATCAGCGGGCTCGGTTACCGCGTGCCGGGTGGGGCGGCCCTCGTCGAGGACCTCTCCTTCACCGTGGGCGCTGGGGAGACCCTCGTGCTGCTGGGTCGGAGCGGGTCGGGGAAGACGACGACGCTGAAATTGATCAATCGGCTGCTTGAGCCGAGCGCGGGCGAAGTCCGTGTGGCGGGCGAGCGCGCCGTGGATTTGCCGGTCACGCGGCTGCGGCGCCGCATCGGATATGTGATCCAGGAGATCGGACTGTTCCCGCATTTCACGGTCGAGCGGAATGTCGGGCTGGTCCCGGCGCTCGAGGGCTGGCCGCCCGTGCGCATCGCCGACCGCGTGCGCGAAATGCTCGCGCTGGTCGGGCTCGATGCCGCCGGCTTCGGCGGGCGCTATCCGCACGAGCTGTCCGGCGGGCAGCGGCAGCGCGTCGGCGTCGCTCGGGCCCTCGCCGCCGACCCCCCGCTCCTCTTGCTCGACGAGCCGTTCGGCGCGCTCGATCCGATCACGCGCGTGGAGCTGCAGCGCGAGTTCCAGGGGCTCGAGCAGCGGCTTGGGAAGGGGATGGTGTTTGTCACGCACGACGTGCGCGAAGGACTGCTGCTCGGCACGCGCGTCGGGCTCATGCATCAGGGCAGGCTGGCGTTCCTCGGCGCGCCTGACGAGTTCCGGCGCTCCGACGATCCCGAAGTCAAAGCGTTTATGGCTGCCGCGTGACCGCGAGTGAACTCGCGGCTCGGCGCTGGCCGGTAAACCGGCCCCGCCATCCGCTCCAGCGGACGATGCCGAGCCGCGGCTTCAGCCGCGGACACGGAGCGTCGTGAGCCTTCTCGCGTTCTATGCCCGCAATTCGGACGAGGTCATTGGACTCGTCTGGCAGCACGTCTCGTTGGTGCTGATCTCGACGATCGTGGCGATCCTGATCGGCGTGCCCCTGGGCATCGCGCTCACCCGACGGCCCGCCTGGCGAGGCCCGGTGCTCGGGCTGGCGAACGTCTTCCAGACGGTCCCGAGTCTCGCCTTGTTCGGATTCCTGATTCCCCTTCCGTTCCTCGGCGGAATCGGGGCGCGTACAGCCATCGTTGCCCTCGTGTTGTACGCGCTCCTGCCCATCGTTCGAAACACGTACACCGGGATTGTGAGCGTCGACCCGGCAGTTCGAGAAGCGGGGCGTGGCATGGGAATGACCGATGGGCAGCTGCTGCGGCTGGTGGAGCTGCCGCTGAGCATGGGAGTACTCCTCGCCGGCGTGCGTGTGGCGACGGTCGTGGGCGTCGGTACCGCGACGATCGCCGCGGCGATCGGGGCCGGGGGGCTGGGCGTCTACATCTTCCGCGGGGTCGCGACCGTCGACAACACGCTCATTCTCGCTGGAGCGCTCCCCGCGGCGCTCATGGCGATCGCGGCCGACGGGCTGCTCGGTCTGGCGGAGCGGCGGCTCGCGTGGAGAAGGACGTGAGCGTCAGGCGGTTAGGCGGTTGGACGGTTGGACGGTGGATCGTCGCAGCCGTTCTCACGCTGGCCGCGTGCAACCGGCGCGATCGAATCGTCGTCGGGTCCAAGAACTTCACCGAATCCGATCTGCTCGGTGAAATCGTCGCGCAGCAGATCGAGCGGCGGACGTCGGTGCCTGTGGAACGGCGCTTTCATCTGGGTGGCACGTTCGTCTGTCATCAGGCGATCACGGCCGGACAGATCGACCTGTACGTGGAGTACACGGGCACGGCGTACACAGCTGTGTTGAAGCTCCCTCCGGGGCCGGATCCCGATAGCGTGTATCGAGCCGTGGCGGCGGAGTACCGGCGGCGCTACGCGCTCGTGTGGGGGAAGCCCCTCGGCTTCGACAATACCTTCGCGATCACGGTCCGTCGGGCAGACGCCGTTCGCTACGGGTTGAAGCGGATTTCCGACCTCGCACGAGTCGCGCCGCGCTGGCACGCGGGGTTTGGCTACGAATTCCTCGAGCGCGCCGACGGGTTCCGCGGGCTCGCGAGCGTGTACGGGCTGCGATTCGCCGCGCCCCCGACGGCGATGGACCTGGGGCTCACTTATCGCGCCCTCGCCGAGCGAAAGGTCGATGCGATCGCGGGCAACTCGACCGACGGACAGATCGCGGCACTCGAGCTCGTCGTCCTCGAGGACGACCGGCACTATTTCCCTCCCTATCAAGCGGCGACCGTGACCCGTTCCCAGACACTCGATGCTCATCCGGACGTAGACCGGGCGTTGGCCGAGCTCGATGGAAAGATTTCTGACGCCGAGATGCGGCGGCTGAACGCGCTCGCGGACGTGGAGCACCAGGACATCGCCGCCATCGCCCGGGAGTGGTTGCGAGTCAAGGCACCGTGAAGGCCCGCGGGCAGCTCGTGCTCGCCGCCGTGTGCTTCTCGACCGCGGGCGCGGTGATCAAGTCGTCGACGTTTGGCGCGCCGCAGATCGCGGCGTTCCGCGCGATCGTGGCGATGCTCGCGATCCTGACTTTCATCCCCGAGGCACGACGGCGCTGGTCCTGGCGCGTGACACTCGTGGGCGTGGCGTACGCTGCCGCCGGGCTGCTGTTCGTCTTCGCCAACAAGCTCACCACCGCGGCGAACACCGTCTTCCTCCAGGCCACGAACCCGCTGTTCGTCGTGGCGCTCGCGCCCCTGCTGTTGCGCGAGCGGGTGCGACCTGCCGATCTGGGGTTCATGGGCGTGCTCGCCGGGGGATTGGCGCTGCTCTTCGTCGGTGGGAACCGGACCTTCGCGACGGCGCCGAATCCGGCGCTCGGCAACGTGCTCGCGGCCGGGAGCGCAGTGGCCTGGGCGTTTACCGTGACCGGCTACCGTTGGTTGGCGCGCTCGGGAGCGGACCACGGACCGGTGGCGAGCGCGGCCGCGTGCGGCAACCTCCTGGTCTTTCTGGTGAGCCTGCCGTTCGCGTGGCCGCTGGCGACCGGGCGTGCCGGCGACTGGCTCGCCGTGGCCTACCTGGGCGTGTTTCAGCTGGGGCTCGCGTACGTGTTCCTCTCCCGCGCCATCACGCGCGTACCGGCGCTCGAGGCTTCGCTCTTCCTGCTGGTGGAGCCCGTGCTGAGCCCGGTGTGGGCATGGCTCGTCCATGGTGAAGCGCCCGGTCCTCTCGCGGTGGTGGGCGGGGCCGTGATTCTGACGGCGACGGCGCTCAAGTCGTGGACCGACACGCAGGTGGTGGCCGCATGAGCGCGCGCATCATCCGGACCTATTACACGATCACGGCGCTCTTCAACTTCGCGATGTCGCTCATCTGGGGGATCGACACGCTCTTCAAGATGGGCGCGGGGCTCGACATCCAGCAGGTATTGCTCACGAACGCGGCGTTTACGCTGGGATCGATGGTCTTCGAGATCCCGACGGGCGTCGTCGCGGACACGCTGGGACGCCGCGTCTCGTTCCTACTTTGCCTCGCGACCCTGTTCGTCACGACGCTCCTCTATGTGGCGATCGCCTGGCGCGGCTGGGGGTTCTGGGCGTTCGTGTGGGTCTCGGTGTTCCTCGGTCTTGGGTACACTTTCTATACGGGGGCGGTCGACGCGTGGCTCGTCGATGCCCTCCAGGCGACCGGCTACACCCAGCCGCTCGAGCCGGTGTTCGCACGGGCGCAGATGTTCTTCGGCGCCGGCATGCTCGTCGGGACCATCGGCGGCGGCCTGCTCGGCCAGATCCGGCTCGATATCCCGTATCTGGTGCGAGCGGCGATCGTCATACCGCTGTTTGTCCTCGCGTGGCGCGGGATGCCCGAGCTGGGGTTCACACCCCGGGCGCTCGAGCTGCGTCGCGTCCCGGCCGAGATGCGCCGCGTGTTCATCGAGGGGCTGAGCTACGGCCTCAAGCATCGGGTCGTTCGGCCGGTGATGCTCGCGTCGCTCGTCGGCATGAGCTTCATGATCTTCGGGTTCTACAGCTGGCAACGGTATTTCTTGGACTTGCTGGGCCGCAACCTCGTGTGGGTGGATGGCGTGATCAGCTCGCTCGTCGGGCTGAGCCTCATCGCGGGGAACGCACTCGTGGGACCGCTGTCCCGCGTCGTGCGGACGCGTACCGGGTTACTGATGCTCTCGGTCGTGGTTCAGGCGGCCTTGGTCGTGGCCTGCGGCCTCTTGACGAATTTCTATGTCGTGGTGGGTCTCTATCTGTTGTACGGAGTCGCCATCGGGCTCGCCATGCCGGTGAAGCAGGCGTATCTCAACGCGCACATTCCGTCCGCTCAGCGCGCCACGATCATCTCGCTGGATTCGATGTTCGGGAACACGGGCGGCGTCATCGGACAGTCGGTGTGGGGCGCGGTCGCGCGGGTGCGCTCGATCGGAATCGCGTGGGCGTACAGTGGGCTCACGCTCTTACTCAGCGTCCCGCTCTATTGGATTGCGCGAAGGAGCGATAAGCATTTGGACGCGATAACAGACTAGACGCCGAGACGCCTAGCGGTGAACAGTGCTGAGTGAATAGTTGTCCCCCGCTCACTCATACCGACGAACCGCTAGGCGTCTGTGCGTCTGAGCGTCTAGTCTTTGCTACTGTCCTTCTTTTCCTTCCGGTCCTGATGTAGCTCTTTCCGGTCCTGCCTCACATCCCGCCGATCCTTCCGCACGTCGCGCCGGTCCTGGCGACGGTCGCGGCGATCCTGACGGACGTCGCGGCGGTCTGCGCGGAGATCCTGGCGGTCCTGACGCGCATCCTTCATGTCACCGTTCTTGATGTCCTGACGGATGTCCTTCCCGTCCATCCGCATGTCCCGGCGGTCCTGATGAACGTCCTTCGTGTCCTGGCGAATGTCCTTACGGTCATTCCGGATATCGCGGCGGTCGTGCCGGATATCCTTGCGATCCTGGTGCACGTCGCTCGAGTCCTGCGCCGACAGAACGACAGGCGCGCTCACGGCGATGGCGAGGAGGGCAAAAAGTGCGAGATGACGTCGCATATGTTGTCCCGGTTGGGGTTCGGAGCTATGACCCTACAACCGGGTCACTCGTTAACAACGTGACCCACATCACGCGCCTACATCTCAGCGCTGCTTGAACTTCGGTAGCTCGTTCCGGTGCCGCTTGACGAATTCCTCGTAGATGTGGGTGTCGGTGTGATCTCGCATTTCCGCGATCATGTCGCCGCGGAAACGGATGACGACGCAGGTGCGCTGGTCCATCACGTCCTGCGGGTGACTCTTGAGCCACCAGCGCTCACGGATCTCCACGATGACGCGGTCTTCGGCGTCATACCAGTCGCGCCACACATCCCCACCTTCCCAATCGGCCGGCCCCAGGCCGGGCTCGCGATTCCACAGGGCGTCGATCACCCGCTCCCGACCGTGCCATTCGCCCCCGATCGGCGGTGCGCCGGCCACCCAATACATGATATCGTCGTGAAACAGCTTCCCGACGGCGTCACGATCGCCGGCGAACAAGGCCTTCTCATACGCCTTGGCGAGCTCCATGCGGCGGCTCATACGATCACCTCCTCCTCGGCGTCTTCGGGCTCCGGCAGCGTGTTGGCCTTACGTCCGGCCCGCTCCATCGGCTTGTCCATCTCGGCCTTGTGCTTGTCGATGATCGTCCAGAAGTCGAGGGCGCGGTCGAGGAGCTCATACGAGGCTTCGCGCAGGGTGTCGCTCGTCCTTACTTGGCGCACGTTGTTCTGCATGTCCTCGGCGTCCCAGCCGCGTGAGTGTGCGATGAACGGGAAGGGCGGGAAGATGAACCCCAGCTCGGCCCAGAACGTGAACATCGAGCCTGCGACGGCCTGGATATTGTCCTGACCTCCCGTGATGATGAACGCTGCCACCTTGTTCTTGATCAGCACCGTATTGTGAATCGTGACCTGGTTCTGCACGCAGTTCAGGCGCTCGATCATCTTGTAGTAGAGCGACGACGCATTTCCCCAGCGGATCGGCGTCCCGAGGATCACCACGTCGGCCCAGTGGACGAGACCCTCGTACACGGCGGTGAGCTGGTCCTCCGGGTCGCGCTCGGTGATGGCGCACGGCCAGGTGCAGGCGCGGGCGGCCTTGGAGTAGTTCCCCTCGCAGTGGCGGAACTTGAGGTCGCGCAGCTTGATGTACTGCGTCTCGGCGCCGCGACGCTTGGCCTGCTCGATGGCGTGCTCGAGGAGGGCGTCGGAGGTCGAGAACCGCGGATTCACGTCGTCCATTGCGGTGGTCGAGATGACGAGCACACGCGGTGGCGCGCCCGCGGTCTTCACGTGGTCCGCGAGCAAATGCGACGGCATGTGCTTGATGAGCTTGCGCGGCATGGTCGGCGGCGTCTGCACGTAGACGCCGTCGGCCCGCTCCTCCACGGCGAACACGGGCACCTGCTCCTCGTCGTAGCCCTCGGGCCCCTTCCCGGTGATCACGCTGTACTCCCAGGCGTGCCAGGGACACATCACGAACTCGCCGCGCAGCCGGCCCTCTGACAGCGGGCCGCCCTTGTGGTTGCAGGTGTTCCCGATGGCGCGGAAGCGACCGTCGTGCAGGAAGACTGCGACGGACCAGCGCTCGAGCTTGACCGCGCAGGGAACCCGTTGCGACAGCTCGACCCGATCGCCGAGCCGGTGCCAAGTAGCCATGTGAGCACTCCGAAAAGGGGCGGCGTAGATTGTAGCGCCAATGCCCGCCTCCCGCTCGCGCCTCGCGGTCATCTTCCTCACGGTCTTCATCGACATCGTCGGGTTCGGGATCGTCATCCCGATCCTGCCGTATTACGCCGAGCGCTTCGGGGCGAAGGGGCTCGAGTTCGGGGCGCTCCTCGGCGTGTACTCTCTGATGCAGTTCTTCGCCAACACGCTGCTGGGTCGTTGGTCGGACCGCGCGGGGCGCCGTCCGATTCTGCTGGCGACGATGCTGCTGAACGCCGCGGGTTACGTGTTATTCGCGTTTGCAGGGTCGTACTGGGCGCTCTTCCTGTCACGCGTCATCGGGGGGTTCGCCGGGGGCAACATCGGGGCCGCGCAGGCCTATGTCGCGGACATCACGACGCCGGTGGAGCGCTCCCGGGGAATGGGCCTGCTGGGGGTGGCGTGGGGATTGGGATTCGTCCTCGGCCCGGGCATCGGCGGCCTCGCCGCGCGCTACCTGAGCCCTGCTGCGCCCGGTCTCGTCGCGGCCGGCCTGTCGCTCGTCAACTTCACTTCCGGGTGGTTCATCCTGGGGGAGTCACTCGCACCGGAGCGCCGGGCCAGCCCGCGCGGGATCGGCCTCGGCGGCATCGTGCGAGGCCTCGCGAGCCGACGGCTGCGACCGCTGATGTTGGTCTGGGGAATCTTCCCGTTCGCCTTCGCCGGCTACACCACCGCGCTGCCGCTCCACGCCGGCGCGACGCTCGGCTGGCGCGAGGGAGAGCTCGGACTCTTCTTCGTCGTGTTCGGCCTCACCGGCGCGCTCGTCCAGGGCTTGATCTTCCGCCTGCTGGCGCCCCGGCTCGGAGAGCGCGCGCTCGTCATCGCGGGCACCGGGGGCGTGGCCGTCTCCATGGGCGTGGTGCCATTCACCCACAGCTCAGTCGCGCTCTACGCCTGGACGATTCCGCTGGCGTTCTCGCAGGGGCTCGTAGCGCCGGCGGCGAGCGGCCTCGTATCGCTGTACGCCGACCCGAGCGAACAGGGCGAGACACTGGGCGCGGCGCAGGCATTCGGCGCCATCGGCCGCATGCTCGGCCCCGAAGCGATCGGCAAGGCCTACGATCTCTGGGGCTCGCTCACGGCCTTTCTATTGGCTGGCGGCGTGATGGCCCTCGCGTGGCTCGCGACGCTCGAGATGGAGAAGGAACCACGGGCTTGACCCCTGCCTAGCCTATCCCGTTTTCCGGCTCATATTCTCCTCATCCCCTGCCGGAGTGAGCTGCGCCCATGCGCGTGTACAAGACAAGTGAGATTCGCAACGTGGCGGTCGTCGGCCACGGCGCGAGCGGAAAGACCTCCCTGGTCGATGCCCTCGCGTTCGTGGCCGGCACGAGCAAACGCCACGGCTCCGTGAAGGACGGCACCGCCCTTACCGACTACACCCCCGACGAGATCGAACGCAAGTACTCCATCAACCTGGCCCTCGCCGTCGCCGAGTGGATGGATGTCAAGCTCAACGTGATCGACACCCCGGGCTATCTCGACTTCACGGGCGAGTCGCTCGCCGGCGTCTGCGCGGCGGATGGGGCGGTCGTGGTCGTATCGGCCACGGGCGGCGTGGAAGTCGGCACGGAAAAAGTGTGGGATTACGCCGACAAGCGAGGCATCCCCCGGCTGTTCTTCGTTTCGCTGATGGACAAGGAGCACGCCAACTTCGAGAAGGTCTACGACCAGATCAAAGAGCGGCTCACCCCCAAGGTGATCCCGGTGGAGATTCCGGTGGGCGAGGGCCCCGAGTTCCACGGGATCATCAATCTCTTCTCGAAGAAGTGCCATCTCTACAAGAAGGGCACGAAGGCCGGCGAGTACGAGGAAGTCGACGTCCCGGCCGAATACCAGGGTCGCTTCGAGCGGTACTCGAAGGAGCTGATCGAGCGGATCGCCGAAACCGACGACACGCTGCTCGAGCGCTACCTCGGCGGCGAAGAGATCGGGCGGGATGAAGCGATCGCGGCGATGAAGGCGGGCATGCTGAAAGGCGAGCTCTTCCCCCTCTTCTGCGGCGCCGCGGAGCTGACGTTCGGCATGCGGGCGCTCCTCTCGAAGCTGGTCGAGCTCGTGCCCGCACCGAGCGACCAGTCGCCCGTCGAGGCCCAGCGATGGGGCAGTGCCGAGCGGGTGACGTTGAAAGCCGAGGACGACGGGCCGTTCGTGGCGCAGGTGTTCAAGACCATCTCCGAGCCGCACGTGGGCGACGTCACCCTGTTCCGGGTCTACTCGGGCAGCGTCCGAAACGGTCAGGACGTCTACAACGCACCGCGGGAGGCGGTGGAGAAGCTGAACCATCTCTGCGTGACCGTGGGCAAGGAGCGGATCGAAATCCCCGAGCTCCACGCGGGGGACATCGGGGTGGTGGCCAAGCTGCGGGACACACACACCAACGACACGCTCTCGACCAAGGACCGCGCCATCGTGCTTCCCAAGATTCCGTTCCCGGAGCCGGTGATCACCGAAGCGATCGAGGTGAAGCAGCGGGGCGAGGAGGAGAAACTCTCGAACGGACTCCACAAGCTGCACGAAGAGGACCCCACCTTCCAGCACGAGTACAACGGGGAGCTGGCGCAGACGCTCATTCGTGGATTGGGCGAGCGTCATCTCGAGATCATCGTCGGTCGGCTGGCCCGCAAGTTCGGTGTCCACGCGGTCATCGGCAAGCCAAAGATCCCGTATCGCGAAACGTTCAAGGGCAAGGGAGAGGGGCAGGGCAAGCACAAGAAACAAACCGGTGGCCGCGGCCAGTACGGCGACTGCTGGATCCGGATCGCACCGCTGCCTCGCGGCTCGGGCTTCCAGTTCGTGGACGAAATCGTGGGCGGAGTGATTCCCCGGCAGTATATCCCGGCGGTGGAGCGGGGCATTCAGGAAGCGGCGGCGCGCGGGCCGGTGGCCGGCTACCCGGTGGTGGACTTCAAGGTGGAGCTGTACGACGGCTCCTACCACGATGTCGACTCGAACGAAATGTCGTTCAAGATGGCGGGGATTCTCGCCTTCCGAAACGTGAGCCCGAATTGCCGGCCCGTGCTCCTCGAGCCAATCCTCGAGCTCGAAGTCTGGACGCCGGACGAGTATCAGGGCGCGGTGATGGGCGATCTGTCGTCGCGGCGCGGCCAGATCCTCGGCACGGAGAAGGACGGCCGCCTCACCAAGGTGCGGGCGCTCGTGCCGGAGGCGGAGCTCGACCGGTATGCGACGGCGCTGCACTCGCTCACCCACGGGCGCGGCACATACCGGCAGAGGTTCCACGTGTACCAGGAAGTCCCGCCCGACGCGGCGCACAAGGTCGTGGAGGTTCGGAAAAAGGAGCTGGAGGAGGCGAAGGCTTGACGGTCGGGCGCGCGCTGCGCCTCTGGTTCTCCGTGCGGGGGGGGGATCCCGTCGACCGGCGCACGTATCTGCTGCATGGCGCCGGGCTGATGCTCGTCAAATACGCGGTGGACGCTACGGCCGTGTGGGTTCTCACCGGTCACGTGTGGACGCCGCTCGACTACGCGAACCCCGTCTGGTCGCTCCGCGAGCGGGTGCTGCGCGACGGCCCTGCCTGG
>JACXTT010003437.1_pt1 | contig 24338 bp, 16 predicted proteins | sample 9270951 | NCBI WGS metagenome assembly JACXTT01 (sample SAMN15532306, study PRJNA645909) | rock metagenome | isolation source: weathered quartz diorite | place: Puerto Rico | collected 2017-06-21
AAGAAGCGCGATGTCACGGGCAAGCTTGTAATTGGCAACTGCCCCGCCTTCAGTGAGCCGCTGATAGGGAATTCTGTCGCCTGTTCGGGGCACGAGGTAATCTGCAGTAGATCTGTCTGAGATTTGCTGTTCCCGCATTGCCGCGGGATCTGCTGGGGCCAACGAGGAACCGGGATGCATTTGTAGCCAAAGTCTGCCGAGTGTGTTATCCACGAGCGTTTTCACAATCCAACCTGGAGTGTAAAACTGATTCATCACACCAAGCTCGTACGACGTTTGCGGAATGCCTTTGTTGTGTTCGCGTAGTTCGTCGTTTTCGTCCTGACGGAAGAACTGGTAGACCCAACCGAGAAAGTCCAGGGCTCTATAGGCGTCCGGTTCCAAATCTTCGTTGATTGTCCGGATAGCAGCTACGAGTGCGGCGTAAGAAGGCCAAACGCACGAATACTCGTGATTAGGATCGAACAGGATTCGGATCTCTCGCGTGATGAATGCGAAAGCAGACGTAAGAGCATCTTGCAAGAGGGCTTCTTCTGAACCCTCTTCGTACTTGTATCGGCTGCCACTCGCAGCGCGAAAGTCGCGGATGTATCGCGAATAGGCTTGGCCAGCAATCGGCGTGAGAATCTCGGTCAACTCCGGCGTAGCTTCTGGTTCCCTCGGTGGAGGCAGATACAGAAGCTTTCGCATTTCCATAGCCTTCAACCCGACCAGTCGATTCAGCAGCGTGTAAGCCAGCTCTCGCTTGACGTTATCGAAACCCCGTTCGGCTGAACCCTCAGCGATTGCATCGCGATGAACTAATGCTTCGGCCCTTCGCCTAGTGCTAAAGGCTTCTTCCGGTAGGCGCATTTTCTCTATAGGAGTGTGTTTTCCGTCCGGTTTTAAACCGAGCCGCGTGAGCTGCGCAGCAAACTCCTTTTCGAGCATGCCACGGATCTTCGGCACCCATTTCTTTACCGCGTCTTTGTGTTGTTCGGATAGAGCCTGATGGCCGACGCCATTTTCGTCTGTCACAGTCATCTCATCTTCATGGAGTTCACTTCACAACGACTGTGTAGCCGTCCCGGATGCGCGTCTTGAGCTCATCGCCAATCCCTGCTAGCGCCTCATCCACTTCTCTTTCTGTTTTCAATCGGCGTCCTTGAAGTTTAATGGGCCGCCACTCGTACAACTTTTCATCGGGAGCGGGAGGTGACGTCACCTCTCGGAGTTCGGCTTCGATCTGGGCACGATAACCAGGAAGGGCAACCAATGCCTGCGCGAGAGAAGTGATGCTGCGTCTCGCCCCGGCATCCAGCAGGGTCGCGATCGAGGACAGCGTGATCGGAGGGTAGCGACAGGGCCTCCCATCCCCGAACACCCGGTTCACTACGGCATCGCGTTTATCCGATGGGGCCTCGAGATAAGCAGCGCCTGTCTTGATGCTGGAGAGAGTGGCCCCAGCCTCAGCGCGGACTTTGGCATACGCCTCGGTGTATGCCTCTCGATAGATCCCGAAGGCACGCTCAAAGCCTTCTCGATAGTCCGACCACCGCCCGATCACATCTTTGGCGCCGATAATAGCGGCCATGTCCTTTCGGGCCTGCAAAAGCTGGCTCGCTTTGGGGTGGCCCTCCGGGATCGGATGCGCATCAATTAGATCGTCGAGCCGTCGCGACGCTTCAAAGTCACGGTACCGGTTCGCATCGAGAAATTTACGCAGCGAGTCAAGTCCGCGGCTGAGAAATCTCCACTTGTCCTGGACAGTAAGGAAAGCGGTTACGGCCGCCGTCGGATCTTTTGCCGTCATCGGTTCCTGGAGCGCCGGCTCCGCACTGAGAACGGCATCGGGAATGGGCAGACCCTGTTGGTGACGGAGCCTAGCCTCTTCAAGCGCCCCCTTGAGCCTCGACCCCATCTCACGGATGGCAGCAGCGATTGCATTGCCGGATTCGGGAATCCCATTTACTCCCAAGGCGATCAGTGCTTTGCTCGCCTCTTTGATCTGATCGACCGCCAGGCTGGTTTCAGCCACCCGGAAGGTGACCTTCTTAAATGTATTTGTTTTTGCGAAGTACTCATCGGTTCCCTTGTAGTCATAGAGAGGAGCCGGTCCCGTTCCCGATTGTCGCTCCAGGAAGATCGCTCCGCTACGGAAGCACGCGGCGAGAACCAGCCGAACAAGTTCGTCCGGCCAGCCAAAGGGCGGCCGGCTAAATCCTTTGAAGCCCTTTCGATCTTTGGCGTCAAGGAGCTCTCCGCCAACGGGTTCTATCCCCTCATCTTCAAGGTCACCGATAACCTCGAGTATCTGAGACACGAGAGCAGATTCTCGTTGCAGGCTCCCCTGAGTATCGAAGAGCTCCAATTTGGGTGCAACAGAGTGAAGAGCAGCGGTGGCGGGGTTGAGCATTGCCTTTAGCTGCTTCACGAAATCGTAGTTCCGATCCGCCACACTAAACCGGGGATAGACGTTTGGGATGACGGAGGACAAAGCTTTTGCGATCGGCTCCTTCAAATCTGAACTGCCTTCCAGTTCGATCTCCTGGCCACCGTGGAAGACAGTCCCACTGAGAAACGCGCGGTCGACGTCACGTACGAGCGCTCCGCGTAATTCGTCACGTTCCTTCCGCTTCTCAGACAAAGCGTCCTGAGTGTCTGTTGATGCATCGTCGACAAAACGTTTGTCGCTCGTAATCTTCACGAGCGCCTCGTAACGGTTGAGCCGAGCCTCCAACGTATCTGGCGCGGCTGCAATCCACCAGACGACCCGGCTCTTTGTTCCAGCCGCCTGATTCTGTCGCCGAACCTCTTCAACCTCCTGCGCACGTCCCGGAGCGAGCGGAGAGAGGAATCGCACTTCGATGTCTGCGCCGGTTTCGACTGCTTCCCCGTCAACATAAACCTCGTATGAAAATGGTACTTTTGTCGTTCCGTAGTTCACGGAAAAATTGCTCAGCCGCTTCTTAGTGACCACGTCCTCTTTGCACATCTGTTGGGACGTTCTGCGCACGGCGGCGAGACTGATGCTGCGACTCCCTCCGGGACGCACCATTTCCTGAATGGCCTGTTCGATCGTACGCTCGCGTTCGTTGAGGAACTTCCACTCTCCGGTGGCCTCATCGCGCGCGACGTAACCTGCCTCCTGCAGTGCGAATAACGTCCCTTCGACTTTTCCTCGCAACGACGGGATATCGGTCGCGAGATCCCGAACCAATAGCTTAGAGATGGTTTCAGGGATGCGCGGCACCCATGTCACACGTTGGAGAAGCCACAGGACCTTGAGCACGCGCGCAGGATTGATAGGTGTACCGGGAACGCGTTCGTCGGATTCGTAGATGGCCCTAACGCCGGATGCGCCGAGGTACTCTTGCGACAAGAGGTCATTCTCGACTGCATCAAAAATCTGATCGAAACTAACAACAACACCCACAGCCTCGTCAGCCACGTCCTGGAGTGTTTCCATGACCACGGAGATCATTGAGCGCACACCGCCGGAAATACGGAAACCGGAGAGCGCCTCGAAGATGTCCTGCGCCAGCCTGATTTGGTGGGGAAGAAGCGGATAGGCGTCGATGAAGATGCGGTCTGTCATGGCGCCAAGGTGGCGGCTCGCCTTCAAATCGGCGAGCTGAGCGATGTGGCCTTCGTGTTCCTTATAGAGGTTGCGAAGCGCGTCCTCCTCGGATGGGTGTTTTTTCAGGATTCGCTCGGAAACGACTTTATTGATCTCATCAGAGATGAGATGCGGCTTTACTTCGAACCTTGCGTTCAGGCGACCGACCAACGCGGGCTGAAAGTTGGTGCGATCGACCACCTTCTCCAAGTCCTGTTGGCTGGTTGCGATAATCCATATCTTTCCTTTGCCTTTGTTACCGATCATCTCGGCGATGCTATTGAGCTCGCTGATTCGGTCGTTGGAGTCGCCGATAAATGTGCCGAGTTCGTCAATGACAAAGATCAGGTGAGCGGTTTTACCTCCCGTAGTCTTCTGGGCATCGACCCAAGCCACAAGTTCATCCGCGATACCTTCTGCAGTGATGTTCTCATGGTGAAACATGTCGTTGAGAGCGGCCTTAGCAGCTTTCTCGTCCGCGTATTCGTGATCGATCTTGGGCAACACAACCGCAAGCCGTCGGCGAACGGTCATAAGGTCATCGCGGCCTACGGGACTTCGCCAGGGGACACCGAAAGCTGCCGCGTATTCGGCATCCAGTCTTTCCAGCAAGCCCCTCTGCTGCAGCCGGCGCTCGATGCGCGCCACGACAAAGTTCTCAGCAAGACCGATGCTTCGGTAGAACTCCGAAAGTAGAATCTCTCCCACAGAGTTGGGATTGTTGAGCGATTGACGGCTCTTGATCTCGAATGCGATGGCTCGGGCTTCGGTGTTTAGCTTGATCTCGCCCAGCCGCAGCTTGATGTCCTGGCCGCGTGGCGCGTCCGACAAATGCTTGACGAAAACGTCAATGCATCTTTCCGCTCCGGTTTCGTCAAGGGGCGTGTTCTGGAGCAGATGTCCGAGGACTTTGGCGAAGTGAGACTTACCCGAACCGAAGAAACCAGAAACCCAGATCCCCATCACATCACGAGCTGGGCCTCCGCGCCTGAGCGTTTCACTCACGTGCGTAAAGGTGTCGAAGATCCGTTTGAGCTCTCCTTCGATCTTGTCTGTGACGACATACTCCCGGATTTCTGTGGAGAGCGAAGATCGGTCGAATACCTTCACGACTCCTTCGACCTTCAGTCCAATATCGCGCTTAATAATGTCCCGAACTTTGGTCATTCAATCCGCTCCGTCTTTTTAGCGTCGGGCCCACCCGGCCAAGCCACTGTCGGTACTGCCTCCTTTATGGCTATTGGGCCGGTTCCCCCACGCCCTCCCTGTTAACGCCAGAAAAGTTTGACCGCCAGGTAATTCCCCCCATCCGGTTGGTTCATGAAATGAAGCTTCCCGCCACGTTCTTCACCGGGAAATGCGACGGCGATTCTGCCGGAAAGGTCGCGAAGGCTGCGCAGAACCTCACCCAGACGAACGAACGGATGGACTGCTGCAGTGTTATACACCAACACATTGCCGCCAGGTCGTGTTCCAGAAATCTCAGTCAACCGCGCATGGAGGGCCGCTTCAACACGACGGGATAGTCCTTGGATCATCCAACGGTAGTTTTCAAACTCGTCCTCCTGCAGCGAATCAATTTCCTCCGGCCGGACGTCATGGAATATGAAACCCGTGAGGTCCAGAAGCTCAATCGGAATCTTCTGGGCCTCAAATGCCGGCACCACGGAATCCAAAAGCTGCTCGCGGAAGTCGAGTTCGTTTTCGGGAGGGTAAATGAGGAGAATTGAGTTATCGGTCTTAACGCCGCGGCCAGCGCGAACCGGTTCTTTCATCAACTTTAGCAGAGTCTCAAACATCGGCTGCATCATGCCGCCTCTAATAGATCAAGTTCAACAATGTCCCCTTGAATTCGAAATCGCAAGGCCCTGATCCGGTTCAGTTCGCCAAGTGCGTCGATCACCTCCGACGAGTCGATTGCCAGGAGCCGAAAGATGGAAGCATTCACGATTTCCAGGGAAGACGAACGAGCCAGGCGCAAAGCGTGTATCAAGAGACGAACCGGCGAGCCATAAAGGGCCGGACGAACTGACTTCTTGTGGACCGTGCCGGTGGCCAAACCAAAGTCTCGCAGGCTCGCACAATATTTCTGGGCGACTGCAAGCGTCGTCTCATCCGACCAGTTCCGAATTTCCGGATGATCACGTCGGGATTTAGCGAGTATGAAACTGAGCACTTCGTTGACGCGAAGCTCGGCAGGCGCACGCCTTAGAAGCGGAAAAAGCCATTCCCGTCCAAGATCCGCCACAAGCCGATCATTGAGAGCGAACAGTACATAGGCCGTCAAACCCCTCTCTTGATCCGATTGACATCTTCGCCACTCCGCCCAAAACGCCTTGAAGAGAGGATCGCCCGAGTTGAGCCGGTATCGCGTTCGCAATTCGGTCCACAACTTTGAGCGCGTAGAGGACGATTTCCTGGCAAGGCAGTTCTTGTCAACAACCAGCGCCCGATACTGTTCCGTGCTCATCGGGCGCTCATGATCGTCTAGCAAGAGCCTGAGCTCCGTATAAAGGGCGGAGCGGGCCGACAGACGCGAAACGTAAGGCGCGTCGGAATGTAGCGCCGGGATTGCCGCTAATAATCCGTCAACATTGTTGCAAACTAACGACATTTTACAGTTTCAAGTGAACGCTCAAGACCTTCAGGAATATCGCCGGTTGCCTCAACTGGTACCCGGCTTAAGCCCTTGGTTATTCAAAGGATTCCGCAGCGCTGCACGCGGGTTTGCAGTGTACCAGAGTCCTCGGCTCCTGCTGAAAAGCCGAATCGAGATTGTACTTAATTTGAACGCGAGACAGGCTGCATTCCTCTTAGTGAATTTACATGTTGTGGAGGTCATCCCGGGGGCTCAAAGTCGCTTTTTTCAAGCCCCAAGGATTTCCCAAAAATGTCGATGGCGACTCAATTGTTAGCTCGGAGGAACGTCCCGAGTTTCGCAGTGGCTTGGAAGAACGGAATCGGATCGAGCGACTTCAAAGCGGAAGTGAAGGCATTGGAGAGCGACCACATCGTGCGCGGGACGAACTCCGCGTGGGTTCGGCTCGAAGTAGTTTCGATGAACATCCCGAGCGAGTGCGCGCGGAACGCTGAGTTCGCTTTCGATGAATGCCCGATATATCACCAACTTCGCCTTCTCGTCCGTGATCTGACAGGATTGCCAGGTCTCGACTAGCTGACGGAGCGGATCGAAATTGCGCTGAATCCGGTCGACGCCGATCGCCAGCGAATCCACGATCGAGAAGTTCTTCGAATGCTTCGCGAGAACCGGGGTGAACTCGCCCTGGAATGACAAATTATCGCAAACGAAAACTCGAACGCCAGAGGTCAAGGCAAGCCTAAGACTCTTATCGTTGGAGTTGCGGATTCCGATCGCGAAGCGACAGCCATCGAAGGCCGTCTCGAGATCCATCACGCCGAACATCCGCATTCCGTCTGGCGACACGGCATACTCGTCGCGAACGACTTCGATGTAGCGAAAGCCCAGAGCCTCCACCAAAGCATCGACGATCTCGCAATGCGGGATCGGCTTGAAGGTCCTGGTGCTGTTCGGCACAGCGATCATTTTCAATTCATCGCGCGTCACCTTTGTGGTCCCGCAGTGGGCTACTAACGTTGCTTGCATAGATTCCATATAGTTTTCCTTTCATGGTTTTGAATTTGTGAGCGATCAATAAGGGGCGGACCGGCGTGTGTAGACACACACCGGTGCCCCACGCTTCTCAAAAGCTGCGATCCACGCCCTTACGTTCGCGATTAAGAGAACCGTCCGCCCCGTGCGGAGCTTCTGAGAAGTTCAGACTGTGGTCTTCAGGGGTTCAAAAGGCAGGCTGCTTTCGATTACATGCTCCAGCAGCGTGAACGAAACTGGCAGTTATGGCAGGCCCAACCGAAATTGGGAAAGAAACTCTCGCGGTCGATTGCGTGAAGAACTTCTTGAATCCATCGAGTGAGACGTCCGTAGTCCTGCGGCGATTTGTTGAAATAGATCTGCTGGAATGCCGGCGATTTCGTTTTGACCAGAACGTCGTAACGGATCAGTGTCTCTGCATTCGTCGTACGGAAACCGAGTTGATTCATGGCGTACGCGTAGATCAGCCCGTCCAGTTGATTTTCGCCCTGCCAATCCGCATAGCGTTTCGACGATGTCTTCAGTTCGGCAATGATCAGATTGCCTTCGTCGTCAGATTCGATCAAATCGACAACGCCGACCGAATGGGTACGTGAGAATGCGTTCTGCGAAGGTTGGGAGATCGAGCGGTCTCAGATGTGATCGCGTTTTAGTCGAGGGAGGCGGGCGACATTTTGGACTTGATCCGCAAGAGATCATGCCTACTCGATCGCACTGCAGGAATTTCCGAAAAAACGTGTTCAAGCTATATCTAGTCGGAACGCAACCAATTGAGGAAAAATAGTTTATAGCCTCGCGGAAAAGTCGCGGCCAAGTCGCGGGAGAGTCACAGAAGGGCCGTGATCGGTTTCGTCCGTCCGGAGGCCGTCTCGATTACCTTCATTTCTACAAACGATCGGATCATCTCCGGCGCCAGCCCCACATAGATTGCGGCCGCGGTTCCTGCAAAACAGTCGAGAAGGAGTGAGGCCAGCTTGGGTTCGGGCACAAGGTACAGAAACCGTCGCACCTGAGCTTCCTGTTCGAGCAAACTTCGGATGCGCATATAGGTCTTCGGTCTTTTGGGCGATCGTTCGTACTCCAGCGCAAAGGAGAATCGCCTGCCCGCGATTCGGACAGTCACAATGGCATCGTAGTTCTTTACGTATCCGGCCGGCGTGAATTCATTCTTCGCGCGGATCGCCATCTCCGATTGCCAATCGGCAAGAACACCTTGAAGGGCCAGGCTGAGATGCAACCGGTTGAGTTGCAACGAGTGGATTAGATTTACGTGAGACGCTGCATCCTTATGTCGTCTGCTGTCCATCACCGGACAATGATCTGCGAGCATCAATTTCCCAATGTTGGTTATCGAATAGATCGGTTCCGGGGTCACTGGTTGTGCGCATTGCCGTTCCAGCAGGCCGCTCGCTGCAAGTCGGCGGACGCGCCAGTTGAATGAAGGCTTTTGGAATTCATAACACCCGATGCGCATGAACTCGAACAGTTGATCGTGCGTTATGAATTGGGAGTGCAAGACCTGAAGGAGCAGCGGAACATCGTGCCCCGAACTGAGAGAAATCGACCCCTTCTGGAAACCCATCCCATCACTCCAAACAGTCAGGAGCCGGATTCGTGCTTGTTGTCTCGTGGATGATGATTGCGACGGTTTCTTTCAATCTCCCGGTTCTTTCTCCGCTCTTCAGCCAGCAAATCCTGTAACACAGAGATAAGCTCCAGGTACCGTTGAATCGGAGCCGAGGACGCTTCCGGCCGAACTGGTGTCGTTACACTCTTTGACAGTAGGGATGAGGCAGCGATTGCTTGCGCCGGCCGTTGGATTTCTTGTCGAGGCTCCCTCTTATCGACGGCTGGGGTGGTTAGCTGCTGAGTAATCCGCTCCACTTTGTCCTTCGGCGACTCGACATCCTCCTCGTCCGACGAAGCAGCCGCCAACCGTTCGCGCTCTTCGATCGCCCGGTTGCAAGCCTCGATATGATCGTTGTAACGCCGGATCGCTTGGCGCGCCTCCTCACGTGAGCGAGCGTCCTGCGCCAAAGCGTCCGCGATCGCATGAACCATTCGGTCTTCAGCCCGACGGTGATTGATGCGCTGAACGAACAGCACGAGAAGCAACCATACCAACGTCGCTGTCGACGCGACGTTGAATCGAAAGTACGGGCGATTCATTTGATCCATGAACACCTTCTTACCCTTCTCCCACATCGAATCGGACTCGTGCCGATTGATGCGGCGGAGCACTTCCTTGTCCCCGCTACCGCGCTCGGGCGTTTGCGGCGAAGCCTGGCTTTGGGCCGGGTAGGCCGCCAGCCAGAAGGACACAAAGAAGGAAGCCGCATGCCGTGCCCAAAGATTTGAGGATCGAACCCGAATTGAACATGGCCGACTCTCCCTAAGAGAATTGAAGCGCCCCTGATGGGAATGAGGCTTTTTTGACAGATTTTCTGTCTGAAAATCCTCATTCTTTCTAAGAGGTGTCGGACACAGCTCCTCAACTGCAGCTTTCACGGGAGAGCGATATGAGTCATGAGGAAAAGGAAGAGAACTTACGGAAACCGCGTTGGCTGAATATCAACCAACTGATGGCGATTCTGCCATTGAAGAAATCGCGCATATACTACCTGACGCACGTCGCCGAAATTCCCCACCACAAAATCGGGCAGACGCTGTTGTTTCGAGAAGACGAAATTTTAGAATGGATGGAACGGAACAAGGTGTCATAGATGAAAGCCCATCTCATTCGGCGCGCTAAGCATTACGCGGTGAAGTTCTACAATCCGGAAACGCGGAAGTGGTCGCATCGATCATTGAAGACAACGAAGAAGGCCATCGCCGATTTGCGTTTCGGGCAGTTCCTTGAGGAAAGGCACAAAAAAGAACTGCTCGGTGAGTTGAACGTTGAGCCGGTTTCACTCCAGGTTCTCGCCAAAGAATTTCTCGATTACGTGGAAGCCAATCGATCGGAAAAGTACGCGCGCCTCGTGAAGCAGTTCACGGAGAGATGGCTGTCTGCCTTTGGCTCCGAAACGCTGACGACTGCGATTACTCCGCGAATGATCCAGCGATACGCGATCGCGAGGAAGAAAGACAAATGCAAGATCAAGGGCACGCCACTTGCGAACGCCACCGTCAACCGTGATTTGGCCGCGCTGAAGCACATGCTGCACAAGGCGGAAATCTGGGGTTATGTGGAGATCTCGCCCGGACGGCGCGTGGAGAACCTTCGCGACGATGGATCCGTCCGCACCGATTACTACACGGAGGAGCAGCTGAAGCTACTTGTTTCCACCGCTGTCGAGACGCGCGGCGCGCATCCGCTGAATTTCAACGACTGGCCCGAATTCATCGTGTTGGATGCGAACACCGGTTTGCGGTGCAAGGAGATGCTCTTTCTCGAGTTCTCCGATATCGACTGGAATGCTGGAGTGCTGCACGTCCGCAACAAAACGCAAGTGGGCTTCCGGCCGAAGGGCCGAAAGGAACGGCGCATCCCGCTAAATGTCCCGGCGATGTACGCGCTCCGATCAATTTTTCAGAAGAAACACGCAAAGAGCGAATACGTCTTTCACCAGGGAGATGGCTTGCCGTGGAAGTCGATCCTGGAATCGTTCCGATCGCTGCTAAAACGGTGTGGGTTCAAACGATCCGGCGTTCACATCCTGAGGCATACTTTTGGAGCGCATCTCGCGCAGAAGGGTGTGGACATGGCGGTGATCCGCGACCTGCTCGGGCATCACAGCGTCACGCTGACGGAAAAGTACTACGCGCATCTGGCGCCGAGCAGTCTCGCTTCAGCGGTGCAGCGTCTCCACAAAAAGGAAAATTTATTACCCAAATTATTACCCAAAACGGATTTTGCACCATTTTCGGGCACTAAAACCGGTGAACCTGAAGTCCCGTTGACCGATTCATTTGAAAGGTGTTACGTTCCAGAAGTTGCACTCTTAGCCGGAGTGGCGAAATTGGCATACGCAGCAGACTCAAAATCTGCCGGTACCTAGTACCGTGGGGGTTCAAGTCCCCCCTCCGGCATTCTCTCATCAGCAATTTTACTTGCACTGTTGCTAAATTGTGACCAAGCCGCCACTGCTTTGCTACCCGCATCGGGCATGTCGGATGGAATCCACCGTGAGTAACGCTTCGCAGTCAGCGACCAATCCGTATGTCCCATCTGCTTAGCAACCCACGGCCACACCCCCGTTTATGGAGTCAATGCAAGCACGCCGAGGAGATCTGTTAACTCTCTTCACATCATTCGTGCCCTTGTACTCTCAAAGCGAGGGGGACGCTGAGCTCGCCAGCAGCCGGGCTTCACTCCGCAATCGGCGATATCGCAATGCTTTTCCGGGACGCCAATGCTTCAGCGCGTCGCATAAACAAATCCTTCGATAGTCATATTAATTGATCCGTTATTGGTTACGACGACTAGCAGGCGCGGCGCGTGCACGGGCACGGCCCTGAACAAGTGGTTGAGCGGTGGGAAGGTGTCCCGATAGACAACTCGATAACCGGCATCGAATGGATTCGAGAAAGAGATATCTCGAACGAGATTCGAAGTCGGCGAGATAGTGCTGACGTTCACGCTGACCGTCTGGAAGCCTTCGACATCCACTTGCTGGGAAAAAACAAAACCACCAGGGGCCACAGTCGTGCCCGGCGAAAAGAGCGTCGCGTGCATGCTCTTGTGATCGACGTCATGAACAATGATGGGATTGGATTCCGAGGAGTTAACGTTGATTGTTGCGCCGGGAGCCAGGCCAAAGGCTGAACCGGAAGACAGCGCAACGGTTGGTGTGCCGTTTATACCGACGGTCCAGACCCCGTTTTGACTGGCGCTAACGAGTTACATAGAACACCGCTTAAGAGCCTGCCTACATTCGTTGTTCAGGATAAGAGCGGTTCTCCAAGTAGGACCCGAAATGCTCCTACAAATTCGGAATGAGACTTGTCCTTAAAGGGCGGGGTCGTTGTCCCCCAGCTAGGCGTTGGGGCTTGCGTCGCAATTAATTTACGGAGTTCACGACATGCAGAATCATACTGACTGCAGCGCATATTGGACGAGTTCCTTCAGTTCGTCGGCCTGCAAAGCGGCGTTTGTTATCGACCACGGTGTTCAATATTCACGAGACGCCCGGCGATCTGGTTGTGGACGCAGTCCTAACGAGGCAGTGCGGCTCCGTCAGCAAGCCCAATGTCGAGCGTGATCCTATCCTTCGATCCGACGGCGCGCGAGATATGCCCATGGCCGGTAGTGTCTTCAGCGAGCAGGATGTGTCCTGGTCCCAATCGGATCTTTCGCCCTCCCTCGAGCTCAATCTCGCTTTCGCCGCTCAACGTCACGACGAGTTGTCGGCGTGACGCAGGGTGCCAATCCAGAAAATAGTTCTGATTCGTCCGCCGCACTTGCAGAGTAGTGAGTGCAACCGAGCCCGATGCATCGCTGCCGGCGTCCCGTGGCTTCAGCGGAATCTCCAATTCTTCAACTTTCGTCTTCCCATCAGGGCCCGTATAAAGCCGCGTCACCTTTACGGGTGTGTTTCCCTGGGCTGATACGGACTCTCCAGTGCTCCACCGGGTTCTAATGAGCACCGCCAGCGTTGGAATCCAACCCAGCATTAACAACACGCACAGTACCTTTTTCATAGAAGTCTCCATCTGGTCCACGGTGTTACAGTCGCGTTGGCTTGAGCTTTACGAATCAGATTGTACACTTCCGAGCGCGTTCTCGATGCACTCGAAGTTAGCACGCTATCAGCATCATCGTCCCACCTGGGGAAGCTGCGGACAAAGATTAACTACCCCGTATGTACGTTGGACGAAGTGCGTCCCGCTCGAACATCACTCAGGTTCGGCAGGAAAGCGAGCAGTGCTCTTTTGGCGACGGAATCCAGCGACTAGGTCATGTACTTACCAACGCGTGGCTTTCCATTTTCCTTGAGCCACTGCAGGCGTGAATGTATCCAGATTCGCCGGAGGAAAATCGACCGTACGTCCTTGTTCAGCGCTCAGATATCCGGCCATCAGGAGGCGTACAACCTCAAGTCCGTCTGCGAACGTGATGGCCGGCTTCTCATTTTTCAAAAACACACGCACGAAGTGGCGATCCTCGGCTTCGTAGCCATATGCTGCAGCCTCGTTTGCCACGACGGGCATTTGACCGATCTCCGCGTTTTGCTTCTCGACCAGGTCTTCGCCGGATTTTCCCTTCACCTCGCGGCTGAAGAACAATTTCAACCCGCTGTCGAGCGAGTTCCATGACATCGAATATTCGGGACCGAGCAATTCAGCCGAAAGCCGCAAACCCGCGCCGACAAAGCTCCACGACGTCGTTGCTTCTCCGATCGCAAGCGTCCCGTCTTCTGTTTTGAAATCGATCGTCAGACGCGCGAAATCCTCAGCGGGCTTCGAACGGTAATTCACACCGTCGCCCATGGTCTTTTCAAGACGCTCCGCGTATTCCGGCAGCGTCCACTTGAGACTCGCGATCTGGCTTGAGACCCGCACGGGCTGGAGCGAAGAATATGGCGAACCGGGCGACGTCAACAGATGCCGAACCAGCATGACGGAATGGCACATCATGTCGTTCAACACACCGCCGCCCTGCAAGTCTCCGCGCCAGAACCACGGCTTGTGCGGCCCGCTGTGCTCTTCGGCAGCTCGTGCGAGATAGGGCCGGCCCGTCACGGGAACACCTCTAGCCCATACGACCTCGCGGCCCGTCTCAACGGATGGAGCGAAGATCTGATTTTCAAGATATCCGTGCCGGAGACCGGCCTGCTCGACCAGATCAAGAATTCGCTTTGCCTCGCCGACATTCCTCGCGAGTGGCTTCTCGCACGCGATTCCTTTGAGAGATCCGCGCCCGCGTTGGAGGGTCGCGGTAATTTCTTCGACATTCTCCACGCGCGTGTGATTCGGTCCGCAAAGCCATATCGCGTCGATGGCCGGATCCGCAACCATCTCGCTGATCGATTTGTGGAGCCCGGGTTCACCCACATCGAGAGAGCGCGCGAGACCGGCCGCTTCCGAAGCGTTCTTCTCGTTTGGACTCCAGATGCCTCGGATTTCGGCATCACGCACGCCGACGAACGCGTGAAGGTGAAACCTGGCGTTAAATCCACTGCCAACGATTCCGATTCCAAGCTGGTCTTTCTTCATATTCCCCTTCAAAACAGGAGCTTCAATGCAAATTGAATCTGCCGCGGAGCATAGGTTCCGGCCATCGCTGTAATCTTGCCGAAATTGGCGTTTCCGAAACTCGTTTGTGGATTACCGAATATGGGATGGTTCGCCAGATTGAACGACTCGGCGCGGAATTGCAGATTGTAGCCTTCCGCAACTTTGAAAATCTTGTGCAGCGACAGATTGATCACGTTGTGGTTCGGCCCATAGCCAACGTTACGAGGCGCGTTGCCGAGTTGGAAGTTTGCGGGCATTGCAAAAGCCCCGGGGTCAAGCCACTGTCCTGCGCTGCCGGCGGTTGGATTCGACGTCCTGATGTTTTGGCCCACAAGGTTCGGACGCTCCGTCCCGAGGCCGATGACGCCGCTCACCGAATTCTGGTCTGTCACCGTGAAAGGCAGTCCGGTTTGCCAGATCGTGCTGGCGTTGATCTGCCATCCGCTCAACACCAGGCCGGGAGCGCCTTTCAACGATTTCGCGAAAGGCAGTTCGTAGTTCCCGCCGAATGACCAGCGGTACTTGATGTTGAAGTCGCTCGTCGCCCAGTCGTACGCCCGCACATTGGCGACAGCATCCGACAGCGATCCAATTCGATTGCCGTAACCGCCTGTGCTCGTGCCAAGGCCGGTGATATCGTCTTTGCCGTCCGCGTAGGTGAAGCCCGAGGTCACACTCAGACCGTGAGCGAATCGCCGATTGAAGGCCAGTTGCAGCGCGTTGTAGCTGGCCTCGCCCTGCGTTGTGAAATAAGCAATGGTGGTTATTCTTGGAGCCGAAGCCGTATAAGGCCTAGGATTCGGCGTGGCGTTGCCGCTAGGGAGTGCTCGATTGATATCCGGCAGAGACATTGCGAGATTGCGTCCTCGCGTACCAATGTAGCCGGCGCTCGCCACGTTATTTCCGAACTGCTTCTCCAGAGTCACGTTGAATTGATAGTTGTAGCTGGTCCGCATGTTCAGGTCGATCGCACTGATCGTCGTGGACGGAATCCGCGTCAAATCCAGGGCGCCACCAGAAGTCGTCGGAAAATCGGTCGGAGTCAACGGTCTCGGGGAACCCAGCGACAAAGTTCCCGTTCCTGCCGAACAGCCTGTATTCGCCAGGCTGCCTGTCGTGGATGAGCCACACGACAGCGCGCTGGTGAACGGTGGATTCTTGAGCGCCACCGCAGACGTGTAGTCGCTGGGGAAAAAGCTCAGTCCAAAACCGCCGCGGAGCACCGTTGCTTTCCCGAGTGTGGCGGCAAAACCCAGGCGGGGCGCCACACTCCCATAAAATGTGGAAATATTCGTCGTAGAACTGCTGTTCTTCCCCGCCACTAAGATGACGGAATTGACGGGATCAAAGTTGGCGAGCCGATCGTACTGTTCGGTCTTAGGCGCATAGATGTCGTATCGCACGCCGAGATTCAGCGTGAGCCACGTTTTTGCACGCCAATCGTCCTGCACGTAATAACCTGTCTCCCAAGAACGATAGCCCGGCTTGTAAAGACTCGCCTGACGAGTGATCGTTACGGGTATCCCCGCTAAAAAATTAGCAAACCCGAAATTGTATGGTGACGGCGCAGCAGAGGTCGATGCGTTGAACGTGAACTGGCCGCGCGGTGTGGCGCTCTGGACCAGCGAGAACTGCCGGCGGATCACATTGGCGCCGAATTTGACGTTGTGAGCGGACTTTGTCCACGTTACCGCTCCACTGTACTGGAAAGTGTTGTCGAACTGCAGAAGCGGGACGAAGGTGGCATCGCCGAGACCTTCGAAAGCCTGGATCACCAGTCGCGGAAATCCAAACGTCTGAATGTCTCCGGTATTGACGCAACTGATCGCGTTGCACGGAAAACCCAGATCGTTGGATGCATTCTTTCCATCGTTCACCGTCTTCGATTGAATCGATGCGCGCCAAAAACCGCCTTTCAATTCAAGCAGCAGATTCGGACGCAGCGTGTGCACGAGGTTGAGCTGGAGGTTCTGCGCTCTCGTCTTGTTTGGCCCTGCAAAGCTGAACTGGCCTCCGGGATTGACGCCGTTCACATCGGGAAAGCCGGTGGGCTGCACCGTAGTGATGTCGTTGAGCGAATATCTTCCGAAGAAGTTCCAGGCCGACGAAAAGAGATGGTCGATACGCCCATCCAACGTCGAAGCATCCTGCGGACGCACGGGAGACGAAGCAAAGTTCGTGACGTTGATTCCCGGCGCGTTTGGCAGCGGATACATTGCCGCGATCTTCTGGGCGATCGGGTCGAGCAGGCTGTTGTAAGGCGCTACATCAATCCGGTTGAATGGAACCGCGCCCACGGGCACGCTGCCAAAAGCGTTCGCGACGCTCAGCTGCTGCGACGCATTCGCGCACATGCCGCTGCTATTGAACCCCGCCGTGCAGTTCTCGGAGAAATCTCCGATGCGTTGCTTTGCCGTCGGAACCACGGAGGTGATCGGAATACCCTGCCGGATTTTCAGTCCCTCATAGTCGGCAAAGAAAAATGTTTTGTTTTTGAAGATCGGGCCGCCGAGACTGCCTCCGAACTGGTTCTGCCGAAACTTCTGCTTAGGCAACTGCGTCCCGCCAGTGAGGTTGTAGTTTCCATTGGCATCGAGCCGATCATTGCGGAGAAATTCAAATAGTGAGCCGTGGAATTCATTCGTTCCTGACTTCGTCAGAATGTTAATCACGCCGCCCGACGTCCTGCTGATTTCGGCGCTGTAGAGATTAGTCTGGACTCTGAACTCCTGAATGGCATCGATGGAAGGCCGAATGCCGATAGTTCCGATGAACCGTTCGTTGTTGTCCATCCCATCGATCATGTTGTTATTGGCGACAGGATCCTGCCCGTTGACCGAATACGATGAATTCAGTCGGCGGTCGTCCGGACGCGTGCCGGTAGCAAGACCGTTTGGCGGCCCCGGACTGACACCGGGAACGAGTTGTGCGAGCTGAACGTAATTGCGGCCATTCAGTGGCAGGTCCTGAACGAGCTTACTGGTGATGGCGGTACCGAGCGTCGAGCTGTCGGTTTGCAGCGCCGGCAACTCTGCGCTGATCGAGACAGCTTCAGTGGCCTGCCCCACCTCCATCCGCGCGTCTACGCGTACACGGTCGCCGGCGACGAGCGTCAGCTCGGCGACTGTGAATGCCTTGAAGCCGGGCACCTCGATGCGCACGGAATAGCGGCCGACCGGAAGCAGGTTTACGACATAATCACCGGTTTCGTTCGAGACCGCCGAGCGCGTGATATTTGTTCCGAGATTGGTCACTGTGACCTGTGCTCCGGGCACAATCGCTCCTGTGGAGTCGCTTACTTTGCCGACGATATCGGCAGTAGTTACCTGCGCTCCCGCTGTTGCCGAAGCAATTACGAACGCCATAATGCTGATAAACAGCCCACGCAAAGCCCATTGCGTCGTGTATTTCATCGCACGTCTCCTTTCCATCGGCCACGAAATGTAATCGTTTACAATATCGATGTAATCGGTTGCAGATCGTAACAGCGCGCTCGTTACCCGGCAAGAAAAATGAGTACTGTCTCAGCCTGAAAGTTAGGTTCTCTCTACCCCTCGAAGGAGGGGCGAAAACAGCAGCCATACCTTTACAACTGAGACACTAATGAAAAATGTGGTCGATTAGCGTTAACGTGTGATGGTTTCGTTTCGAGGCTTTCCGTTGATCTTGACGTTACTCAATCGAACATCCTTCACATTTTCGAGTACGTCTGGTTTAGCGACGCTGTCGAATGAGCAGTTCGTCAAGCCGATGTCCGAGATCGGCGCGTGCGGATAGCCACGCAGGAGCAGAGCATAATTACTCTTCCGGCTGGTCACGTTTCGGACATCGATGTTGCGGACAACCGGTGGAAAGTTGCCGGCATCGCCTTCCTCGTAAGAAAAATCGATTGTCACAACCGCTTGGGCGACTTGGCCAATCGTTACATCGCGCATGTGCACACGCTCGATCGTACCTCCGCGAACGGAATTGGTTTTGAGGCGCAATGCGTGATCCAACCGCGGACTGTCCATCCTGCAACGCTCCGCGAAAATGTTTCGGGCACCGCCTGATATTTCGCTGCCGACGGTAACTCCGCCGTGGCCGTCCTTCATCGTACAGTCGCGAACCACGACGTTCTCGATAGGCACACCGACGCGCCTGCCGTCATTGTTGCGGCCCGATTTCAACGCAATGCAGTCATCGCCCGTGTCAAACGAACATCGTTCGATGAGCACATCGCTGCACGACTCCGGATCGCATCCATCGTTGTTCGGGCCGTGACTGGAAATCGTCACGCCTCGAACGGTGATATTCGAAGACAACACCGGATGGATTTCCCACATCGGCGAATTGCGGATGGTGATTCCTTCAATCAGGATATTTCGGCAGCGATACGGTTGAATGAAGTTTGGGCGAAGGTTCGATCCCTCGCCAAAAATGCGCTCGCTTACGGGAGTACCCTTCGCTCCAAAATCCATGAGCCGTTGCCTGGCCGCGTTTTGACTGGTTCTCCAGTTCCACCAGTGCATTTGATCCGCCTGACCGTCGAGCATTCCGGAGCCGGTGATTGCGATATCCTGTTCTTCGAACGCGTAAATCAACGGTGAGTAATTCATCAACTCGGTGCCTTCCCAACGCGTGAATACCACGGGAAGATACCTTCGCGGATCGGTAACAAACTTCAGAACGGCTTTGTCCGCCAAGTGCAGGTTCACACCGCTTTTGAGCCGGATGGGGCCTGTGAAGAATTCGCCTGCTGGGATGACGACGCGCCCACCTCTCGCCTTGTTGCACGCCGCAATCGCCTTCGAGATCGCATCGGTGCTTTCGGTCGCACTGTTTAGGGCCGCACCGAATTGAGTGATATCGAAGTCTCGTGCCGGAAATCTCGGAGGCTTGATTCTGGCCAGAATGGCCGGAACTTCGGCCCATGGATCCTTCTGAGTTTGCCGCAGCAGCGAAGGCGCAAGCGCGGTCATCAGAAAGCTTCGTCGGGATAAAGTGGATTTAGTGATTGTCATCATGGGAGTCGAATGAATATGTTGTAGCATTACCGGCATGTTGACGAACACACTTTATCGCGTGACTCGTGAGAAAGGTTTGAAACTGCTTCAAAAGCGCGGCGAAGGGGGAGCCGGCGAAGTAACGAGTTGGCGGCTTTATCTCGAGAACGGCGAACGAGAACGGTACTTCAATGATGCTGAAGAAACCATACTGGTCCTTCAGCAGGGAACAGGAACCTTATCGGCCGCCGGGTCGGAACGGCGAGTCAGCCGATCCGGAGTTTTTACCGATCGCGCAACGGCTTTGTATTTGCCGCCGGGAACCGAACTGCTCGTGACTGGTGACCCTCAGCTCGAGGCCATTCTTGTTTCCACTCCGGCTAAAGGAGGCAGGACCCCCGCTTTCGTGACGCCCGCGGACGTTGTGGTGAATCAGCGCGGCAAAGGAACCTACACTCGCGAAGTGCACGACATATTTGTGCGCGATCCTTATGTGAGCCGGTTGATGGTCGGCGAAACATTCAACCCGCCGGGCCATTGGAGCAGTTTCCCGCCTCACAAACACGACGGTCGAAACGGCGAGCCGAAACTTGAAGAGGTGTATCACTTCCGTATCGATCCACCACAGGGGTTTGGATATCAGACGATCTACACCAACGACGGCGAATCGGTCACGCATCAAGTGAAAGATAGAGATGCCGTGCTGTTGCCGTACGGCTATCATCCCGTCGCGGCCGCGCCGGGCTATCGACTCTATTACCTTTGGGCAATGGCTGGCGAGCAGCGTGCATTGGCGTTGTACGAAGACCCGGCGCACAAGTGGATTCATGGCAATTAATAAGGTCCTTAGCGCAGCGCTTTTCTGTGTCTTTGTGTCTTTGTGTCTCTGTGGTGATACACACGCTCAAGCCAATGCTGACGCCGTCGTTGCGGCAGACGGTTCGGGCAACTACCGAACCATTCAAGACGCCATTAACGCTGTGCCTCAAACAACCAGTGAAAACAACCGTTGGACCATCTTCGTCAAAGCGGGAACTTACCACGAGGTTGTTTATGTTCAGCGTGAGAAGCGATTCCTCTCGCTCGTCGGAGAAGATCCGCTTCGCACGGTGATTTCCTACAATCTCAACGCAAACATGCCTGGTCCCGACGGCAAACCGATCGGCACATTTCGTACACCGACCGTTCAAATCGATGCCGACGATTTCACGGCCGAGAACATCACGTTTGAAAACAGTGCAGGGCCAGTGGGCCAGGCACTAGCGATACGCGTGGACGGCGATCGCGCCGTATTTCGCAATTCCCGATTTCTCGGATGGCAGGACACGATTCTTCTCAACCGCGGCCGGCAGTATTTCGAGGATTCGCTGATCACCGGGCATGTGGACTTCATCTTCGGAGCTGCCACTGCATTTTTCGAGCGATGCCGGATTCACTCTTGGCGCAATGGTTACATCACCGCTGCATCCACACCGGTAGACGAGCGCTACGGTTTCGTTTTTTCCCGCACACAAATCACCGGCGAACCCGGAGTCAAAACGTATCTGGGCCGGCCCTGGCGCGACTATGCCAATGTGGTTTTCCTGAACACGCAGATGTCGGATGTTGTGCAGGCTGCCGGTTGGAATAATTGGAATCAACCCGAGCGCGAGAAGACATCGCATTATTCCGAATTCGGCAGCACCGGGCCCGGCGCAAAATCCAATGAGCGCGTGGTATGGTCGAAGACGATTTCAGCAGCGGAGGCGGCTGCGATTCAAGTTCCAGCGGTTCTCGGAGGCGTGGATCATTGGGATCCGCGTCGTGTTCCGGTTCACGCTTCCGCTATCAAAGTGAGCAACGCCCCCCTTCCATCAGCACCGGGAATCGCGGCTCAGGTTTCTCCTCAGGTGATCCTCCTCTGGCCTGAAGGAGTACCGGGCGCGAAACCCAATGCTGGAGAAGAACGCAACGTCGATGCGCGCATCTCGAACGTGCAGGTGCCGACGCTGACCTATTTTCCGGCGCCGCCCGCAATAAGTGTCGGAGCCGCGGTGATTGTTTGCCCGGGCGGAGGATACGCACGGCTTGCATTTGACAAAGAAGGTACCGACATCGCGAAGCGTTTGAACGCGATCGGTGTCTCCGCATTTGTCCTCAAGTATCGGCTTGTGGAATTCGGGCATCCTGCGCCATTGCAGGATATCCTTCGTGCGATCAGGACCGTGCGTTCGCGCGCCGCTGATTTCGTATTGAAACCGGATCGGATTGGTGTGATCGGATTCTCCGCAGGAGGACACGTTGCTTCAACAGCAGCAACGCTATTCGATACGCCCGAAGGCAGGACCGGATCTCAAATCGATGGCATTAGCGCACGCCCGGATTTTGCCGCGCTCATTTATCCCGTGATCACGATGAGAGATCCTTTTGTCCACACGGGTTCACGCGACAACCTTCTCGGCAAGAACCCACCGGCCACATTAGTGGATAGCCTTTCCACCGAACTTCACGTCACAAAGAACACGCCCCCGGTCTTTCTCGTTCATACCGAAGAAGACGCAACGGTCCCCGTTGAAAACAGCATTCTCTTCTACCAGGCTCTTCGCAAGGCCGGCGTTCCTTCCGAACTACATCTGTACGCCAAGGGTCCACATGGTTTTGCTCTAGCCGACGGCCTCGGCCCCACTTCAGAGTGGCCGAAACGGCTGGAAGAGTGGATGCGTTCGCGCGGCTTGCTGGAGAAGTAAATCGCGGCCAATTGCTTGAACTGGGTCCCCTGCAGTGATAGGCTCGCCCCCACTAACCCCCAAACGAAGAGGTGCGCCTTGAAAACTCTATTTGTCGTCACGGTTCTCGTGGGCTTGTCTGTTTGCTGTGTGTATGCTCAGACGTTCGGTGAAGTAACGGGACGTGTGACCGATCCTTCGGGTGCGGTGATACCTGGGGCGTCCCTTACCTTGACCAATGTCAATACCAGCGCAGTCCGCAACGTCGTCACCGCGGAAGCGGGCACCTACACCTTTACGTCTATTCCGCCGGGCTCTTACCGGCTGAGAACGGAACTTCCGGGTTTCAAGACCGCCGCCAGTGAACCATTCGACGTCCAGGTACAACAGGTCGTGCGTCTCGACGTCGTTCTCCAGGTGGGCCAGGTCAGCGAAACGGTGGAAGTTGCCGCGACCGCTGAATTGCTGCAATCCGAGACTGCGGCCATCGGCGCGGTGGTCGACAACAAGATCATCACCGAACTGCCTTTGAACGGCCGGCAATACCTGAACCTGGTTGCGCTCGCGCCGAACGCGAACACACTCTCTCCGGCGGCGGGGCAAGCCGGTTCCCGGCAAGGGGGCGACCGCGCCAGTCAATCCATATCCACGGGCGGACAGCGCATCATGTACAACTACTTCACGCTCGACGGCGTCAATAACACCGACCCGAATTTCAATACCTATATCGTCCTTCCCTCCATTGAGGCCATTCAGGAGTTCAAAGTTCAGATCGGTGTCTACCCCGCCGAGTTCGGGCATCAAAGCACGCAGGTCAACGTCCTCACCAAGTCCGGCGGCAACGCATATCATGGCTCCCTATTCGAATTCCTCCGCAATGATGCTCTTGACGCTCAGCCTTACGCATTCACCAGCGTCCATCCTGCCAAGTCACCCTTCAAGTGGAATGATTATGGATTCGAGCTGGACGGGCCGGTGCGCATACCCAAGCTCTACGATGGGCACGACAAGTTATTCTTCATGGCCAACTATGAGTCGCTCCGCCGCCGTCAGAACTTTTTGAACACATACTCTGTGCCGACTCTTGCCATGTTCAACGGCGACTTCAGCGAGCTGGCGACGACCATATACGATCCGATCACGAAGCAGCCCTTTCCGGGTAACAAGATTCCCAAAGACCGGATCGACCCGGTCTCGTTGCGGCTTTTGAACTACTACAATTCTGCGACTCTGACCGGGCTCACGAATCCGCTCACGAACAATTACGTGCAGTTCAACTCCTCGCCGCTCAACCGGGACGGGTTTGTTTCGAGGTTGGATTACATCGAGTCATCCAAGTCGCAGTGGATGGGCCGCTATAGTTGGGGCGACGAGAACCAGAGCACGCAAGGGCTGAACCGCGTCGGGACGAAGATCCTCACGAACTACGAACAGTACGCCGCATCCAACACACGGACGTTCACACCCAACCTCGTGAACGAAGCCCGTTTCGGCTACTCCCGGTTTTATAACTCGATCAGCACGCGTCTGGCTTTTGACACCGATGTTGTTTCCGCTGTGGGCATACCGAACCAGAAAGGCGGGCCTCCAGTCACGTGGGGAATTCCGAACGTAACGTTTAGCGGAACCGGCTTCTCAGGCTTGGGCGATGGCACCGACGGTCCGTACGCCGGCGACAATAACACGCTGCAACTCGTCGACAAGTTGTCCTGGATCCACGGCAAGCACAATTTCCGGTTGGGGTTCGAGTATAACCGGCAAAACTACAACCAAGTGGGCAACCAGTTCCCGCGCGGGCAGTTTTCATTCCAGCCCAACACCACACGGAGCCCTTCGGGAACAGGTGGGTACGCCTTCGCTGAATTCCTGCTGGGGAACCTTTACCAATCTACCTACGCAGTCGCCATCGCCAATACGCCGTTCCACCGCAACGTCGAGCATGCGTTCGTGGACGACACTTGGAAGCTCACTCCCAAACTCAGCTTGTCGCTGGGTCTGCGGTATGAGCTGACGCCGCCCTTCACCGATACGCTGGGCGACCTTTTTATCGCGAACGTGCCGAAGTTTGTGTTTACGGCCAACGCCCCGGAGTCCGATTGGCCCTATTTCGTCAGGCAGGGCAATTGCACGGACCCGTATGCCGGCCTCAACATTCGTTGGACCAACACGAAGGCGGTCTGCGGCGGTGGTCTGAATTCCAGTTTTATGGAGACCAAGTACAAGAACTTCGCGCCGCGTGT
>JACXTT010003438.1_pt1 | contig 24336 bp, 20 predicted proteins | sample 9270951 | NCBI WGS metagenome assembly JACXTT01 (sample SAMN15532306, study PRJNA645909) | rock metagenome | isolation source: weathered quartz diorite | place: Puerto Rico | collected 2017-06-21
ATGTCAAGCCTGGGTAAGGTTCTTCGCGTTGCGTCGAATTAAACCACATGCTCCACCGCTTGTGCGGGCCCCCGTCAATTCCTTTGAGTTTCAACCTTGCGGCCGTACTCCCCAGGCGGGGCACTTACTCCGTTAGGTGCGGCACGGGAGGGGTCGATACCTCCCACACTTAGTGCCCATCGTTTAGGGCGTGGACTACCAGGGTATCTAATCCTGTTTGCTCCCCACGCTTTCGTGTCTCAGCGTCAGTTGCAGTCCAGAGAGCCGCCTTCGCCACTGGTGTTCCTTCCGATCTCTACGCATTTCACCGCTACACCGGAAATTCCACTCTCCTCTCCTGCACTCGAGTCCGGTAGTATCAGACGCCGTTCCACCGTTAAGCGGTGGGATTTCACATCTGACTGGCCGGACCGCCTACCCACGCTTTACGCCCAGTAAATCCGAACAACGCTCGCCACCTCTGTCTTACCGCGGCTGCTGGCACAGAGTTAGCCGTGGCTTGTTCTGTGGGTACCGTCAGGCCGCGGGATTGTTCACCCCGCGGCGTTTCTTTCCCACTCAAAGGGGTTTACGACCCGAAGGCCTTCATCCCCCACGCGGCATCGCTGCGTCAGGCTTTCGCCCATTGCGCAAGATTCCTCACTGCTGCCTCCCGTAGGAGTCTGGCCCGTGTCTCAGTGCCAGTGTGGCTGGTCGTCCTCTCAGACCAGCTATCCGTCAGTGCCTTGGTAGGCCGTTACCCCACCAACTAGCTGATGGAACGTGAGCCCCTCCTCAAGCGATAGCTTATAAATAGAGGCCATCTTTGAGCCCGAAACTCGCGTTTCGGGATGTTATGCGGTATTAGCCCCGCTTTCGCGGGGTTATCCCCCTCTCGAGGGTAGGTTACCCACGTATTACTCACCCGTCTGCCACTTTACCGGTCCCCTTGCGGGGACTTTCTCGTGCGACTTGCATGTGTTAGGCGTGCCGCCGGCGTTCGTTCTGAGCCAGGATCAAACTCTCCAAAGAAAATCTGGAAAAGCTGCCCTTTGCTCTTTTAAGCAAGGTTTGTTGACTTGGAAACCCGCTTCGCCATCCTGACATCCTATTCAGTTTTCAAAGAGCGAACTCGCCGTAGGTCCCAGCGAATGGGTGATTAGATCACACGACGTTCCTGCATGTCAAGCGCTTTTTCAAAGGCCCTGTCCGAGTCCACCGGATCGAGGGAGCGGACTATAGCAAACGCCTTCGGATGAAGTCAAGAGAAACCCGGCACGCTCCCGCCAGGTCCGCGCCTGAGGCGCTGCGTCAAACGAGCACACGGGCGAGCCGCCGCTTTCCGACTCGAATCCGGTATACCTGACCGCGGGCGAGCCGTCGGGTCACGTCGGTCACCGGCATATCGTCCACATCGATCGCGCCCTGTGGAATCAAACGGCGTCCCTCGCTTTTACTGCTGGTGAGTCCCGCCTGATGGATCACGTCGATCAATAAGGGATCCGCATCGCGTGGCGCTCCGCGATGCCGGAGATCAATTTCCTCCACCTCGGCGAATTCACGCTTTCGCACGCGACGGTCGAACAATTCGCGCGCCTGTCGGGACGCCTCCGGTCCGTGAAACCGTTCAACCAGCCCCGTCGCCAATCGCAGCTTGGCCTCCATGGGTGACCAGCCGCGCACCACGTCCATCGGTTCCTCCGTGAGCAGCTCGTAATAGCGGAGCATGATCGTGTCGTTGATCGACATGACTTTGCCGAAGATTTCGTCTGGGGACTCCTCGATGCCGATGTAGTTGTTCCAGCTCTTGCTCATCTTCCGGACTCCGTCGGTTCCCTCCAGCAGCGGAACGGTGATGACGACCTGCGACTCCTGGCCGTATCGCCGCTGAAGCGTCCGTCCCATCAAGAGATTGAACTTCTGGTCGGCGCCGCCTAGCTCGACGTCGGCCCGAAGGTGGACCGAATCGTAGCCCTGTAGGAGCGGATAGTAGAACTCCAGAACGCTGATGTCCTTCCCCTCTTCAAAACGCTTTTTGAAATCGTCCCGCTCCAAGACGCGCGCAACGGTCTGCTTCGCTCCCAGCTCGGCGAATTCCAGCGTCGTCATCGCGCCCAGCCACTCGCTGTTGAATCGGATCTCGGTCCGCGCCTGATCCAGCACCTTGAATACCTGACGCTGGTAGGTCAGCGCGTTGGCCTTCACCTGATCAGGGGTGAGGGGCTTGCGGGTTTCAGAGACGCCGCTGGGGTCGCCGATCATTCCCGTGAAATCCCCGATCAGAAAGACGACCTGGTGACCCAAATCCTGAAAGACCCGCAGTTTTTGAAGCAGCACCGTATGACCCAGGTGGAGATCGGGCGCGGTCGGGTCGAACCCCGCCTTGATGCGGAGCGGACGGCCGGACGCCGCGGACGCACGCAACTTCTCTTCCAACTCATGGGGCTGGATGACCTCCACGGTTCCCCGAGCGATCAGGGCGAGCTGCTGCTGAAGATCCGTCATGCCGAGGCCCGTTTCACCGCATGGATGGCCCGACCGCGCGAGGTGCCGGCGGCTTCGCGGACCACCTCCGCCAGCGTCGGGTGGACGTGGATCGCGTGGATGACCTCGTCGACGGTCGCTTCGGCCTGGATCGCGACCACCGCTTCGTGGATGAGTTCGGCCGCGTGCGGTCCGATGATGTGAACGCCCAGCAGTTCTCCGGTCTGGGCGACGGTCACCACTTTGACGAATCCGGCCGTGTCGCCGAGGACGTGCGCTTTGGCCAGGCCGCGGAAGAGAAACTCTCCGACCGCCACCTCCCGGCCCGACGCGCGGGCCTGGGCCTCGGTGAGGCCGACGCTGCCGATTTCTGGGACGGTGAAGATTCCGGCTGGAATCGCCTCGAAGTTCATTCGCGCATCCTGGCCCATCGCGCGCTCGGCGGCGACCTCCCCTTCGGCGGACGCCGCGTGCGCGAGTTGTTTACGGCCCACCACGTCGCCGATCGCCCACACCCCGTCGATTCCCGTCTCCATGCGATCGTTGACCAGCAACTCTCCACGCGCACCGAACGGGAGGCCGATGGTTTCCGCGCCGATCATCCGACTGTTGAGCGACCGCCCCACCGCCACGAGCACGCGGTCGACCGTGATCACCTCGCCCGAGGTCAATTCGACGCGGACCGAGTCCGTCTCAGGGGCGACACGGGTGACGCCCGTGCCCACGAGCACCCTGATGCCCTGTTTGCCCATCTCGCGCTTCAACAACGCGGAGACCGCTTCATCTTCGGTTGCGACGACCCTCTCGACCTGCTCCACCAACGTGACTCGGGAGCCCAGCGCGCTAAAAATACAGGCGAACTCGGCCCCCGTCACCCCGCCGCCGACGATCAACAGGGTCGCGGGCAGGCGGGCCAGGTCGATGACGTCGTCCGACGTCAACACACGCTCTCCATCGAACGGGAAAAGCGGGGGTCTGGCCGGTTCCGATCCCGTGGCGATAATGATCGCATCGCAGACGACCGACCGGGTTTGTCCGTCGGGCGATCGGACCGCTACCGATCGGGGAGTGTCGATCGTCCCGACGCCTCGAACCAACGTCACCCCAGCCGCTTTGAGCAGCTGTTCGATGCCTTGGGCTTGAGTCTGAACGATCCGGTTCTTCCGAGCGACGACCGCAGCGAGGTCGACCGTTCCCTGTTCACTCAGCCGGATGCCGAAGTCCTTGGCGCTGCGGATGCGGTGGAGGACGTCGGCCGTCGCCACCAGCGCCTTGGTCGGAATACATCCACGGTGGAGGCACGTGCCGCCGAGCCCACGCGCCTCGATGAGGGTAACTTGGGCCCCCAACTGCGCCCCTCGCAAGGCCGCCACGTATCCACCCGGTCCGCCTCCCAGTACGACGATCCGCCTCGCCATCCCGTCTCCAAGCAATCGAGGGGCGCCACGCTCGCGCCCCTCGATTGCTCCCGCTCCCCGTGTCGCTATCTATCGTCGTCGGAGCCCTGTTCGATAAATTCTTCGTATTCTTTGGCGCTCATTAAATTTTCGATATCGTCCGGATTTGTCATTTTCAAGGTGACAATCCAGCCCTTACCGTACGGATCCTCGTTGATCAGTTGGGGAGACTCCTTGAGTTCCTCGTTCACCTCGACAATTTTCCCGCTGACCGGCGCAAGCACGGGCGAGGTGGTCTTCGTCGATTCGATCTCGGTTAATTCTTCTTCCATGACGACTTCGGTGCCCACATCGGGCAATTCCAGGTACACGATGTCGCCCAGTTCACTTTGGGCGTACTCGGTGATGCCGACAATCGCCTGCTTGCCTTCGACCTTCACCCACTCGTGATCAGCCGAGTACCGTAACTCTTCGGGATCCATGGATTCCTCCCTCGCCAATGCGCGTCTCGCGGGCCACGTTCGCGAGGAGCCGCCATCGACCTGCGCCCCTTCGCTCACGTGGCAAATAGCGTCCGATACTACCCGACCCATTTTTTGTTTGTCAATGCAACGACCACGAGCGTCGACCGTGACGCGAACGCCGCGCGACGGCGCGGACTGATCCGGCTCACGGCAGCGCGACAAGCTCCCGGTCAGACGTCCATTCCAGGGCGCGCGCTGAAAACCCCAACCGTAAGAGATCCGCCGCGATCTGCCCCCGATCCGTTGCGTCAATCCCCATGAGGACCGGCACGAGCTGGGGCACGGCTCGGCGAAGCTCCGCAAGGTCTTCCCCTTCACGAAGAATCGCCTCGGCAGGACGGATCACGGCGGAGGTCGACACCGCCGCCAACCACATCCGAGCGGGTTGGACCCCTTCGACCACCTGCACGAAACGACCAAGCGCGCGAGCGGACGCGCGGGCGCGCAGACCGGCCCATGCCCACGCGAAGCGCCCGGAGGTTTCTGACGACGGGAGCAACGTCCCCTGGCCGAACGACTTCATCACGCCTTGCGCCGCCGGCGCAGGGGCGTTGGCTTCCAGCGACAGCGCCGGGCCTACGAAGAAGCCCTCCACCGGCAATCGGGCGGCAGCGCGATAGATCTCTTCCAACGCTTTCACGCGCGCGTCATCGAATGGGTCGAAGGGAGCACCCGGCTCATCGAGCGGCTGCCACAGCAAGAGACGGACCCCTTCAACCGCCGCGACGTCGACGAGACGAGCCACCGCATTCCAGTCCGGCCGACGCCCGAGCGCAAGGATGGCCCCGGTCGGCCCGGTACTCTGACCGACGGCCCAGCGATCGAATCCCACGGAAGGCTCATCGGCCGACACGATCCGCCATCGAGCGACAGGACGCGCCGGAAAAAAGACATAGCGCCGCGCAAGGTCCGCTGCGCGCAGCAGGGCCTCATGAGCGGCGGCATGGGTCGGGTAGTTCGACACGAACAACCGATACTGCTCCCAGGCAGCCACCCGGTCGCCCAGGTGTTCACGGGAACGCGCCAGCAAGAGCTGCGCGGCGGCCAACGATGGATGCCCGGGGGATGCGGCGATGAACGCCTCCGCGCGGGCGATGGCCTCGGCATACTCTCCACGGTCGAACGCAGCCTGGGCCTCAGGCCAGAACGGTCGGGGCGCGGGCGGTGACGCCAGCGCGTTCGGAACAACCCCCATCGGCCCGAGAGAGAGGCCGCCGATCACGTCGAGGACGAAGAGCAGGACGCCGAGGCTGCGCCTGAAGCGGTTCACGGGATGCGGACGACGTGATCGACCGCCAACGCCGCGCGATACGGGGCCGCGTCGTCGATCCACGGCGACCCGCCATCGGCCAGCCACCAGACGGGTGACCGGCCGGCCTGAGCCCACCCCCATCGGCGCAACCGCCACGGTGAATCGTTCCACGCTTTCGGTTCGATCGGATCGGGCACCTCGAGATCGGACGCGCTTCCGAGATACGACAGCCTCCCCTTCGAAAACGGCATCAACGTGGCCAGCCGCTCCGCGAGCCGTTCCGCTCGGCGCGCTCGACTCCCCGAGTCCCGGTTGGCCTTGCACGACACGATCAGTCCGTCTTTCCCCATTTCCTCGAAACGGAGGCGGATCACCGCGCAATCGGGGAACGCCCCGTCTCCCGCGATCAAGAGAAAGCGTCCCATCGCGTCGGGCACACAGTCACCGGGCACCGCGAAAACCACGCTGTCCATCGACGCGGGATCGCCGCCTCCGATCTCCTCACCCGGCATGCCGCGGGAGTTCACGATGAGGACGCTCCCCTCGAGTCGCCGCCCGTCGACTTCGATGAACGGACGCCGGCCGCCTCCGACCGCGATCACTGCCCCGCGCACGACGTGGCCGCCCAACGCCTCAAACCGCGCCGCCAGATAGCCGCAGACTCCGGCGCGTCCCACGGGCAGCGCCACCACACCGTCCAGCACGAGGCCCAGTCGGTAGAGCGAGGCGCCCCAGTTCTCGCGCGCTTCCGACGACGGCGTCAAAAACCGCTGCCAGGGCTCCAGATAGTCGCCCAGAGCGTCTGGCCAGTCTCGCGTGGTCGCGTAGTCCCGGAGCGAGAGCCGACCGAACCGCGCGACGAACGATCGGGCGCGAGCCCGGCGACGCAGTCGCAACCACGCGCTGTCGTCCGCTTTCGAGATTGGCGGATCGAACAGCGGATCGAGAAGGCGGCGAGACGCCTCCATCTGGGCCAGCATGGCCTCCCCGTCGACTTCGGCGATGCGGTATTCGCGGCGGAGCTCCTCGAGAAAGTCGGCGCGGTTCGACGCCATCGTCACGCGATGATCCCCCCACACCGTGCGAACCGATTCCCGTTTCATCACGGAGGACTCGCGGATCAACAACCCCAACGACAGCCCGATCGACTCAAAATAGGCGTCGACCCGCCCCGTTCGTTCGAAGCCCACCGCAAGGGTTGCGCCGGAAGGAATCGACACGCCGTTCACGCGATGGAACGGAGCGCGACCACCCCACTCGGGGCGAGGCTCGATCAACGCGACGTGCCGGCCGCGCTTGGCCAAGAGGGTCGCAACCGCCACCCCCGCCAACCCACCCCCAACGATCATCGCGTCGTATCGCGCCGTTGAGGGCATGAACCGGGAAACTATCCTCGTGCGGAGAGTTCGAGGGAACTGAAGAAGTACGGGATTTCGAACGCGGCGGACTGCGGGGAGTCTGATCCGTGTACGGTGTTTTGTTCGAGGCTGACCGCGAGATCGGCCCGGATGGTTCCTTTCGCCGCCTTCTTGGGGTCGGTGGCGCCCATCAGCTCGCGATACGCGGCGATCGCGCCCTCGCCTTCCAGCACCGCCGCCACGATCGGCCCGGACGACATCGACGCCGCCAGGCTGTGGTAAAAGGGCCGCTCCCGGTGCACGACGTAAAATCCTTGCGCCGCTTCGTTCGTCAGCCGCACCATCTTGAGCGCGATCACCTTCACCCCTCGCGCTTCACATCGCTTCAAAACCTCTCCGATCAGGTTTCTGGACACCCCATCGGGTTTAATCAGCGCCAGTGTTCGTTCCGTCATCGCGAGCCTTTCCGGTCAGTGGGAAAATTGTCGTACACTACCCGAAAGCCACCAGCCTGTCAATCGCGCTCACGAGCAAACCGTGATCGAGCCGGGGTCATTCCGCGCGGCGTCTGGCGATCTCGACGCTGAAGGCTCCGACATCAGGGGTGATGGGGGGGTGCGGCTTGGTGATACGGACCCGCACCTCACGGACGCGAGGTCTCAGGAGTACGGCTTCCGCCACGTCGATCGCCACGGCCTCGAGCAGGGTGTGGCGGGTCCTGGTGCCAATGTCGAGCACTTGGCGGCAGAGATCCGCGTAATCGACGGTCGCGTCCAGCTCCCCCCGACGGGCGGCGTCACCGAGGTTGACGACGACCTCCAGATCCACGAGCACGCGCTGACCGACCGCTCGTTCTTCAGGGGTCACGCCGCAGTGGGAAAAGAGAGCCAGCCCCGAGACCATCAACCGTTCCGACATCGTCAGCGCGTCGGACGGTGGATGAGATCGAGAAACTCGCCCCTCGCCTTATAGTCGCTCTTGAAGGTGCCGAGCATCGAGCTGGTCACCGCAAGCGCATTTTGTTTTTCCACGCCACGCATCATCATGCACAGGTGCTGGCCTTCCATGACGACCGCCACGCCCAGAGGATCGATTCGTTCTTGAATCGTCTCGGCGATTTGATGGGTCAAGCGCTCCTGCACCTGCAAGCGGCGGCTGAAGACCTCGACCAAGCGAGGGAGTTTGGATAAGCCGATCACCTTCTGGTTGGGGAGATACGCCACGTGGCACTTGCCGAAAAACGGCAGGAGGTGGTGTTCGCACAGCGAAAAAAAGTCGATGTCGCGAACGATCACCATTTCGTTATAGTCGATCGGAAACAACGCGCCGTTGAGCACCTCGTCCACGTCCTGGTGGTATCCGCTCGTAAAGTACCGCAGCGCGCGCTCGACCCGATCCGGGGTGTCGCGGAGTCCGTCCCGCTGCGAATCCTCGCTCAAGAGGGTCAGCAGTCGCTCGATGAGATCGCGCACCTCTCGGGCTCGCTCCGTCTCGACGTCCGATTCGGCTTCCTTCATGCTTCGCGATTTCTTCACGCCGACCTCCCTCGGTTCGTCATCCCAGACCGGCCACTGCGCGATGAGCATAGGGGGTAGTGTCCGGCACACCCGCGGCCTCAAACCCGCGACGGCGAATCCGACAACTGTCGCAGCGGCCACACGCCGCGCCATCCTCGGGGTCGTAACAACTCAGCGTGAGATGAAACGGCACACCCAACACCGCCCCGCGCCGAATGATTTCCGCCTTGGTCAGCCCGATCAACGGGGTGACGATGGTCGGCGCCCTCCCGCCTTCGACGGCCACCCGAGTCGCCAGGCACGCCAGCCGTTGAAAGGCCTCGATATAAGCCGGCCGGCAGTCCGGATATCCCGAGTAGTCCAGCGCGTTGACGCCCAGCGCAATCACCCGCGCGTCGAGCACCTCAGCCCACGCCAGCCCCAAGGCAAGAAAAATCGTGTTCCGAGCCGGGACATACGTAATCGGAATCTGCTCGGTGTGCTCGGGTCGATCCTTAGGAACCGGCAGATCGCTCGTCAAGGCCGACCCGCCGATCGTCCGCAGGTCCAGGGCCAGCACACGGTGATCGATGCCGTAGTGGGCGGCGATTCGCTCGGCGCGCTCCACCTCGACGACGTGCCGCTGGCCATAGTTGACCGTGAGGCCATGGAGGCGGTGACTCTCGGATCGCAGGACGGCCAACGTCACCGCCGAATCGAGCCCGCCGCTGAGCAATACGACCACGTCGGCTGGTGCCGTCATCCCCCACCCCCCAAACAGGCGGGTAGTATACCATCGTTGCTGCGGTCAGCGGAAGGGTGAGGGAACTCGCGGGACCGCGTCCCCTTCTCACGCGGCGAGCTTGAGTTGCTCCATGTCCGCCAGCACGTCTCCGGCCTGCTGGTAACGCTTGGTCTTGTCTTTTTCGAGGCAACGGAGGATGAGCGAGTTCAACGCGGGGGGAAGTTTCGGATTCAGGTCCTTGGGAGGGGTGGCCGCGGCGTGAAGGTGCTGGTAGTACAGATCCCCTTTGGTAAATGGAAGCCGTCCGGTCGCCATGCGATAGAGCGTACACCCCAGCGAGTACAAGTCCGACTGGTGATCGACTTCCTTGCCCAAAATCTGTTCCGGCGCCATATACAGTGGCGTCCCTTTGACGGAGGTCTTATCCGCGAGCGCGTCGCTGACGATCTTCGCCAAACCGAAATCCATGATCTTCACCATCCGGTCCCGGCTGAGCATGATATTGGAGGGTTTCACGTCCCGATGAATGATTCGCCTCGCGTGGGCGTATCCCAACCCGCTACAAATCTGCTTGCCAATGGACAGGAATTGGGGCAGCGGGAGGGCCCCCACCTTGTCTAACAGCTCCTTCAGGCTCATCCCGTCGACGAATTCCATCGTGATGAAGACCTCGCCCGAGGGATCGCGACCGGTGTCATAGATGGTGACAATGTTGGGATGGTTGATTGAGGCCGCGATCCTCGCCTCCTGGAGAAAGTTCTGGAGCAACGCCGGCTGTTCTCGGACGCTTGGCGGGAGCACTTTATACGCCACGATCCGATGCAAGACCGTGTCTTCCGCCCGGTACACCACCCCCATACCGCCTTGCCCGATCTGCTTGACGATTTTGTACCGAGGCGGCGCCGACGGTTCTCCGATGCCCGGTGATTTTCCGGACGGCCCGCTGATTTGCGCGTGCTTGACATGGTCTGCGCGCTCACGCGCGTCGCGATAGCTGAAATCCTGAGCGAGGATTTTCTCGTACAGCAGCCGAGCCCCCTCAAAATCGTTTTCTCGTTCAAAGATCGTCGCCAGGTGATACAGCGGTTCCAAATCGGTTTCAGGCGCATCTTTCTTCATGGCGAGGAGTTTCTGATACCGATCCTTGGCAGCACTCAACATCCCTCGTTCCAGGAAAATCTTCCCCAGCACGAGCGACGCATCGTAGTACGTCTCTGACTGGGTATCCAACCGCTGAAGGACTTCGATCGCGTCATCCAGTCGGCCCATCTGGTGGAAAATCCGTCCTGCTTCAAACAAGGCATCGGCTTTTCGAAATAACTCCGCCGCTCGATCCAAGCGATCCAGCTTGAGATAGAGTCTGGCCGCATCTTCGAACTGGGCACCCTGCTCGAGGGCCTCCGCCGCTTTCTCGACGCAGCCAGCCGTCAAGTACATTTCCCCCGCTCGCTTCAGATCGCCAGCCGCTGCAAACATTTCCGCAGCCCGCTCGTGCTCAGCGACGCGTTCGTAAAGATCGGCCGCCTGAAGGTACTGTTGGGAACCCGCGAGTAAATCCGCCGCCTCGCGAATTTCTCCTGCCTGCAGGTGCTGCTCCGCCAACGCCACGTCGCGCCGGACCGCATCGCCGAGGCGTTCGAATAACATGGCCGCCTTGTCGTACTGGCGTTGCGTAAGATACAGTTCGGCTGCCTTATGCCCGGTCCCGGCCTGAACAAACGCATCCACCGCTTCCGTCACCAGCCCCTGCTGGCTGAATACCGCGGCGGCCCGATCCGGGTGACCCGCCTTCAGCCACATCCGGCCGGCCTGCAGCGCCAATGCGTCCAACGCGTCCTGACCTTGTTCGTTCGACCCGCGGTCGAGTCTGCGGCGTTGTTCCTGATGATACTCTTGCTCGAACAGTTCAGCGGCCCTCGCCCATTGTTCAGCTTTCTCGAAAAGACCGGCCGCCCGCTTGCGATGGCCCGACTCCTCAAACAGCACGGCCGCCGATGTATTCTGTCCCGCCTTCTCGAACACCTCCGCGGCGGCGACTGGTTTCCCGGCGCGCTTCAAGAGCTCGCCCGCACGCTGCCACTCGCCGACCCGTTGTAACATCAGCGCCGCTCGTTCCGTCTCCTGAGCCGTCTCGTACGCTTGCGCGGCGGCTTCCCAATGTTTGAGGTGTTCAAAGAGTTGCCCGAGCTCTCGATGGGCCTCCGCCTGTGTGTAGAGCGCAATCGCCTGGTCGTACTCGCCGATCCGCTGGTAGAGCCGCCCCGCGTCAAGGTACGCGCCCTGGCCCATCAGCGCCCGAGCTTCCCGATGAATCGCGCCACGGCCCGCTTGCCCCCCAGAAGGCGACCCTGAGCCCCAGAGAGCACGCACCAAGACCTTCAATCCTACGACGGCCAGAATGATGCCGGTAACAAGGAGGAAGACCGTGGACGGATTGGCAGAAGACAGATCGATCAGGAGCGCGCCGAGCACGCTCGAGGTATCCATCAGGCCGCATCCAACAAAATGGTCATCGACGTCTCTCCCAGTTTGAGGACGTCCCCCGGCTTTAGCTGCGCATTCGCGACCACCCGCCCATTGAGCAGACTGCCGTTGCTGCTTCCGGTATCTCGATAGGTAAGACCGTCGGGACCGACTTCGAACTCTCCGTGACGTCGTGACACGCGAGTGTCGACGAGGACGAGGTCGGCTTTGGCTCGTCCAATCGTCGTGATTTTCTCGACGAGCGGAAGGCGCTCACGCGATCCATCCGAGCGGACAATATCCACCACCCATGCCTTTGGCGCCGGAGCCGGCGGCTGACTTGGAATCGGAGGAACATCGGATGGCGCGCGACAGATGGTTTCGTCTCCATGACCCGCCGCCGAAACGGACTCGGTCGGCGCTCCATCGCCGAAAAATCGGATCAAACACGTTCCCATCTGAAGCTCGGCCCCGTGGCTCAGACGCGCCTGCGTTAAGGGCACGCCGTTACAAAGAGTCCCGTTGCGACTCCCACAGTCCTCAACGGAAAACCCCTCGGCATCCTGCCGAAAAATCAAATGTCGTCGCGAGATCGCCGCGTCTTCGACCACGAGATCATTCTCCTGGCTGCGGCCCAGCGTCACGGTTGAGGTGAGCAATTCATAACGGCGCGCAGCGCCGTTGGAGCCGACGATCAGGAGATGCGGAACCGGTCGCGTGAAGTACTCGACTAACTCATCGGGCCAGTTCCCTCGCTCGAACACCCCGTCTTCAGCGGGTGCTGCCGCCATCGAGGAGAACACATACAGCGACATGGCTCCCTGCCCTGCATGCCGGTAGACGTACGCCAGCAGACGCTCCTCCACCGAATCCTCTCCAGCCTCCAACTCCGGATCGGCAAAATATCCCGACAGCAACGCTTTTTCTTTGAAATAAAAGAGACTCATTTCACATTGCCGGGCCACCACCAATAGTTGATCATGGTCCGTCTTCTTGAGATGATCCACCACTCCCCCGATTTCCATCAACTCGGTGGTCCCTTCGGTCGACGGCACCCGCTGGATTAACGTGAGCAGGCTCTTCAGAAAAAGTGGATCCACCGCAGCGAGCGTCAGCGCCGACGACGGCAAATGACTCAGGGTCGCGAAGAACCCGTGCAGTGTCAGCGGAACAAAAATGCCGCGCTGCTCTTCACCCGCCGCGTAAGGTTCGTTATCCACAATCACAAGATAGAGTCGCCGGGTATCGGCGTCGGCCATCAAGATTCCATGAAATACGGGGGAACGGGTACGCAGCTTTTTGAAGAGAAGATCAACGGCCGACGGGGTATACCTCTTCCCTGCAAAGACCACCCCTCCCTGCGGAAGCGTAAACCGCCCGATCGGCTGCGCCGCTCCTGGTTTCGACTCACCCATGGCGAGGAACTCTAGATTGGTATGACTAATTCGACTCTTATGAGACCAGGCCTAAGTGTAGAGGAGGACCCCAGGGGTGTCAAACGCCCTCACAGGCTGGGGGGCGGCCCATCGCGCCCTCGATTCGTCTCGCATTCGAGATCGGCGTTAGAGGGGGGAAACACTCGCCAGTTGGAACTGGCGATAACGAGCGAGGACCCGCTGAGCATACTCCATTGGGAGGTCATCGCCGCGTCGGATCCACGCTTCGACTCGGGAAGGTCCGTAGTTATACGCGGTGAGCGCGATTTCAAGCGTTCCGAAACGCTTCTGAAGCTTCGCCAGATAACGGACGCCCAGACTGATATTGAGATATGGATCCAACAGTGCGTGCTCCCCCGACCATCGCCGCTGCGTCTCCACGGCAAGCGATTCCCCGGTTTTGGGAAGGAGCTGCATCAAACCCAGCGCCCCCATGTGGGAGCGCGACCGAGGATCGAACGAACTTTCCGTCATAATCACCGCGACAATTAACGACGGGTCGTACCGGTAGTGTTCCCCCAGCCGGACCAACAGTGCGCTGAGACGCCTGAGGTCGGTCTCAGGAAAATCCGGATTCAGTATGTGAAGGAATCGCGAGACTTCAATTGCGCGCGATTCCTGGCGGGTGTATACCACGCGGAAACCGGAGGATCTCTCTCGGGGTCCGTTCCATCCGGATGTTTTAACGGCCCCGAAATTCGTGATGTTCCGGATGGGAACCCGACTCCCCGGTGCCTCCGATTCCATGATGTGCGCAAGAAATACCAAGAGCAGGGCGGGCACAACGGGGAGCATCATCATGCTCACTCGGCGACGGTCCCACCCTCCGCGACCGCGCACGAAGAGCGGAGGTGCGGCAGGCACACCTTCCTCGATCTGCCAGGGTTGATCTGTCATACCCGACACGTAGTGCAATCGAGAGACCATCGGACCATCGGCCCCTTGAACCGTCGGGAAATCCAGCGGTTCACACACCTGTACATTTTGGCGCATTGGGATTTCTAGGAAGAAAGAAACCGATCTTCGGATAAAAAACGGGCAAAAATTTGCCGTTTTGGAGAATCCGGGGACAGCCCGCCCTCAGAGAGCGTCGAGCGCGGTCTTGTTCGGAATCCGATCGAGCACGTCGTGAGCAATGAGAAATACCGGACCAGATGATCCCGAGTAGGCATATCTTTTCTCCCCCGCTCTTTCGCCGATGGTCAACACCGCGAGCACCCCACCATCGGCGTCTCGCAACTGAAGGCGAGCCGCCGGATGCTGGACGGACGATTCGAACACTCCCGAAAGGGTTTCCGCCGCGATCGATTCCCCCTTGAGGTCCGCGACGGTCCGGAGCAGGGCCTGGATCCGATCCACGGCCCCCGTTCCAAGGGGACGCCCATCCAAATCCCAGGCGGCGCTTTTCCGCGTAAGCCGGTACGTTTCAGTTGGAAGGGACACATCGAGGCCCATCACGTCGTCGGATTTGATCCGGACCACATGAAGGTCCCGCAGCGATGCTGCATCGAGCGGCATCTCGGTCAAGAGGCTCTCGCTGACTCGATACAATCGCTCATCCCCCGTTCGGGCATACAGAGACCCCGGCCCTCCTCCGCGTGCGTCGTGGAAAGCCACGCGAACCGGTCGGTCACGTGTCGTGAGCTCCACCGTGGTCCGCGGCGACGGATCGATCCGTATCGTTGCCTGCCGCTCCGGGGTGTCGAAGAACGCCGTCGCGCGCAGCGCCCGAAGACGGCTCAACAACGAGGACACCTTGTCGGGATCTGCCGGTCGAGGAGGATCGCTGAGCCCCCATCCGTCCGGTTTCCGCTCCAGCCCAAGGGTGCGTCCCGCTCTCGTGATCGCAATCCGCGTGACGGCTTGGGGATCAAAGTCCAAAAACTCTTTGCGCCTGACATCATCGACCGTCACGTCAAAGGTCGATTTGGCACTCGCCGCCGTCAAGAAAATTTTCTGATCGTCCCGTCTGACGTACACCCCAGATCCCGAGGGGTTTGTATCTCCAAACTCGACCGTGGTCTCCAGGCCCCCATGCCGGGCAACCACCCGAACGCTCGGCGCCGCGAGCCCCACCTGGGCAAGATTCTCGATCCCGTCGACGGAGCGGATGACGGACAGTGTCGTGAGCTGGGCAAGCACCCGCCTGACCGCTCCATCATCGGCTTCTGCAGTCAAGGGCCGCGTGACCTTCCAGGCTCCACCTTCCGCGCGCTCGAGCGCGACGCGATCTTTGGCGGTCATCAATTCAATGGCGGTGATCTCATCCTCTTTGAGGTCGATCACGCGGCTCTCGCGTTCGCGCTGCTCGTCTTTGGCCCGTTCTCGCGGATTCTCCACGAGGACGAGATACAGTCCCAAGGCCGCCGCGAGACCGATCAGGGTGAAAGTCGCCGCGTACCGTTTCACCGAGCTATAACCGGCGACGGCGACGCCACACGACCATCCCCACCGCGGCGACGGCTCCGGGGACGAGCAGGACCGGAATCCAGAAGACGACGCGGTGCTGTCCCGCGGTCAACAGGAGGAGGTTCGACGGGGCCTGCTTGGGCCGGATCGCGATCAGATCGTGCTCCTCGGCCAACCAGTTGACCGCCGCACTGAACAGGTCGCCGTTACCCGATGCATTAAAGAAACGGTTGGTGGCGAAGCGCGCGTTGCCAGCCACGACCGCACGCCACGCCGGAGGGTTCGGCTGTTCCGCCGGGCCATCGGGCGCGGTGGGCGTGCGCTTGGGGCTCACCGCGGCGGCGAGATCAAGCGGACCACGTGCGTCCTGGCCGTGGTCGAAGCGCGCCTTGCCGCCCACGATCTGCGTCTCGCCCCAGCTTTGCTCGCTCGACAGGGCGAGCACCTGGTAGTCGATGTCGGCTGCCTTCGCAGTCTGGAAGACCAGCGACTGGGCGAGAGGAAAATACGTGACCAGACTGAAATCCTTCACCACGTCGTGGTGACCGTACGAGCGGATGGCGAGCGTCGTGAAGTCGCCGCCGAAGAGCTGCGAAATCGGATCGATCACGGTGTCGCCGCGGAACGTCACGCCCCACTCGGCCGCAACCGTCTCAAGCCCCGTCTTGGCGTTCGGTCCGAGGAGCAAGAGGAGCCGCCCGCCGCCGGCGAGGTATTTCCGGATCGCGTCCACTTCCGCGGGCAGCAGCGGTTTCTGGGGATCGGCGACAACGAGCACGGTCGTGCCATCCACGACCGAACCTGCCTGAGCCAAGACGAGCGGTGAGACCTCGTACCCTTGACGCTCCAGGGCTTCCTTCGCAAGCGACAGGCCGCCGGCCTCGGTCTCGGTGAGACCGGGTTCGCCGTGACCGTCCAGAATTGCGATCCGTTTCTTGTCCTCCTTGCTGACGCGGATCAGCGCGCTGGTCAGTTCCTGTTCGGTGGCCGTGCGGATTTTCACTTCCTTGCCGCCGCTCTCGACGACGATGGTCCCGTCCTGCGCGATGCCGTACTGCTTGGCCACGAGGGGGTGGGTGTCGGGGTCGATGATTTCGCCCGCAATCTTGGCGCTGTGGTGGCGGTAGGTGTCGAGCAGGTCCCGAAACGTCGTCTCGCCTCCTCCCTCGCTGCCCTTCACAAAGAACGCCGTCAGCTTGACATCCTGTTTGAGCGATTCGAGGACCTTGATGCTCTGCGGGGCGAGGGTGAACGCGCCGGTCTGCGAGAGGTCCAGACGCGCGTCGTGGCGGAACGCCAGGAGGTTGAGCATCGCCAGAACCGCGGCGAAGGCGGCGACCAGCAGCGCGCTGTGCGCGCCCATCCGTGTCGAACGCCGCCATAGCCAGGCCCCGATCGCGCGACGCGCGACCACCGCCCACACCACAGCCAACACCGCGGCCGAGCCGTATGCCGCCAGCGCGTACCACCTCCCGGGATACATCAGGTCGAAGGCGACGCCAATTCCAGCGCCTCCGACCGCCACCACGCCGAGGATGAGACCCACTTTGTTTCCCATGTCCCTCAGATCCTCCGGTGGAGGCGACGCGTCGTCACCGCCACCGGCTCGAGTCCAACACGCGGTGCGTGAGAAACAGACCGAACGCGGCCAAACTCGCGGTGTAGGCAACGCTGGCCACGCTGAGTAGCCCCTTGAGGAAGTGGTCGAAGTGCCCGTTGACGGAAACGTATTCCAGCACCGGCTGAAGGCCGCCGGCCTCCGTCGTTATCGCGGCCCAACCCACGAGCCAAAGGCCCAGGTTCAGCCCGAGCGCGACGACCCCTGCGCTGATCTGGTTCTCGGTCAACGACGACGCCAGCAGGCCGAGCACAAGATACACGGCGCCCACCAGCACGAGTCCCAGATAGCCAGAGAGCACCGTGGGCCAGTCGACGTGGCCCCAGATCTCCAAGAGCCCCGGCATGTAGAGGGTCAGCGCGAGTACGCCGACGTACAGCGTGAGAACCGCCAAAAACTTTCCGGCCACGAGCTGGGTGAGCGTGATCGGCGAAGTCATCAAGAGCTCGATCGTCTTGTGCTTGCGTTCCTCACTCAAGAGCCGCATCGTGAACAGGGGAATCACCAGGAGCAAGATCACGTGCATGTTCCGAAACATCTGTTGCAACACCAGTGCGGTGAGGTCGAACTGCGGCAGCCCACCCTGAAACCGTAGCGCTTGAAGGCTCCGCAGGCTCGCGTCGCTCACGAACAGCCAGAAAAACAAGCCGACGATCGCGAGGAACACGCCCGCCACGACATACAGAATCGGCGACGCGGTGGCAATACGGATCTCCTTCCCGGCAAGCGCCAACACCGTTCGGAGACCGTTCACGGGGCCTCCTCCGCGGTCAGTTTGAGGAAGACGTCCTCCAGACTCATCGTCACCGGTCGCAGTTCGACCAATCCCCAGTCGCGCGAGACCGCGCAGCGCGCGAGCTCTTCCCGAATATCGTGGCCCAATTCGGCCTCCACCAGCCAACTCTGCCCTCCGGAGCCATCGGCAGATTCCGACGCAAGGGCCACGACGTGAGGGATCGCCTTGATCACCGCGTCAACGTCGATTGCGGGATGGGTCAAGGTCAACCGGATTTTCTCCGACCGTCGCAAACGTGCGGCCAACCCCGCGTGGGTATCCACCGCCACGATACGGCCGTCGTTGATGATGACGACGCGCTGGCACGTGGCGGTCACCTCCGGCAAAATGTGGGTCGACAGGATAATCGTGTGCGCGCCACCTAAGCTGCGGATCAACTCACGCACCTCGATGATCTGCTTGGGGTCGAGTCCCACGGTGGGCTCATCAAGGATCAACACCGGGGGGTCGTGGATCAGCGCCTGGGCGAGCCCCACGCGTTGACGATACCCCTTGGAGAGGTTACCAATCAGTCGGCGGCGGACATCGGTCAACCCGCAGGCCCCGAGGACCCGGTCGACCGCCGGGGACAACCCTCGCCCTGTGAGTCCCTTGATACGGCCGACGAAACGAAGGTATTCGGTGACGGTCAGTTCTGGATAGACGGGAGGCTGTTCCGGGAGATAGCCGATCCGGCGTTTGACATCGAGCGGCTGGTCGAACACGTCGAATCCCGCGACCGTAGCGGTGCCGCTCGTGGCCGGCACGAAGCCGGTCAAGATCCGCATGGTCGTGGTCTTTCCCGCCCCATTCGGCCCCAGGAACCCGAGAATCTCCCCGGGTGCGACGTCGAATCCGATCCGGTCGATCGCCACCAAGGAGCCGTACCGTTTGGTTAATTCGTTGACGTGAATCATACCGGATGCCGGTTGAAGCTTGTACCGAATTCATCGTCCGGTTGTCAAGGGGGAGTCTGACCAACCGAGGGCGGGACGCCGCCGACGCCGGTCGCGCCAACCCGCAAGATCGACGACCTGGGGCAGCGGGCGAGTCAGGCGGCGGAAAAACCTCGATACAAGCTCTTGAGACGCACGCAGTGATCGAGCTGGTCGCTTCTTAAGCGATCGACGACTCGGTAGACGTCCGGGGCATCGGTCAGGCGAAGGAGATCGCGATAGTGCAGCGCCAAGGCCTGCTCTTCCTCGTAATACCACGTCAGCATCTCTCGCGGTCCAGGGAGGACGACCACTCCGATCTCTTCGGCGGAAGGGCGTCCTGAAGCCGAGAACCATCGCTCCAACTCGGTCTCGTGTTGCCGCTTCAGCGCCAGGCCAACTTCGAATACGTGGCGCACCCGGGGACTGCTCGCCGAGAGAAGATGTTGTCGATACGATCGGATCAGCCGCCGCTCGCGGTCCAACGCCTCACCCAGCTCCGCACCCAGCAAGGACGCCCCTTCAGCCATCAACGACGCGGTCACCCGGATTGAACCCGAGAATCCGGATCGGGTGCGGAGCCCCCTGACAGATCAGTCATCTTGGCTCCCCCGAGGCGATCAGTCGTCCGATCCTGAACACGTTCCAGTTTTCTGATGATGTCCCGCATCCGAACCGCTCCGTCGTAGATCGCCTTCAATTGATCGTGGACACCGGGGGGAAGGTCGCTCCGCTGCCTGAGCATTTCGGCATATCCCATGACCGAAGTCAAGGGATTGTTGATCTCGTGATGGATCGCCAAACTTACCTCGCCGATCGCCGCCAGGCGCTCGGTTTTGACGAGGCGTTCCTGTGCTCGTTTCAATTCGTACGCCATCTGGTGAAAGGAATGGGCCAGGTGTTCCAACTCATTGCGGGCCTCGATCTCGAGCTGTAAATCCAGCTCGCCCTGAGCGATCCGTCGCGTGCCTTCCTCCAATTGGTGGATCGGGCGCGTGATTCGCACGCTGACCACATAGGCGATGAGCACGACCGCCGCCGCCATCGCCCCGATCAAGGCCAGATAACGGCTGAATCCCGCCCGCTCATAAATAGTCGCCTCAGGGACGACCACTCCCACGGTCCACGAGGCATCCGCTTGACCAACCGAGACGGGCCGAGAGAGCGCGACGATCGTCTGATCAGCGACGAACACCCGCTCGGCGGGGTCGCCATCTCCCGTCGACGCCAGACGAAGGACGCTCGGCGATGCGGCATTCGTCACCACGTCGCCCGATGCAGTCGTCGTGATCACGACGCGGCCCGCGGCATCAACGACCCAGCGCGCGGCTGTTTTGAGCGAACCGGTCTCCAGCGCGCGACGGAACGCCTCCAGGGGAATATCCCCGTGCAGGGAGCCAATCGGAACGCCGCTGCGCCCGATGATGGGGGTGGCGGAGGTCAAGACCGGCCTGGCCGTCCGCGGCGACGCGACCAGCCCGCCGAATACCACGTCGCCCGCTGCGGCGTGGACTGCGCGTTCGGCGAGAGCACGATCAGCATCCGAGAACGCCGCCTCCGCGAGTTGTCCTTCGCGCACCACCGCGCGGACCCGCCCTTGCGAGTCGAGCACCGACCACGCGTCGAGGCGGATCGGAGCATGCTGTCCCCAGGCCGCCAGCACCGGTCCGATGGACTCCAGGTTTTCTTCACCCTTGGTCTCCGCCAGATGAAGAGCCACCTGCGCGGCGGCAAGAGCGACCTCTTCCTGCGTCGTGTGGAGCGCGTCTTCGATGCGATCAGCCGCCAGCGCCGCCTCCCCGCGCATGACGGCCACCGCTTCACGGTACAGGCCCTCGCGGGTCACGGTGTAGGTATAGGCACTCCCTACAACCGCGGGGACGACCGCGATGAGTAAGAACAACCAGGTGAGTTGGTATCGGAGACCGAAACGTCGCATCACGCCGGACTGAGAGTCGGTGGCGACTCACTATAAACGCAGGTGATTCCTCGAATCAAGAGGACGAAGCCGTCGAGCCTACCACACGATTTTTCCCGGACTCCTTGGCTCGATACAACGCCTCGTCCGCGCGCTGAATAATCGCGTCGGCCGAACACGTGCCGTCCGATGAGGCCACTCCCACGCTGATGGTCAGCGTCTGGGGGAGTTCTCCCGCTTCCAGAGCGAACGGGTGCTCTTCGATGACCTGACGGATCTTGTCCGCTACGCTGTGCGCCTGCTCGGCCGCGATCTCAGGCAGCACGATCACGAACTCCTCGCCGCCGTACCGCGCGACCAGGTCGGCGCCGCGGGTGTGGGCGGTCAACAGACCGGCGATCTCCTTGAGGATCAAATCGCCTTTCAGATGGCCGTACGAATCGTTGTACGTTTTGAAATTATCGATATCGAGCAACAACAGGGAGAGCGGGGCGTTGTACCGGCGGGCCTGCTGGACGGCTCGATCGATCTGGGCGCGACAATAGCGGTAGTTGTACAACCCGGTCAGTCCGTCCCGAATCGCGAGCTGCTGGATTTCCCGATAAAAGCGGAGATTCGCGACCGCGAGTGACGTGTGGTTGGCGAACACCGAGAGCAGTCGACCATCCTCATGGGTCAGCCACTTCGGCTTGTTCGCCACCACGATCAGGCCGGTCACTCGCCCCTGAAAATAGAACGGAACCAGGACGAGATTATAGAACCCCAGCGGTCTGATCAGCGATTGGACGAGCCGCTGGTCGGACTGGGGATCGTTACACAGCAACGGCCCTTGGGTCTTAAAATCCCAGACCGCCCGGATCTCAGGCGTCACCTGATATCGGATCGTGGCCACGACCTCATCGGTCATTCCATACCCTGGGGCCTGCGCCACCATCTCATTCGACCCCTTCTCGTACAGCAAAATAAAACAGACCTCTGCATCAACCGCCTGGGCCATATGGCTGGTCAGGTGTTGGTAGAGTTCCGCCCCGTCGCGGAACTGAGCGCAGCCTTCGGCAAACCGCGAAATCGCCGCCAGCTCGGCGATCTGCCGTTCGCGCTCGCGCAACGTCAGTTGGAGCTGGGCATCCCGCTCACTCAACGCATAGGCCATGTGGTCGAACGCCTGAGTCAACTCCCACAAATCGCCCTCCCGGGTCAGCACGGGGGGAAGGGGAAGGTGCGAAGCGCCCGGTTTCACCTCGCGGACCGCGCGCGCGAGCGCGGATAAGGGATGGAGAATGGAACGGGACACCGAGATGCCGAAGACCACCGTGGCAAGGAGCAACCCCAGTACAAGCCACGCCATCTCACCCAGGATCTCCCTGACGTGGGTGGCCTGGGACGGCCCCAGCACCGCAGCGAGCGCCCCGAAGCGCACCGCGAGGTAGCCGGCTGTGACGCCTAGCGCCAACGCGCCCCACACGACGAACGCCGCAACGAGTTTGCCCCGCAAGGTCAGCTCTTGAAACCACTGGAGCCAACGCCGAACCATCTTCATTCCACGCGCGCCATGAAGGCCTGGGCTTGGGATGAACCGTTTCGGGCATCGGTCCACACCGCGTATGCCCGCCCCACGTCGTCGACCGCCACCGACGCGCGGCCGTGCAACGCGAGGGCTAATTGGTCGTCGTTGACGGGAACACTGGCCCCGAAGGTGACTCCGGCGTTAACGCTCCGAACGAGGTAGACGTCCGTGGGACCCGTCCCCTTCGGATTGAGCGGATCGAATCCGCACGTCGGGCACCCGCGATTATCGGCAAACGTGATCGTGACTTCGACGCAGGGCACCACATCAACGTCACACACCACATCATCGTCGCGCACCACAAGACTCGGAAAATTCTGATCGGCATCAACCGCCGGGAGCACTTCGGTATTGGCGGTGACTGTCATGTCGGTGGAACCGCTCTTGGCAAAATAGAGCTTTCGTCGCTCCAGACCAACCTGTTGTCCCCAGGCCACGTAAGCGACTCCGTTCTGATCCATCGCCACGCTGGGAGAGATCTGGTCTCCATCGGTCTGAAGATTCACCCTCACCTCGGTTGGGGTCGTCCACTCGATGGCTCCTGCCGCGTTGAATCGTCCTCGTCGCCAATAGACATCCTGATCCACAATCGGTTGCAGATCGTCCCAGGCCACCACCACGTTGCCCGCCGTGTCAACCGCCAGCGCGGGGCGAGACTGATCGGAGGAGAAATTTTCGTGGACGCGGACCGGCGGTGCAAAGTTGAATTGACCCGACTGAAGCCGGCTCCCCTTCGTCAGCAAAACGTCCGTATCTCCGTTGGTCCCATCGCCCCAGGCGAGGTACGCGTTCCCGGAGCGGTCGAGCGCCAGAGCCACCGAGGGATCCCGGTTCTCATTCGTCCCCACAGCGGTCACGCGTTGGTTTTTTCCCACGGTCACGGCACCGGTTGTGTCCACCGTCGCGGTTGCTACGTAGACATCATACGTAGGATCGAGGTTCCAGCGGGCGTCGAGCCAAGCGATGACCGCACGACCCGAGCCATCCACAGCCACGGACGGCGCCAACTGGGGAGCCGTCGTTGCGTCGTCATTGACTCGAATCGGAGCGCCGATAGTGACGCCGCGGTCTTGGCTCACGGAAAGATAGACATCGTCGTCACCGGTGTGGTTGTCGTTCCACACCATGTATACCGTCGAACCCGATATCGCCACGCTTCGTTGACCTCCCGAAAACGTGTTGGCTGTCGAGCCGCTTGGGCTCAGCGCGCGATTGGGGGTCGCCGTCAAGGCCTCACCCCCGACGACCACTCGAATGGTCGCCGTCCCCGTGCCGCGGGAATCGGCGAGACTGGTCGCCCGGACGATGACCGGCGCATCGGGAACGACCGGCGGCGCCGTGTACGTCCCCGTCGCATCCACCGAACCGTTCGCTGCCCCTCCTTCAACCGACCACGCCACCCCTTCAGCCGCTCCCGTCACAGTCGCTTCAAACTTCAGCGGCTTGTTCTTGAGCACAGTCTTCTGCAACGAACTCACGATCACGCGTGGGGGAAGGGAAGAGCCACCTTGGCCAGCCGACGCGGGCGACGGCCCACCGTCCGATCCTCCGTGCGATCCACACCCCACGAGACCGATCAACACCATCACCGCACTCACGCGATAGGCATTATCCAGCCAGCACCCAACATCCCACAACACTGTGGGATGTGCCTGAAGCGTACCGCCGCGGAGTATACGTGTCAAATGACTTATGGCCATGGCACCGTCATCCTGGAATCCCTCGCCCCGTTCAGCACCCCCTCGACACCCACGTTGACGCGGTTGGCGCCGCCGGGCAACACCGAAATGTTCACCCCCACCGAGACGTAGAGCCGATCGGTCGGCGTGAATGCCATTCCTCCGGCGCCAACGGCGCAGGTGAAGGTGTACGACGTCATCGTCGTCGTGATCGCAGTCCCGCCGCTGCCGCTGCAAATCAGATTTCCGGCGGTCGCCGGATTCTTATAGACCGCGGCGTACGGTACCATCGTGCCGGACC
>JACXTT010003439.1_pt1 | contig 24334 bp, 21 predicted proteins | sample 9270951 | NCBI WGS metagenome assembly JACXTT01 (sample SAMN15532306, study PRJNA645909) | rock metagenome | isolation source: weathered quartz diorite | place: Puerto Rico | collected 2017-06-21
ACGAAAGATTTTATGCTTTTAATTTTTTACACCAGATAAACAAACAATACAAAGGTTTTATGGCTATTTGCAGTGCCGTTTATAGTATTTTGTATGAGAAGCGGAACCCGGCTATGGAGATGAAACATTTGGCCGCCCAGCTTAGTTAATAGCATAATTAATTTATATTACAAACCCCATGAAAAAGTTAATAGGAGCCGCACTATTTGCAGCAGCATTATTCGTAGCCGGTCAGGTACATGCTCAAAGTAAAGACACTACCAGCTTTAAGACCAAAGTGCATAGAACAACCAAACAGGTTGGTGATGCAGCCACAAAAATAGGCCATAAAACTTCAGAATTAGCTGTGAAAGGCGCTTCGGCTGTTGTCGACAAACAATACAAAGAAAAATGCGGGCCAAATGGCGAAACCATTTACATCAACAGCCATTCGCAATACTATTATGTCGACAAAAAAGGCCATAAAGTTTATCTGAAAGAATCAGAATTGAAAGACAAAAAAATGTAATTTTATATTACAACAACCGAAGCATCCCGGCCCCTAATGGGATGCTTTTTGATATTTAATGCTATGAGGAAGCGTGCTTTTATATTCCGGCGCCAATGCATTGGGGCAAGTCTTGTATGGACATTATTTTCAGTCGTTTCCTGTTCAAACCCCAACTCAGGTCCCGGCGATAGCAGGCTGCAGGGAGATTGGAAACTAAAAGACGGTGATACTATACTGAAGATCACTAAGAAAAAGTTTGCGATGGACAGCGACTTACAATACGCAGAGGACTACTTCGTAAAGGGCGACACCATCTTCTCATCTTTCCAGGGCAATCAGCCTTACAGCAAATTTGTAATACAAATGCTGGATGATCATAACCTGAAACTGCTCTCCCCCGACTCTACCGTTATGGAGTTCACCAAATAAAACACAAAAGCCCCTCATCCCGAAGGTGAGAGGCCTTGCAAACTAAACTAAACCTAAAACTTATTTTTTTGAGTGATCGGTTAACTGGTTATCAGTGATCAGGATTTCTCCCTATCACTAGTCACCGGTCACCGATTAACTTATTAATATCTCCTGCGACGATCACCGTTGTTATTACCCGAACGGTCTTCGCGGCGTTTGCCTGAGAAATCGCGGAAGCCGCCACCGTTTGGTGCGCCTGCTCTTTCCCTGTTGTTACCGCCCTCGTGGCTGTAACCGTTTCTGCGGAAACCACCTTCTCTTCTGTCACCGCCTTCACGTCTTTTATAGTTAGACGCACCACCACGGCTTTCGTTACGGGAATCACCAGAAATTTCAATTCTTACATCACGTCCCTGGAAATCTGCGCCTTTGAAACCTGCCTGTACTTTTTCCACATCGTCATTTGGTACCTCAAAGAATGAGTAAACACCTTTAACGTCGATCTTGCCTACTGTTTTGCCGCTGATCTTTGCTGTGCTACATATGTAACCCAACAGATCACCTCGTCCAAAGCCGTCGACAGAGCCTAAATTGATGAACAAACGCGTGAAGTCGGAACGCATACCTGTACGGTTAAAGCGGTCGCCGGCACCATCAGCACGACGGCTCTCGTCAATCTGAGCGTTCAGATCAGGCGCGTTTTTATAATAATCAAGGAAGCGGTTAAACTCCAATGATGCAAAGCGCTTGATGATATCTTCCTTACTCATGTCCTTAAACTCGTCCATGATGCGCGGAACATACTGTTCAATCTGCTGCTCGTTCACTTCTACATTATGTACTTTATGAACTAAAGCAAACAATTGTTTTTCAACCACATCAAAACCGGTAGGGATCTCTGCTTTAATAAAGCGTTTACCAATTACCTTTTCAATCTGACGTATTTTGCCAAATTCTTTTGCATTGATGATAGAGATAGATACCCCTGTTTTACCTGCACGGGCAGTACGACCGCTTCGGTGGGTATAATTCTCGATCTCATCAGGCAGTGAGTAATTGATAACGTGGGTGACGTCGTTTACGTCGATACCACGCGCGGCTACGTCAGTTGCAATAAGTAACTGCAGACTACGCTCGCGATAACGTTTCATTACTTTGTCGCGCTGTTGCTGCGATAAGTCGCCATGCAGCGAATCGGCATTGTAACCGTCTTTAATTAACGCTTCAGCAATTTCCTGGGTCTCAATTTTAGTACGGCAAAATACAATACCAAAGATTTCAGGGTTAAAATCGACAATGCGTTTGAAAGCGGCATATTTATCACGGGCACGTACTACATAATATTCGTGCTCGATGTTTTCATTACCTGTGTTTTTGGCGCCCATGGTAAGTTCATACGGATCGGTCATGTATTTTTTGGCGATCCTTCTTACTTCTGAAGGCATGGTGGCTGAGAACAGCCATGTTTTTTTATCATCAGGTGTGGTCGACAGAATGTTGTCAATGTCTTCCTGGAAGCCCATGTTGAGCATCTCGTCAGCCTCATCCAGTACTACATAGTTTAAGCCGCTGAATTCAATGTCCTTTAGGTTAATGCAATCCAGCATACGGCCTGGTGTAGCCACGACGATCTGTACACCACGACGAATCTGGTGCAATTGATCAGAAATGCTTGCGCCGCCATAAACAGCCACAACATGTACGTTGCGCATGTTTTTAGCATAATTTTTCAGATCATTAGTGATCTGCAAACAAAGTTCGCGAGTTGGGCATAATACAAGCGCCTGCGGATGATTTGCTTCGAAATCAATAAGTTCCAACAATGGAAGTCCAAAAGCAGCAGTTTTGCCGGTCCCGGTTTGGGCCAATCCGACAAAATCGTTGCTGCCTGTAAGCAATACCGGGATTGACTGTTCCTGGATTGGAGTTGGGTTTTCAAACCCTAACTCAGAGATGGCATTAACAATATCATGACGGATTCCCAGTTGAATAAATGGGTTCATGAATTTAAATAACGAATCTGGCAACATCGCCAAATCGGGCGCAAAGGTAGGAATTATTATTTGTAATTCAAATACCTGATCAGGAAATGGGAAAGATGACAATTGGATAGTAATTCATCGCCGGCTTGGGAATGGAATCGAGCTTTTTTTAGTGATGAATAAATTATTTTTGATATAGATATTGATAACATGAAAACAGCCGAGATTAAACTTGATCTGCATAATAAAATTGATAGCGCAGCAGGCAGTCAACTAAAGGAAATTTATGGCCTCGTGATGAATTATCTAAATGGTAATAGCACAACTGAAGAATGGGAATCGTTATCAGAGCCTCAAAAGAAAAAGATCATGCAGGGACTTGAGGAGGCCAATTCAGGTTTAGGCACACCGGCAAAAGACGTTATCAAAAAAGCACGTGAAAAGTACGGGTTAAATGACTAAAGAAGTTGTCTTAACCCCGGTTGCGGTAAAGATTTTCAAAATATTATTGACTACCTAAACTACAACTGGAACACATCTACGGTCAATAATTTTATAGATCGATTTGAGAAAATACTTATTTTATTATCAAAGGATGCTGCGATATTTCCGTTTGTCGATCGCGGAAAGCAGATTCAAAAATGCGTATTAACAAAGCACAATACTTTATTTTTTATAGAAACCGAGGAGGAAGTTAAAATACTTGCAATATTTGACACTCGTCAGGACCCTGAAAAGCTCACTATTATTTTTTAGCCAATCGGCTCCGCCTCTTGCTCATCTTTCTTTTCCCTCAACGAAACCAACAACCCTATCACCCCAGCAGTAACACACATATCAGCTACATTAAAAATGCCTGTGCGGAAATTACTGATGCCCACATTCATAAAGTCGGTTACGTGGCGGTCGAACATCAAGCGATCGATGATGTTACCCAAGCCGCCTGCAATAATGAGTGCAAATGAGAATAGTTTAAGCGGATTGTATGTATTAATTTTAGTGAGTACGTAACCAGCAAGCACCAATAAACAAACCAACGGAATAACGCTCAGCAGCCAAAAGCTAACCGGTTTTGAAAGCTGATCACCAAGACTTAGCGCAGCACCGGTATTCTCTACGTACTCAAGCCGCACGGTATTATGCCACCAGGAAATTGGCTCGTGAAACATCAGGTGCTCTTTAGCCAGGTTTTTTGTGATCCTGTCGCACCCGATAAACAATACAGATGTAAGACAAAACAATACAACCTTAATCCAATTCTTCATCCTATAAATTCTTTAATCGTGTCTTATCTTAACCTATCTGCCGATTTAACCAGCTTCTCATCACGCTGTATGGCTTTTGCCGCTAATAAAACCAAAATGATACTGATTGAGCTTAATAACGCGCCGATTCCAAAATTATTGGTATTCAGGCTAACGCCGCCTGTATAAGATTTCATTGTTTCCGCCATCCAGAAGCTATATCCGAAAATCACTACGATGTAGCCATAGCACCATATTACCTGCTGTTTACGGTTTTTGTATAAAAATATCAGGATAAGCGGCAAAATTGCCACTACGGCGGTTGCTGCAATCAGGGCTATAAAACTTTCTGTATGAGCTTGTGCACCGTTCACATCCTGGTAAACACCAGTCACCTTAATTGTTGATGGCACTCCGGCCACATACACGTTATGCACCATAGGGAACAAGAAAAGTGCAAAAATAACCAGACTGGCAAGTAATAAGTAAACGCTTTGTATACGTTGGATCATGTTGTTATTTGGTTGAAAATGTTGTAATGGTTGTATTGGTTGAAATAGTTGTATTTGTTGTATTGGAGTAAACCTTTTACCACTACAACTAATACAACCAATACAACTTGCCACTGCCACAAAGATAAAATTGTTTAAACCAAAATTCGGATACAGGGTTAAAAACATGACTTTCAAATCGTAAATCTTAATTCTCAAATCGTAAATCAAAATTTAACTTTGCCACGTGTCCGAAAAACAACGCTATTTTATTGAACTGGCTTACGATGGTACCGATTTTCATGGCTGGCAAGTGCAGCCCAATGCTACCACTGTTCAGGAGTTGCTGGATGATGCCCTAACCATTGTTTTGCGCGAACCGATTGAAACCGTTGGTTGCGGTCGGACGGATACTGGCGTGCATGCGCGGGATTTCTATGCGCATTTCGATATTGGGTCAATGGACAATGGTGAATCGTCAATAGTCAATGACAAACAAGCCATCGACCTTATAAAAACGGTTACAAGTGTTAATGCTATTTTACCGGATACTATTGCTATTAAACGTATCATCCCGGTTCATGCTGAGGCACATGCGCGATTTGATGCTACTTCGCGTTCGTACGAATACCATGTGCATTTTAATAAGGATCCGTTCAAGATCAATCATTCATGGCAACTGCGCGACAAGCCGGACATTGCCCTGATGAATGCTGCGGCACGGATTATTATGGAGCATACCGATTTCAGCTGTTTCAGTAAATCGAACACACAAACCTATACCAACAATTGTAAAATAACACGTGCCGAATGGGTTTACAGCGGGCATTGCCTGGTATTCCATATCACCGCCGACCGCTTTTTACGTAATATGGTAAGGGCAATAGTTGGAACATTAATGCAAGTTGGCCGTAAAGAGATTCAGCCGGAAGATGTACGGGCGATCATCGAAAGCAAAAACCGCAGTAATGCGGGAACATCCGTACCGGCATGCGGGTTGTATTTAACGGAAGTAAAATATCCATATTTGTAATAAACTCTAAAAGCTAAGCTCTAAATCCTAAAATCGAAATATTGACGGGAAAAGATCTATTTAGAGTTTAGAAATTAGAGCTTAGGATTTTAAAAGAAATGTCACAAGTAACCGGAAAAGCCCTTGATTGGAACCTGTTGGGGCGGGTGATGAAGTATGTAAAACCTTACAGGGCTACATTCGTCATTGCCGCGTTTCTGACCGTCTTTTTGGCGGGCAGTGCTTTGGTACAACCTATCTTGATGCAACTGACGTTGGATAAATACATACTCGCAAACAACTACAACGGGTTGGTCTTGATGGTTGTACTGATGATAGCGCAACTGGCTATACAAACCGCAGTGCAATATTATCAAACTTACTCTACCAATGCTTTGGGCCAATCGGTGATACGCGACTTACGCAAGGATGTGTTTAACCATATCATGAGCCTGCGGTTAAAGTATTTCGACCGCACGCCAATAGGCATGCTCATTACCCGTACAGTATCCGATCTGGAAACCATTGCCGATATTTTCTCTGAAGGCTTGATCTCTATCGTGGGCGACCTGTTGCTGGTAATCGCCATTATTATCCTGATGATGGTGCGCGATTGGAAGCTAGCGCTCATTACTTTGATACCGATGCCATTCCTGATGTTGTCCACCTATGTTTTTAAAGAAGCAATTAAGTCATCCTTCCAGGAAGTGCGTACACAGGTAGCTCATCTCAATACATTTTTGGCTGAACATATTTCGGGAATCAGCATTATCCAATACTTCTCGCGCGAGGACCAGGAGATGCGCAAATTCAAGGCGGTGAATATGAAATACCGCGATGCCAACATCCGTTCTAACTGGTATTATTCTATTTTCTTCCCTGTTGTTGAAATACTGTTTGCATGCAGCATGGCTTTGCTGGTATGGTATGGCTGTAAACGGATTCTCACGGATCAGCAATTTGCGGCTTTAGGCACCGGTAATCACCCGGTGACACCCGGTATGATACTGGAGTTTATTGTACTGCTGAACCTTTTATTCCGCCCGATACGGCAGCTGGCTGATAAATTCAACACGCTGCAAATGGGTATGGTAGGCGCCGACCGTATTTTTAAAGTACTGGATACGGACGAGGTAGCCGTTAATACCGGCACATTAAAACCCGCAAGTTTGCGTGGCGCCATCGATTTTGAAAACGTTTGGTTTGCCTATAATGATGAAAACTGGGTATTGAAAAACATTAACTTCCATGTTAATCCCGGTGAGACACTGGCATTGGTTGGTGCAACGGGCGCGGGCAAATCGTCCACCATTAATATTCTTAACCGCTTTTATGAAATCGGTCAGGGTGCGGCAAAGGTGGATGGTATCGATATCCGGGAGTATGATGTGGCTTATTTGCGTTCGCAGATCGCTACGGTGATACAAGACGTGTTCCTGTTTTCGGATACCATTGCCAATAATATCAGCCTGAACAATCCGGCTATAGCCCGTGAGCAGATCATCGCGGCAGCAAAGGATGTAGGCGCTCATGAGTTTATTGAACGCTTGCCCGGCGGCTACGATTACAATGTAATGGAGCGTGGCTCTACCTTATCATCCGGTCAAGCACAGCTGATCTCTTTTATCAGGGCCCTAGTGTATGATCCTGCCATACTCGTTTTGGACGAAGCTACTTCATCCGTAGATACTGAAACTGAGCTATTGATTCAAAATGCCATTAATAAACTGATGCAAGGTCGTACTGCAATTGTAATAGCACACCGCTTGTCAACTATTCAAAACGCTGATAAGATCATCGTATTGGATCATGGCGAAATCAAAGAAATGGGTACTCACCAGGAACTGCTTAAAATTGAGCACGGCTATTACCGTAAGCTGTACGATCTGCAATTTAACTCGGCAGGGATTGTGAAGTCTTGATTTGAGTCACAAGTCTGGGGTCCCTACCCGAGACTAAATTACAGCTTAACAAATCGGATATTCTTCGGTCTGCCGCCTGAAACATTGAGCCCGTTTACCTTTCCCTGTGCATCCCTTGTAAAACTGATGGAACCAATACGGGTGCTAAACTGATCGTTAATAGCCAAATCGGGATCGAGTGGCACATCCCCTAAACGGATATGGTAAATAGAAAGCTTGCCATTATCCAGAGTTACCCTGTAGTCTGTTTCCAGCTCTTCGCTGCGATATCTGCCTACATAGTCGTTTAGCTGGTTGGCTGTAACCGAAATTGGCACAATTCTTTTTGCAATGATGTTACGGTATTTGGCAGTGTAGGCTTTGTCTTTAATGTCGCGGAATGTAAATGACGAGCCATAACCCTGCACCCAAAACACACTGTCAGACTTGGCGGCAGTAGAGAACTTATCCTCGCCATTGGCCTGAACCATCAGGCTGCCATTTTCAACCGTAAATGTCACATACCAGCCAGTACCCAGCCGATAACTGCCCGTATACTTCTCCAATTGCTTTTCATTCACCTTTACAGTTGGTACATTTTGCAGGTTCTCTCTTTGCGGGCCGGCTTTTATCTTGTCTTTCAGAAACACTTCTGCAACTTCTAACGAGCGTGCATCAACATCAAAATCAGCAGCATTGCTTAGCAGAATAATAGAAAATTTCTCATCAGGATAGTTTTTGATCAGCGTACGATAACCAGCCCATCCGCCGTCATGCGAAATGCTGTGCAGGCCATAATCTGTATCATTAATAAATAAACCATAAGCATAAGTATTCTTCGCCTGGGTAGTAAGCACATCGGTTTGCAGCATACGCTCAATCACCGGGTCTTTTGATTCGATCCCTTTTTGAAAAAAGATCACCCATTTAGCCAGGTCCTCCGTATCGGTATAAATCGAACTCGAACCGTAGGCAATCAGTGCGTCGTTGATCTTTCCGGCTCCATCACCGTTACCGTAATAAGAAGTTGCCAGGCGCTTGATCACCTTTTGATGATCACTCATGACAACAGACGAGTTCATATTTAACGGAGTGAAAATATTTTCCTTAACCCATTGAGGAAATGGCTTGCCGCTTACCTTACCAACAATCTCGGCCAGTAAATTATATCCGGTGTTTGAATAAGAAAATTTTGATCCCGGCTCAAAATCGAGATCTTTTTGATATTTAACCATCCTCATAATATCCTCAAAAAGGAAATCCTCATCCCAGCGCCAGCCTGCCACATTCAACGTCATGGGCCAGTCGCGTATGCCGCTGGTGTGGTGTATCAAATTATGGATCGTTATTTTGTGTGCATACTGCGGAACATCGGGCAGGTATTTGTGAATATCATCGTCCTCTGAAATTTTTCCCTGTTGGATCAATGTCGAGATAGCATATCCCGTAAACTGTTTGGATACTGATGCTATATCAAAAACCGACGCCGGGGTAATAAGCTCATCATATTCCAGGTTGGCTATGCCGTAACCTTTCTTAAATATTACTTCATGATCTTTTATGATCAGTACGGCTGCACCCGGTCCGGTTTTGGTATCATAATTTTTAAAAATTGAATCGATGCTTTTTTCAATTTGCGATTGATTGCTTTGTGCCGAGGCAAACAAGCCGAACAGCAACATTAGAGAGCTAAGGCAGAGCTTCATGATCAGTAATTTTTAATAATCTGAAGATAAGACCTTTATTTTTTGAAAATGTTGCAGGCGAGAGAAGTTCTGAGTCGAAGTCTTAAGTCATTCGACAATCGAATCTTTAAATCGTGTTTTGTTAAAATGTGTTAAAGACAAACCTTTCCAAATAATAATAACAGATAAAGTTTTACCTTTAGTTGCAGGATTGTTATTTTCGCGACATTGAGTGTCAAATTGAAATGATTAATCAGATCAGTCTCATATCTCAAATCTAACATCTCATATCTAAGTTATATGGAAGAATTTGAAGCAAGCGAATCAGCTAAAAAGACCAAAACCATTTATATATCTACCGTTTTTGGTATCGCGATGGTATTACTGATGATCGGTTTGCTGGGCCTTTTACTGGTTGATGCTAATAATCTTTCACGTTATGTGAAGGAAAACATTGTGCTGAACATCTATGTTGACGAAAGCGCCCACGAAACGGATGTACTGCAACTACAAAAACAATTGGATGCTAACCCGATGGTGAAACAGACCCAATATGTAAATAAGGAGCTTGCTGCCCGCAACCTGCAAAAAGACCTGGGTGAAGATTTTGTAAAATTCCTTGGCTATAACCCACTATCAGGCTCGCTGGACGTTTACCTAAAAGCACAGTACGCCAACAATACTGATATCGAAAAATTTAAAACCGAATTGATGAAAAACCCGGTCATCAAAGAAGTAAAATATCAGCAATCGCTTGTCGACCAGATGAACCAGAACCTGACTTCTATCAGTCTGATCATTTTGGGTTTTGCGGCGATATTTGTGCTTCTGTCAGTCGCGCTGATCAACAATACTATTCGCCTGGCAATTTACTCGCAGCGTTTCCTTATCAAGTCAATGCAATTGGTAGGTGCTACCAAAAATTTCATCCGCCGCCCGTTTATATTATATGGCATCTGGCATGGCATTTTAGGTGCACTGATCGCTATTATTATTCTGATGGGCGCACTATACTTAGCCGAAAAACAAATACCCGACCTGGTGATCTTACAAAACTACGCTGAGTTTGGTATCGTATTCGCCATAGTAGTGGGCCTGGGCATTTTCATATCAGGTTTCAGCACTTTCCTGGCAGTAAACAAATATTTACGTTTAAAGATTTATAATCTGTACAGGTAGAGGTGAAAGGCGAAGGGGAAAAAGTTAAAAATGAAAACAAAAAACACCTTTAACGTTTATTCTTTCGGCTTTAAGCTAAAAATTACTAATTCACTCATTCAAAAATTCACTAATTAAATATATGGCACAAGTTCAAACAAAGCCAACCAGCACTATCAAAACATCGTCAAAAGAAACAGGGCACGTTCCGGTAAAATTCGTTTTTGATAAAAGCAATTACCGCTGGTTCATCATCGCTATTGCAGTAGTTGTTTTCGGCTTCATCCTGATGTCGGGCACAACTGATATTTACAGCACCACTAAAATAGTAGTAGCTCCTGTAGTAGTATTGGCAGGTTTCGCCATAGGTTTTTACGCTATATTGAAGAAGCCGTCGGCGAATGCCTAGTTGAGTGGTTGATTGAGTTAAGTGGTTGATTGAGTTAGATAGTCAAAAAACTTAATCCAACTTATTCAACCCAATCAACTTAATCTAACTTATTCAACCCAATCCAACTGTACTCCCCTATGAACATCATCCACGTTATCATTCTTTCCATTATCGAAGGATTGACCGAATTCTTGCCGGTATCGTCTACCGGGCACATGGTAGTAGCCAGCTCGTTAATGGGCATTAACAAAGATGAATTTGTAAAGCTTTTTGAAGTGGTTATCCAATTAGGTGCCATCCTGGCTGTGGTAATCCTATATTTTAAACGCTTTGTACGCTCAGTCGATTTTTACATCAAACTTGTTATAGGTGTAATTCCTGCCGTGATATTGGGCCTGCTGCTAAAAAAACACATCGATAAATGGCTGGAAAACCCGCTGATCGTAGCTGTATCGTTTGTGGTGGGTGGTATCATACTGTTGTTTGTGGACGACTGGTTTAATAAACCTCAAATCGACGAAGAAAAGAAGATCAACCATATTACCGCGTTGAAGATCGGTTTCTTCCAGTGCCTGGCTATGATCCCAGGTGTTTCGCGCTCTGCTGCTTCTATTGTAGGCGGTATGTCGCAAAAACTAAGCCGTACTGCTGCCGCCGAATTTTCTTTTTTCCTGGCGGTTCCAACTATGTTCGGCGCAACTGTGAAGGACCTATGGGATTTTAAAAAGAAAGGCCTTTTTGACACCCCTGATTTTCACCAGGACATTAAATTCTTATTGATTGGCAGTGTGATCGCCTTTATCGTAGCCATGCTGGCTATCAAAACATTCATCACCTTTTTAGAGAAACGCGGCTTTAAGGTGTTCGGCTGGTACCGCATCCTGGCGGGTTCTGTGATCATTATCCTGTATTTTACGGGGAATGCCTTGCATACTGTCTAAAACACGATTAAACTGATTCAAAAGATTAATAGAATATAATTTATGGCGATGGGTTTGAAACCCGTCGCTATTTTATTTAAAAGCCTACCTTTGCGCAAAATTTACACTTGAAACGAACTTTCACCAACATAGGAGAATTTGCTGAAGGGCAGCTATTACTAGTAAATAAACCCTATAAATGGACCAGCTTTGACGTGGTGGGCAAAATACGCAATGCCTTTAAACCACTTAAGCTAAAGGTCGGTCATGCCGGTACATTAGACCCACTGGCTACAGGTCTGCTCATCATTTGCACCGGGAAAATGACCAAGCAGATCGACAATTTCCAGGCTGAAGAAAAGGAATACACCGGTACGATGGTACTCGGTTCTGTTACCCCTACGTACGACCTGGAAAGTGAGCCTGAACAATTATTCAGCGTCGATCATATCTCGCCCGAACAGATACAGGCCGCATGTCAGCAATTTATTGGCGATATACAGCAATATCCGCCTGCCCATTCTGCTGTAAAAGTGGATGGCGAACGCTTGTACGAAAAAGCACGTCGCGGTGAAGAAGTAGAGCTGCGACTGCGTAACGTGACCATCACTGAGTTCGAAATAACCCGTATCGAATTACCTGAAATTGATTTTCGCGTAGTGTGCAGCAAGGGCACTTACATTCGTTCATTGGTAAATGACTTTGGAAAGGCCTTAAATAATGGGGCATATCTTTCTCGCTTAAGACGCACCCGCAGCGGAAGCTTTGTGATAGGCGATGCATGGGAAGTGATGGAACTAGTAAACACTATAAGGGAACTGAAGGCGACGGTTGAGTAATTTTTAAATGGCAGGCAACCTTTAAACTTAATCGGTGTAATCATAAAAAAGCAGTGAAATCAAAGTTTAATCGTTGCAATCACAATTACTAATGAAAATTTATCATCATATCGACGAATTTACACCTGTTAAAAATGCGGTGGTTACCATCGGCACTTTTGACGGTGTGCACCTGGGCCATCGCAAGATCATTGAACAGGTAAAGCAACTGGCGAAGGAGTCGGGCGGTGAAACGGTAATACTTACTTTTTTTCCTCATCCGCGTATGATCATACATCCTGAAGATCAGGACCTGAAGATGATCAACACCATGGAAGAGAAGGCGCATTTGCTGGAACAATTGGGTATCGATCACCTCATCATCACTCCCTTTTCAAGAGATTTCTCTAATCAAACTGCCGAAGAATACATCCGCGAGGTTCTGGTAAATAAAATAGGTACTAAGACCATTGTAATTGGTTATGACCATCACTTTGGCAAAGACCGCCAGGGCAGCCTGACCGACCTGCAACGATTGGCACCGGTTTATGGCTATAATGTGATCGAGATACCCGAACAGGATATCCATGACGTGGCGGTAAGTTCTACGCGCATCCGCAATGCGCTATTAGGCGACCAGATCGAACTGGCAAATGAATTTTTAGGTTATCCCTTTTTCATCAGTGGTAAAGTAAACCGTGGCGACCAAATCGGGCGCACTATAGGCTACCCTACCGCCAATATCCTGATAGAAGAGACCTATAAGCTGATTCCAGGCGATGGCATATTTGCCGTTAACGTATGGCTCGGCGATAAAAAGCACAACGGCATGGGCTATATCGGCCACCGCCCTACTATCAATGGCATAACACGAAATATTGAAGTAAACATCTTCGACTTTAACCAGGATATCTACACCCAGTCTATCCGAATGGAGTTTTTGCATTTTGTTCGTGGCGATATCAAATTTACTTCACTTGAAGATCTGACCACGCAGCTCGGGAAGGATAAAGAAGCGGTGTTGGCTTTACTTAGTTGATTGGGTTGAATTAGGTTGATTGAGTTGGTTAATCGGATCGGTAACCGAATCATCCAGTCAACTTAATCAACCACTTAACTTAATCAACAAATCAATGCCTGAACACATGCAGATATAACTGCTTTACAATATGATAGGCTGCGAACGAAAAGAATAGAATAGCAATACCGGTGTTGATCTTTCTGTTGCTCAGATCAAGTTTATCTCTCACAAATTTGGCAAACTCCGCATAAATAAAAAGGCATAGAAATGCCCCTGCAGCAGAACCCAGGCTAAAAAGCGCCAACGGCCATCTGCCGGTGTCGATCCATTCATGTGTGATCAGGTAAGTTCCTGTAATCATCCAGAAAGGTATTTGCATTGGGTTCAGAAAACCTAACAGGATACCGTAGGTAATGCTATCGCGACTCGAATTTTTTGACTCCTTGGGCGGTTTCTTACGATGCATCCAGGTAATAACTCCCATAGTACCAAACAGCGCCACCATCACCCAATCAATGGCCGTGTCCAGGTGCACCTGCGTCGACAGCCAGTCGGCCGCGTTCATGATAAAATAGGTGAAAAAAAACTCGACACATGAAAAAGCGATAATAAACTGTAATGCCTGCTTCATGCCCCGGTTAATGGTGATCTGCACCACTGCAAGGTTGATATTTCCTGGCGGTATGTATCCAATAAAGTTGGCGATAAGGCCTATGAAAAAGGTCAAGAAGATCATCGGGGGCTAAATTAGGCTTTATTGTTGGAAAGTTGTAAAGTTTGAATGTTGTAAAGTTGGTTTTCAAACGGACGATTAGACATTTCAACTTTTCAACCTTACAACTTTCCAATCAAAGAAATTACATTTGCAGCATGTCATCCCAAAAGATCGTCTCGCTGTTACCAGCGGCTACTGAAATTGTTTGTGCTTTAGGATTAGAAGAAAATCTTGTAGGTCGTTCGCATGAATGTGATTTCCCGCCGACCGTAAAACAACTACCGATATGCTCGGAAGCAAATATTCCGGATAACCTAAGTAGTGCAGCTATCGATATCAAAGTGAAAGAATTGCTGACTGATGCACTTTCGGTTTATACAGTAAAGCGTGATATGATCAAACAATTGGCTCCGGATGTAGTGATCACCCAGGCGCAATGCGAAGTATGTGCCGTCTCGTTGAAAGAAGTGGAAGAAGCGCTGGAAGATTATTTGGATAAGCAATCGACCATCATCTCTTTACAACCCGACAGTTTGGATGCGATCTTTAATAACATCCGTGAAGTGGCTGCTGTATTAGATGTTGCTGACCGCGGAGAACAGTTAATAGAAGATTTACAGGAACGGGTAGATATCGTCCGCCACAAGTTGAAGTTTATGGAGAATAAACCTACCGTAGCTTGTATCGAATGGCTGGAGCCAATGATGGTATCTGGGAATTGGGTTCCTGAACTGGTAAGCATTGCAGGGGGCTTGACGGTATTGGCTGAAAATGGCCAGCATTCGCCTTATGTAAAATGGGAAGACATACAGCGGCAAGACCCGGAGGTAATTGTAGTAATGCCTTGCGGCTTTTCCATTGAACGTACCATGAAAGAGGTCAACTTATTGCTTCAACTTCCCAGCTTCGCTGAATTAAAAGCTGTAAAGAATGACCGTCTTTACATCGCTGATGGCAACCAATACTTTAACCGCCCCGGACCACGTATAGTAGACTCTATTGAAATCTTAGCTGAGATCATCCACCCTAAACAATTTATTTTTGGTTACGAGGGTAATGGCTGGATAAAGTTTTCTTTGTAATGCTGACCGAATCAGAACCTGCCTGTCGGCAGGCATTAGCAAAATTCTGAAAATTGGCAAATTCTGTCAACGGCGTGGCCTTCGAACACCAATGAAAACAAACAACCCGTGAAAATTCTGATTCAGACAATTTATAATTAAATTTATATTTACTGTTCGATAAAACCTAATACTAACTATGCGCCAGTTACTTATAGCAATGCTGATCTTCATCGTCGGCACAAAGGCCAATGCCTCAAAAATTGATTCCCCACCCTTTAATGCAAGTGATCTGCATATAAAATGGGAGGCAGTTCAGGATGATTATCAGAACAAGGCGCAATCACTCAATGCAATTACCATCACCAATACCGGCAAAGATACCTTCCCGGCAAGCGGCTGGAAGATCTATTTTAACTCACCGCACGATTTTTTACCGGCAAGTCCAACCAATAATGTTAAGGTAGATCATGTTAATGGCGATTTGTTCAGCTTTACTCCGTTGAGCTCCTTTACCGAGCTAAAACCCGGCGCTTCTGTACGCATCGAGTTTATCGACACGGATAATATCGTCAATTTTACCGATACTCCTGAGGGATTCTATATTGTCTGGGATACCCAGGCTGATAAAGGATATTCAGTTGGGGCAGTTAACATCACACCTTTCAAACCGACTTATAAAGGCTTGATCACTCCTGAGGCCATTTATAATCAGAACGCCACCATTACTGACGTTCCGGAAAAACAATTAACGAAGGTATTCCCTACCCCTGCAAGTTATTCAGAAATTAAAGGTGTTTTCAAACTGAACTCGGGCGTACAAATCGTAAACGACAGCCGTTTTGAAAGAGAAGCGGAATTATTGACCAACAAATTCAGGACTATGCTGCAGGGCGGCAGCGCAGCAAGTGAGAACACCATTAAGCTGGTTTACAAGGAAGGCATGAACCCCGAAGGTTATGCCATGGAAGTGAAGCCAAAAGCAATTGTGATTGTTGCATCTACTCCGACCGGGATTTTTTATGGCATACAATCTCTATTATCACTGATCCCCCCTTCTGCTTATGCGAAACCGCAAAGTGAGATCAAAATACAATGCGTAGAAATTCAGGACGCCCCGCGTTTTGGCTACCGCGCATTTATGCTGGACGTAGGCCGTAACTTTCAAACCAAAAAGCAGATTGAAAGATTGCTTGACTTACTGGCTTTATACAAGATTAATATCTTCCACTTCCATTTAACCGAGGATGAAGGCTGGAGGTTGGAAATTCCTTCGCTGCCCGAATTAACCGAAGTAGGTTCTCAGCGCGGTCATACGCTGGACAGCAAAAAGTTCTTACCTGCATGCCATGGCTCAGGTCCGGAAACACGCAAACTGGCCGGAAGCGGTTTTTACACTAAAGCTGAATATGTTGAGATATTGAAATATGCCAATGAAAGACACATCACTGTAATCACAGAGATCGAAACACCAGGCCATGCCCGTGCAGCGATCAAAGCTATGAATGCGCGTTATGCCAAATTGATAGCTCAGGGCAAAAAGGCGGAAGCGGAAAAATACCTGCTGTACGATCTGAATGATCAATCTCAGTACAGTTCCAACCAGTTTTGGAACGACAATATCATGGATGTATCGTTGCCATCCACCTACAATTTTATCGGCACGGTGATCAATGATATCGTAGCGATGTATAAAGAAGCCGGTGCACCATTGAAAATGATTCACTTTGGCGGTGATGAAGTTCCTGCTCATGTATGGGAAAAATCGCCTGCTTATCTTGCTCTGCAGGCCAGTCATCCTGAGATTCAAAACACCGGTGATTTGTGGTATTACTTCTATGGTAAAGTGAATCAGATGGTGAAAGCCAAGGGGCTAAGCCTGGCGGGCTGGGAAGAAATGGCTTTACGCAAAACCAAACTGGATGGCAAGCCGGTTTATGTGCCTAACCCCGATTTTATGCCTGACCATTTGCAGGTAGACGTTTGGAACAATTCGATAGGTGATGGCAACGAAGATCTTGCTTATAAACTGGCGAACTCAGGTTACAAGACGGTGCTGTCATGCGTTACTAACCTGTATTTCGATATGGCAAACTACAAATCATTTGATGAGCCCGGCTACTACTGGGGTGCATTTTCTGATATCGATAAGCCATTTTCTTTTATTCCTTTTGACTATTTCAAAAACACCAAAATGGATAAAAACGGATCGGCCATTAACCGCAACATTTTTATTGGCAAGCAACGACTGACCGACTACGGCAAAAGCAATATTATAGGTCTGCAAAGTGCATTATGGGGCGAAACCGTTAAAACCGTTGAGCGCGAGGAATATATGCTATTACCCCGACTAATCGGATTTGCAGAACGCGCCTGGGCGCAAGACCCTGAATGGGCAACCACAAATGATACCACCAAAAGCCAGCAGCTTTACGCCCAGGCATGGTCGAACTTTCTGAATGTTTTAGGCAAACGCGAATTACCACGTTTAGATTATCTTAATGGTGGTTATGGATACCGCATCCCGAAACCGGGCGTTATAGAACAAAACGGCAAGTTAGTAGCCAATGAGCAATTCCCTGGAATGACTATAAGATATACTACAAATGGTAAAGATCCTGACGCAAAAAGCTCCGTTTATAGCGACGGTGTTGAAACCGGAAATGCTGTAATTAAATTTCGGGCCTTCAACAACAAAGGCAGGGGTAGTAACGTTAGTGAAATAGCTAAATAATAGAGCAACGCAGCACTAAAAGTCCCCGCTGCAAATGAGGACTTTTAGTGCTCAACAAGCTAAAGCGTCAGCTTCATTCCCACATAGTAATTTCTCGGCGCAGCTGCATTGTAATAACGGCCTCCTACAGCATTTAAATCGTTACCAAGACTATATTTCTGGTTCAATATATTGTCGGCGCCAACATAAATAGCTAGCCTGGTTTTATGATCAAACAAATATTCCCATCCTGCTTTCATCTCTACTAAACTGTAAGCCGGCGCATAAGCCGTACTTGCATCATTTAGCGGCATTTTGGCAGTATAGTTGTATTGCCCAAAAACGTATAAATGTTGTGGGAATTTAATTAGCACATTGCCGACTAATACCTGGTTTGGCACTCCCGTTAACTGATTGTGTGTGTTGTCAAAAGAAAAACGGTCTACAGTAGCTGAAGCGTTTATTTGTAATCCCCTGATAAAGTTGATATTGTTTTGGCGGATAACCCAATCGCTGAAATATAGCTCAAATCCGGGTTGGGTAGTGCCCCCTGCATTGATATAGTAGGTTGTTCCGTCAGCTTTTTGCTGAGGATCGATGGCATTGCTAAGCTTGTAATAAAAAACAGACGCATCCAGGAACATACTCTCATCGGCATTACGCAGCCTGAAACCGGTCTCATAGTTCCAGCCATCTTCTGCCTGTAAACTGGTATTGATCGTCTGGTCTGTTGGCCTGATCTCCGCCGTTGTTGGTGTAGAATATCCACGGCTTACTGAAGCACGCCAGATAAAATCATTAGTTACCTGGTAAGATAAAGCCAACCGGGGCATCAATTGCGGTATAAAATTTCGGTTTGTAAACCCAGCTTCGTTGTTAGGGAATACATTTCTGAATTCATAATTATAATAATTCAAGCTCAATGCCGCTTCCACATGCAATCGCTTATAAATATCCGCTAAATACCGAGCGAAAATAAAGTGCTGATTGGTATTTATCTTATCCAGCGTTTGCGCCGTATCGCGTATGCCTGATCTGTTACCATAGCTATTGATATCAGAATTGGTTTGCTGCCACTCCAAGCCCAAATTCGCCTTCCAGTTAATTATTTGGTCGGGTTTGCCACTTAGCTCAAAATAAGTTCGCAGCCCATAGGTGCTTTCATTACGCTGATTGTAAGTGGTGATGAACGGGTTGGAGAAATCCACATAACTGCCAAATATGGATGTTACATTTTTTAGCTGATCATTAATCTGCCAGTTATTTGCAAAGCCCCCTATCAGCATTTTCTGATAAACACCCGCTTTCTGCTGTATTGCACCAGGAAGCGTTTTAGTAGGCAAGCGCGCCTGTTTTGGATCGGCTTGAAATTGTGCTAATGTTAAACCACCGGGCGTTTCATAACCCATGTCAGAATAGAAGCCCAGGAATTTGAGCTGATCTGCTTTGGAGAACGTAACTTTATCTACCGCCTGAACATAATTACGATCCATGTAACTGTGCCGACGGTAACCTCCATATGTTTCATAAGCCTGGCTTATGTTCAGCTGATTATTCCCCGAAATATTTTGCAGAGCAGTGTTCTCATGAAAAAGTCCATATGAACCGCCATTTAATTCAGCAGATAAATAGTTGCCGTTATTGTACCGGTTAACCGGACTGATCAGCACCACGCCGCCTGAGTTGGCGCCAAACAAACTACCGTCAGGCCCTTTTAATATTTCTATACCTTGTACACTATTTACGTCAATAGCATTCAGGTAAGTATTACCTCCTGCATCGGTTAGTGGTATATCGTCATAATAGATCTTCACATCGCGCACCCCGAACGGTGAACGCAGCAAACTGCCACGAATAGACAATCTATAGCTCCCGGGTGAACGCTCTTCCATCCTTACTCCGGGTACGGTATTCAATGCAGACACCAGTGAATTTTCAGGCTGTAAGGATAATTGTGAGGAGCTCAGCGCAGCAACCGACGCAGGCACACTCAAAACAGGCTGCTCAATCAGATAGCCCTTTACCGTTAATTCGGTTAAATGCCTTGCGGTATCCTTTTTTAATGTATCTGTCCTGTTTTGAGAAAAGCTAATAAAAGGAACGGCAATAAAAAGAAAAACTGAAGGGTAGATTTTCGTCATAAGCCTCAACTGGAGTACAACAAATGTAGCCCTTTATACACAAAACCTGCTAATGAATAAAGAATTTGATATACAAAGAAATACATCACTTAAAATATTATTTTTGAGGTTGGGGTATTTTGCCCGATCAATTAATGCGACCAAAGAGCACTGATCTGTTTTTATTTTTTCTGCTAATTGTTTTCACACCAAGGTCTTTCGCCCAAACTTGTTCGGGTAGCCTGGGCGATCCGGTTATTTATCAAACTTTTGGTGCAGGATCAAACCCTGGAGCAGCTTTGTCTGGCGGTATAACCAATATGACCTATACCTCTGATAATTGCCCTAATGATGGCTATTATACAATAGCGAATAGTATCACTGGTTCGGGAAATTGTCATCCTGACACTTGGCATAATGTAACAAGCGATCATACCGGTAATCCGAATGGTTACATGATGATTGTTAATGCGAGTTATCAACCGAGTATATTTTTTACACAAACGGCTAATGGCTTGTGCCCCAATACTACGTATGAGTTTTCGGCATATATTCTTAATCTGATCACCCTTGCTGCAAACGGGTCCAATGTCATTAAACCAAATATTACTTTCTCGATTGAAACAAGCTCAGGCCAAATATTAAAAACTTATAGCACTGATACTATACCATCAACTGCGCTACCAACATGGAAAAAATACGGGACTTATTTTGTCACCCCTCCAGGCGTTACTGATGTAGTTGTAAAAATGACCAATAATTCGCCGGGTGGTAACGGCAATGACTTGATATTAGACGATATAGCATTCAGGGCCTGCGGTCCGATCGTACAAACAGGCTTTGGCGATTTGATCTCAACAGCCCCGCAAAGTGTTTGCGAAGGAAGCAATGTAAACTACACTTTGCAGGCAAGCGTCGGCCCTGGATATAACAATCCGTTTTTACAATGGCAGGTTAATCAAAACAATGCAGGCTGGACAAACATTGCAGGACAGACCAGCACCACATTTAATTTGAATATCCTTAATGCCCAAAGCGGCACCTATCAGTACAGACTGGTTGTTGGTGAGGGTGAAAACAGTTCATCCCCCACCTGCAATGTAAGTTCGCAACCGCTTACTGTCACGGTAAACCCTTCGCCTGTGGTACAAGCACCTGCTATACTAACCGTTTGCGAGAGCGATGTATTGACCCTTACTGCTACTGGCGGAGCAAGCTACACATGGTGGGGCCCAAATATTACTGCAAGTAACCAAAACCCACTGGTAATTAGCAATGTCACCCCTGCCAATGCCGGACTTTATACTGTTGTGGCGACATCTGCCAGTGGTTGTAACAGTGCTCCCGTACAAACAATAGTGAAGGTTGTGCCTAAAGTGGTAGCTGTTGTGGGTACCAGCCCAACAATATGTGCCGGTGAAACCACCCGTTTGTACGCATCAGGCGGCTTTTATTATAAATGGACACCATCTGACGGATTAAATAACGACAATATACCTAATCCTGTAGCCAGCCCTGCGCAAACAACAACCTACACGGTTAAGGTCAGCAACGATGGCTGCTATGATGATACTAAGTCAGTCACAGTAACCGTAAACAAAAATCCAATGGCTAATGCAGGGGGTGACAAAGTGATTTTTGAAGGTCAGTCAGTGCAACTGAATGGCGCGATAGGCGGCGACAATATCACCAATTATTACTGGACACCGACAACGGGATTAGACAACCCCAATTCTATCACACCCAATGCCAGCCCTAAAGATGATATAACTTATACACTGAATGTCGTATCGCAAACGTGCGGCGTGGCGACCAGCAACGTTTTTGTCAGGGTTTACAAAAAGATCACTATCCCTAATGCATTTACGCCAAACAACGATGGCGTCAACGACTTGTGGAACATTGATGCCCTGATTACTTACCCCTCGTGCCTGGTTTCTATTTTCGACCGTAACGGCCAAAAAGTATATCAAAGTATTGGCTACCCCAAACCGTGGGACGGAACCCGTGGCGGTTCACCGCTACCAACAGGCACCTACTATTATATTATTGATCTGAAAAACAATACGCCTAAATTGTCCGGATGGGTGGTAATTATGCGCTGAACTAATGTTACCGGAAGTAATAGTTTATTCCAAACTGTTCACATCTGGAAGACATCTGAAAATATCCCCCTTCACTAATCGCTACCCCGCTGGAATATTGAGCATATATACCCCAATTTTTGTGAACCTGTACACCTGTCTTAAGCAAAAACGTATCGTCTGTCTTGTGGAAATAAAACACATCATTTGCTGCTATATCCGAAGCCGAATTAGGCTGGCTTTGAGAGCCAAAGTAGGCGTTTGAAAAACTATAGATACTAAGCGATACGCCTGCGCCTGCATAAATTTTAAAATTTTCAGCGTTATAAAAATTATATATTATTTGAGGTGAAATAGAAAAGGTCGTTTCATTAAAGGAAGCTTTGAACGGTATGTATGGATTAACTTGTAAATTGTAAAGATAATTGTACTTACTCAATGCTATACCAGCCTCTAGTCTAAATTGCAATTGACGTGTGTTCGGATTTGCAAAAAAATTAATACCCAAAGATGCGGCAGGCATGTAAGAGGTCTGTGGTCTGCCACCTCCTGCATAATATGGACCGTCTGTCACTGTAGATATATGGTTAATGTTTATCCCCGCACTAACAAACAAATTATAAATTGGCCCTTTAGCTTGTACAGATTTTTTTAAGGTCTCTTTAGATATATGATTGATTTTGCTTACAATACTTAAAAGATCATCCTTTTTGTAGTCAGCCCGTTCGATTTCTCGTTGAACATCGTCGTTAAGTACGTCATATTTATTCGCTAACGCGAATAGCTGTTTCATGTAAGTGTTTTCATTGACAGTCACCCCTTTCTGCCCCCCAACATCGCTGCCGCTATAATTATAATACAATCTGTAAACCAACTCTTTAGGCAAGTACCCTGTTGCTTCACCAATGAAAAATCGCGTTTTCAGCCCATCTGTATAGGAATATAATGCCAGGTTGTTACCTTTTTGCAGGACTTTAAAGAAAACTGTTGCGGTTTGATAAGCTGTATCCCTGTAATATCCTAAATGATCCTTATCTGTAACGTCCATACTGATCAGGCCGCTGTATTGTTGGTACTCATCTAATCCCGTGACATTAAAATAAGAAATATCGGACGTTTTAAATCTCTTTGAATCCTTCTCGGATAAGGTGCCTTTGAACTCGATAGCGTTAGGGTCAGTGTTCCATTCGCGATAGTCGATAAATCCTCTGAGCGTATCACCCTTGAGATTAACAACATAGCCTGGTTTGTAATTGCTTTGGGCATACGATAAGACAGGAAACAGAACGGCACCTAGCAGTGCCTTGTAAATTTTTTTCATGCAATGAAGGTTATAGTCGGTAAAACATTACCTGATAAAAGTAGTCATTTCCATTAAAAAACCTAATTCAGACTAATCATAAATAACGATTTGATACTCAAAACGATAATCATACTTGTACTTTTATTGCATGCATCACGAACATCATTTAAAAAGCTCAGATACAATAAAAGACATTGTTATAGGCATGTCCGACGGTTTAACCGTTCCGTTCGCCCTTGCCGCAGGCTTAAGCGGGGCTATTACTTCATCGGGTATAGTAGTCACCGCCGGTATAGCCGAAATTGTAGCGGGCTCGATAGCCATGGGGCTCGGTGGTTTCCTGGCCGGCAAAACGGAAGCAGATCACTACGACTCTGAATTAAAAAGGGAATACGACGAGGTAGAAAGAGTGCCGGAGCAGGAAAAAATGGAAGTGCGTGAAGTATTCGCCGGTTTTGGTATATCTGAACATTTACAGCACGAGATTGCCAACGAAATGGCCAAAGACAAAGACGCTTGGGTTGATTTCATGATGCGTTACGAGCTTGGACTTGAAAAACCGGAAGCAAACCGCGCTACACAAAGCGCCATTACTATTGGGCTTTCATACATAGTGGGCGGTATCATACCATTATCGCCGTACTTTTTCATACACGATTCGCAACAGGCTTTGTATTATTCTTGTATTATTACCTCTATCTGCCTGTTTGTATTTGGCTATTTCAAAAGTAAAGTAACCGGGCAGCCGCCTTTATCCGGGGCCTTTAAAGTGCTGATCATTGGCGCCCTGGCAGCCGCCGCAGCATTTGGTATG
>JACXTT010003440.1_pt1 | contig 24329 bp, 25 predicted proteins | sample 9270951 | NCBI WGS metagenome assembly JACXTT01 (sample SAMN15532306, study PRJNA645909) | rock metagenome | isolation source: weathered quartz diorite | place: Puerto Rico | collected 2017-06-21
ACCTGTTTGATGGTTTTGATGGTAAGCCTGTTCAGGCCCATTTGCGGGCCCCGGGTATTAGAGTTTTTTTCAGCGGAAACAATCACGGTCTTAAGGCTTGATATATATTCCTGCATTTCGATTTCCAGCTTACCATCCGTATACATTACAACCTGCCTTTTTGTGTCTTTCATGCCCGCACTGCTTATTTTAAGCAGGTGCCTGCCTTTTGGCAGCGTTAGCGAGTAATAACCATACTGGTCAGTAACAACCCCGATAGCCGGCGTATCAATATATACAGATGCCCCGATGATGGCTTCCCCGCTTTTGTCGTCGCGTACATATCCCGCCAGCGTAGCGCTGCCCTGGCCGGTTTTGCCATCTCGGACGCCTATTACATACAATTTATTTTCCGGTGATACTTTTAGTTTTTCTTTTACCGCTTCCTCATTTTCTTCGGGTTGGGGCGGTTTACCGGTTGCAACACCGGCCCTGGGCGCATCAAAAAAGCCATTGGGAAGACGGGTATGGATCACCACTCGTTTGGTGATAAAAATCCGCCCGGTAGCATCAATGGCATAATGAAAGACCGTCGTTTTAAAAACCTGATCCAGCAGTTCTTCGAGCGTGAGCCGGCTGGCGTTGATAGTAACCGTAAAGCTGTCTGTTTCAGCCGGGTCATAATAAAAGTGATAGGCCGAATCGCTCTCTATTTGCTGCACAAACGAGTTAAAAGGCATTTTATTAAAATTGCCGCTGATTAGTTTACCTGTTTGCGCAGCCGATTCCACGCACACGGACAGGGCGAGAAAAAGGTAAATACAAGACAGGCAATGGCCGCGCATGTTAGTTGTTTAATTGGGTGTAATAGGCCGATACCCGGGCAATAAATGTTTCAGGGTCTTTTTTAAAAACAAGTTTAGTGGACCGGATGTATTTTTTCAGCAAATCTTTTTTATCATTTAATACTGCCAGCATGGAATGCTCGCCTGAAACAGGAAAGAATTTATCTCCCTTTTCTATAAACCAGGCATTTACCGTGAGGTAGCTGGCATCATTGTCGGACGCATTTACCGATAAGGCCATTTTTTTCTGTCTTCTTGCGTACGCATTTATCTTACCATTGTAAAGGCTCTCGTAAAAACCTGAGGCGGGAAGTCCTTCGCCGGACAACAGGTGCACAAAACGATGGCCGCTGATAATAAAATAACCCACTTTATCTTTTAACAGGCGGATGAAATAATTGCCGGAATAATCGTTGATGATGAGATTATCTTCTTCCAGGTCGTACTGCATGCCCACGGCGGTGTACAGGTTGCCGTCGTAAAACACGGAACCGCTGACCAGGCCGGGCCATTGGAAAAAGGGGAAGCCCTTTACGCCATGCCCCCGGGGCAGGTATTCGGTACCATTGTATAAGTGGAGGTTTTCGGCGATTTCTTTTTTGTACAGCTGTTCCGCTGCGGCCATCGCCTGCCGGCTAAACGCCGTATCGGGCGGCAGGGCTTGCGCCCCGGAGCGAGGCAGCAATACCAGGCAGGCGCCGGGGATAAGCACAAAAACAGCAAGCAGGTTCATAAGCAATCCGTAAAACGATGGCAATCATGTTTAAAATACACGAATCGTTGGTCTTTAAAGTTAACAGAATGGCCGCTGTATTCAAACTATTCCTTTTACCGCGGCCGGTGCTTAAGCATATTTTAATACCTGTGGTTAATACAGCTGAAAAAACAGGTTAACCTGCTTCAAATAAATCCTTTTATCTTTAACTCAATATTATTCATGCAGGCAACATCGTTACCGCTCAAAAAACAGGTTATTTACGCGTTTGGCATGATGGGCTGGAGTATTATGCTCAATCTTATCAACGTGATACTGGTGTACGTCTTTGCACCTCCCTCCAACAGCGGCCTGCCCATTTTGATTAGCCAGGTAGTTATTTTCGGCATCTTCAATTTTATATCCATCATCGCGGCCAGCGGCCGTTTTGCAGATGCTGTTTTTGACCCACTGATAGGGCAGCTGAGCGACCGCAGCAAAAACCCCCGGGGACGGCGCATCCCGTTTATGAAAAGGGCTATCCTGCCTTCCATGGTCTTTTGCTTCCTGGTCTTTTACCCGCTGCACCATACAGAAAGTGTGGGCAATACGATTTGGCTGGTAGCGGTGCTGATAGGTTTTTATGTTTCCACTACCGCCTATATTATACCTTATAATGCCCTGCTGCCGGAAATGGCGCCGGGCTCGCAGGATAAAGTGCGGCTGTCTACCTGGCAATCGGTAGGCTACGTGGTTGGCATTGGCATCGGGTCCAACGCATTTAATATAACCGATCTTTTGCAGCATTCTTTTGGCGTGACTTCCCGGCTGGCCGCATTGCAGTATACCGTGGCCATGCTGGCCCTGCTGGGCGCCGTATTTATGGCTATCAGCGCCTGGGGGATCAACGAAAGAGATTACTCTGCCGGCAAGCCAAGCGCCGTACCAATCCGCAAGGCATTGCGGCAAACGCTTACCAACAGGAACTTCCTGTTTTTTATCGTAGCCGATTTCTCTTATTTCATTGCCATAACCATTATCAGCTCCGGGATTATGTATTTTGTAACGGTGCTGCTGCAATTGCCCGAAACCATTGGCAACAAGCTGATGATGACCATGGTGGCGTTGTCGCTGGTTTTTTACCCGGTAGTAAGCATTCTTTCCCGGAAGATGGGTAAGAAACCGATAGTGGTGGTATCGTTGCTGCTGTTGTCGCTCGCTTTTGCCGGTATTTATTTTTTGGGAAAACCGGCTATTGACCCAAGAGTGCAAATTTATTCGCTTATTATACTGGCTTCCCTGCCTTTTGCCTCACTTAACATATTGCCCGTAGCCATTCTTGCCGAAGTAATTGCTGAAGATACCCGGAAAACGGGCTCCAATAAAGAAGCCATTTATTTTGCAGTGCGCTACTTCTTTGTAAAAATTGCCCAAACCTTTGGCATTGCCATGTTTGCCATGTTCCTGATTCGCGGCAAGGATGTGGGACACGATTTTGGCATACGCCTGAACGGTATGCTGGGCTTTTTTCTTTGCCTGGCGGCAGCGCTGGTGTTTCTCGGGTTTAAAGAAGAACGGCCTGCTGCAGCCAAAAAATAATTGCCGCTTCTCCTATTTCTTCAATTTAATGATACGAACGCGGTCGAGCAAAAGAATTACCGGGTACGTAGGATCGAACTCATACCATTTTTTAGCAAAGTTGATGCTATTGGGGCTTTTGTGATGGTTATTCTGCATCAGCTCTCCCATCAGGAAAATATCGATGGGTACGGTGTTTTTGCTGTGGTCGTCGTTGTTGTAATTGGAGTAGCCGTATTTATGCCCGCACCAGTTTACAATAGCGCCATGGACGGGGCCCATAAAAAAATGAACGGGCAGCAGCAGGAACATCCACCAGTGCGTGGCAAACTGGTAGTAAAACAAAAAATAGCCTATTCCGAATACAATCCGCACCGTCCAGAAATTGCTGATTTTATCAATCAGCGGCCATTCGGGGTAACTGCCGCGAAAAGCTTTTTCCGGTTCTATTTTATGTTGTGCATAGTTGAGGTAAATTTCCTTGGTCTGCATGGTCATCTGCCATACGTCGCGGAAGAAATGCGGTGAATGCGGGTCTTTTTCTGTATCGCTGTACGCATGGTGCATGCGGTGCATAATGGCATAGGCCCTTGGATTAAGAAAAGAAGCGCCCTGTACCAGGAAGGTGAAGCCATAAAAAAAACGCTCCCAGGGCTTAGTCATGCTAAACATCTTATGGGAAGCATACCGGTGGAGGAAAAAGGTTTGACAAAACAGGGATAGAAACCAATGGGCAAGGAAAAAAATTAAAATAGGCATAAAATCGACAAATCTTTACAAAACTATTTACGTAATAACAGGCTTCAACGGATTAGGTCTAACCCTTTTAAATGGTGCGCAAAGATAGGTAGTTCTTAACCGTTGCAGGCAAGGATATCATTGATTTTTAATTATTTAAATATTAACCTTTGGAACGAACATTTTGGGCCTTTGCGGGTTATCGCCCCCTGCATAAAAGCAGGCAGGCCGATATCTCATTGTGTTACCATCCTTTTAAATTTGCGGGTGTTTTGGGGTAATGAGAGCTTATACATTACTTTTATCCCATAACCACCTATAGCAAACCAATATGGATACCCGGAGAGAATTCATCAAAAAAGCTTCCCTGTTATCGGCCGGCGCCGGTTTATTGAATGTACTGCCACCGGCCATTCAGAAGGCAATGGCCATTAACCCCGCGCCCGGCAGCACCTGGCTGGATGCGGAACATATCGTATTCCTGATGCAGGAAAACCGCTCGTTTGATCATACCTATGGAACGCTGCAGGGCGTACGCGGTTACAATGACCCCCGCGCCATTACCCTGCCCGATAAAAACCTGGTATGGCTTCAGTCCAATCACAAAGGCGAAACCTACGCCCCGTTCCGGCTGAACATTAAAGAAACCAATGCCACCTGGATGCATTCGCTGCCGCATTCCTGGGCCAACCAAACAGATGCCCGCAATAACGGCAAATACGATAAATGGCTGGAGGCAAAGCATTCCGATTACCCGGAATATGCCTCCCTGCCACTCACCATGGGATATTATACCCGGGAAGACATCCCGTTTTATTATGCGCTGGCCGATGCTTTTACCGTAGGCGACCAGCATTTCTGCAGTTCGCTTACCGGCACTACACCCAACCGCCTGTATTTCTGGAGCGGCACCATCCGCGACCAGCAATATGAGCAATCGCAGGCCAATGTATGGAACGAAGATGCCGATTATGAGCAATGGGTGCGCTGGACCACCTTCCCGGAGCGGCTGGAAGAAAACGGGGTTTCGTGGAAAGTATACCAGAACGAGTTGAGCGTAGGCGTGGGTTTTGAAGGAGAAGAAGATTCCTGGCTGGCTAATTTTGGCGATAACCCGCTGGAATATTTTAAACAATACCGGGTAAAGCTTTCGGCCGAATACATTGCCAGCCTGCCCAAAGCCGCCGCAGCCGTTGCTGCCGGGCTGGCAAAAGAGCAACAGGCATTGTCTTCACTGAAAGCCGGTTCAAAAGAAGCAACCGACAGTAAAAACAAAATAGCCTGGTTAAAAAGACAACAGGCTATTCTCGAAGCCGACCAGAAAAACTATACCCGCGAAAAATACGACCAGCTTTCGCAGCACGATAAAAACATTCACGACAAGGCATTCGCCACCAATAAAAACGATCCTGCTTATCACCAGCTCAGCACGCTGAAGTACAAAGACGGTAAAACAACGCGGGAAGTAAAAGTGCCTAAGGGCGATGTGCTGCACCAGTTTCGCGCCGACGTAAAGGCCGGGCAGTTGCCCACCGTATCGTGGCTGGTAGCGCCGGAAAACTTTTCCGACCATCCTTCTTCCGCCTGGTACGGCGCCTGGTATATCAGCGAGGTAATGGACATACTCACACAAAACCCGGAAGTATGGAAGAAAACGATCTTCATTCTTACTTACGATGAAAATGACGGCTATTTTGATCATGTACCTCCTTTTGTAGCGCCGCACCCGCACAAGGCCAACACCGGCAAAGTATCCGACCCCATTAATACCGCGGTAGATTATGTAAGTGGTCCCGGCCAGCAGTCGCAAAAAGACCAGCTGCGGGAAGGGCCCATCGGTCTTGGCTACCGGGTACCCCTGGTGGTGGCTTCTCCCTGGAGCCGTGGCGGATGGGTATGTTCGGAAGTATTTGATCATACTTCTTCCCTGCGGATGCTGGAAAAGTTCTTAACGCATAAAACAGGAAAGAACATAGAAGAGCCCAATATCAGCGCCTGGCGGCGTACGGTATGCGGCGATCTCAGTTCCGTGTTCCGGCCCTACAATGGCGAAACAATAACAGCGCCTGCCCCGCTGGAGCGGGATGCTTTTATAGAAAGTATTCATAGGGCAAAGTTCAAAGCGCTACCCTCCAATTTTAAATCCTTAACCCCGGAAGAATTAACTACCGTAAACCAGCGTGTGCAGCAATCACCCCTGCTGCCGGTACAGGAAAAAGGCATCCGTTCTTCCTGTGCGCTGCAATATGAGTTATACGCAGAGAGCCGCCTCAGCCCCGACAAACAATCGGTAAGCGTTATACTTACGGCAGGCAACCAGGTGTTTGGCCCGGCTTCCCTGGGCAGCCCTTTTCATGTATACGCCCCCGGTATCTATAAAGGAGAAGCCGTACAGGCCAGGTCTTATGCTGTAACGGCCGGCGATGCGCTGAAAGACAACTGGACGATTGGCGATTTTGAAAACGGGCGCTATCACTTGCGCGTATACGGCCCCAACGGGTTCTTCCGCGAGTTTAATGGCAGCACACAGGACCCCGCTGTTGAAATAAGCTGCTATTATGAACGCAATAAAACGGCGGGCATTGAACTGACCGGCAATATATTGCTGAATATAGGCGCCACCGGTAATCCCGTACAGGAGATAGAACTGACAGACAATGCCTATAAAACGCCTACCCGCTCACAGGTACTGGATGCAAAAAAACAAACCGTGCTCCTGCTCGATTTGAGCAACAGCTACGGCTGGTATGATTTTACCGTACGGGTAAAAGGCCAGCCCTTATTTGAAAGAAGGTATGCCGGACGGGTGGAAACGGGGCGCGACAGCAAGAGCGACCCGGCTATGGGGCAGGTGATATAAAAGGTAAAGGGAAGGGATAACCGGGATTAAGAATCAATTAAAAGCCAAATTTGACCGGAAACCCGCGGCAATAAAAGAAGGGGTTTACCTTGCAGGTAAATTATTCTTTATGAAAAAATATTTACCTGCCGTTATGCTGTCTCTTTCGCTTACCGGATGCATCGTACAGCAACCCATTTCCCGGGAACCGGCCAAAAATAACACGGATTATAAAGTGGATTATCTTTTTGAGCACGATGGCTGCAAGGTATACCGGTTCTGGGACCGGAACTATTTTGTTTATTTTACCAACTGCAACGGGCAGGCAATAGCGCGGACGGATAGTACCGTGGTAAGGAATTCCACCAGCGTGAATAAGCCGTAGGCCGGGCAATATGAATTCATTATTAAGAAAACCCGGTTAAACCGGCAGCCGCCGGGCAATATAATAGTTTTGCGGGTATGAAATACTTATTACTGGTTTTCGCTGCATTGCTATTGGGTAGTGCCTATGGCCAAACGGGCAGTTATACTACTGCCAATGCACACTCGCACAACGATTATGAGCAAAAAACGCCGTTCTATTTAGCGTATGCGGAAACATTCGGTTCGATTGAAGCCGATATTTTCCTGCACAACGATTCGCTGATTGTAGGTCATACTGTCAACGATCTTGTTTACAAACGGACCCTGCAAAACCTGTACCTGGAGCCCCTGCTGCGGGAAGTAAAAAGCAATAACGGCAATCCTTATAAAGAGCCGGCGCGAAAGCTGCAGGTAATGATTGATGTAAAAACAGCGGGGGTGCCTACGCTTCATAAACTGGCAGAAGTATTGCAGCAATACCCCGCGCTTATTCATTCCAATAATATACAATTTGTTATTTCGGGCAACCGGCCGCCCGATTCCTCCTTCACTTCCTGGCCTTCTTTTATCTGGTTCGATGGCGAATTGCACAAGCAGTATGCCCCCGGCCCCTTATCGAAGATTGTAATGCTCAGCGATAATCTGACGCGGTATACCCGCTGGAACGGGAAAGACAGTTTACCGGCACCCGATTATGGCCGGCTGGATTCCGTTATCAGCCGGGCGCATGTGCTGCACAAAACGGTGCGTTTTTGGGAGGCCCCCGATACGCCATCGGCCTGGCAGACATTGATAAAACTGCGGGTGGATTATATCAATACGGACCGTATACAGGAGCTTTCTTCCTGGCTAAAACAGCCTGGCAATGCATCTCCCGGAAAATGATTATTAGCCGTTTGAATGGATTCCTATGCGGTTCCCCTCTGTGTCTTTGATGTAAGCCATGTAGCCGTATTCCGGTGAAATTTGTGTTTTTGGCATCAGTATTTCACCACCTGCCCCGGTTACTTTATCCAGTGCGCTGCTTAGATCGGGGTTGCCATTCATATAAATAACTACCCCTTCTGCAGAAGGGATATGATACCCGCTTTGTGCAAGCGCCCCTGACAGTTTACCGCTGGCAGGATCAGACGGGAAAAAGGCCATTTGCATTTCGCCCATAGCCATCTCTTCCATGTGAATGCTGAATACAACCTGGTAGAAATGTTTGGCCCGGGGCATGTCTGTAACCGGGATTTCAAACCAGTTTATGCTGTTGGTAGTAGCGTCCATATTTTTTCTTTTAAAATTAAACCACAAAAGAGCACGCCTACCTGGCCCGGGGTTAAATAACGAAAAGTTGATATTAAAAAAACAGCCGTGATCATTTAATTAAATTACGGGGATTAAAAATTGTGTTAAAATCAAAAAGCAATATGTAGTGCATTCTTTATTTTTACAAATGAAATTATTGGTTTGGACGCTCCCGTTACTCACCAGCCTTTGCGCGTTTACCGCCGGGGCGCAGGATACACGATATGATTCTATTCCCGCGGTTGTCAATACAAGTTCCCTGGTTTTTCCTTTTGTGGTTCACGCTGCCGAAACCGGCTGGGGCTTTGGGGCCATATCTGCTGTTTTCTTTCAACCCAATAAAAAGGATGCCGGCGATAGCAGCACCCGCACTTCCAACGCCAGCCTGCTGGGGCTCTATACTACCAAAAAACAATTGATTGTAGCGGTAAACTCCACGGTGTTTTTCCCGCATGAGAATACCATTGCCCGGCTGCAGGCTTCGTACAGTTATTTCCCGGCCCATTTCTGGGGACTGGGCAATCATAGCCCTTCCTCCGCAGATGAAAGTTATGCGCAGGAACAGTTTGTAATCAATCCGCAGCTGCTGCGCAGGGTGTATGGAAAGTTTTATTTGGGCATCTCTTACGAGCTCCAGGTTACAGGCCCTATTAAGCATATTGCCAATGGCATATTTGACCAGCAAAATATTGCGGGCCGTTACGGAGGGCATACCTCCGGCATAGGGCCGCTTTTAACACTGGACACAAGAAATAATGCTTTCAGTCCCACGCAGGGTGGCTTTGCCGAACTGCAATACACGTATTACGGGAATATAACAGGAAGTGATTTTAACTTCCAGCTGTTCAATCTTGATCTCCGCCGCTTTTTTTCTTTTTCCACCAAATCGGTACTGGCGCTGCAGGCCATCAGCAGCCTTGGCACGGGCACCATCCCTTTTCGCAAACTGGCGCAGATAGGAGGTTCCGATATGATGCGCGGGTATTATGCCGGCCGGTTTACCGATAAATGCCTGGTGGCGGCCCAGGCGGAATGGCGGCAATTTCTTTTCTGGCGGCTGGGCGTGGTGGGGTTTGCCTCGCTGGCGCAGGCAGGCCCGCAGACCAGCGATTTTTCCGCCGATGGTTTTCATTATGCCTGGGGCGGGGGCCTGCGGTTTATGCTCAGCAAGAAGGAAAAATTAAATCTCCGGCTGGATTATGGCGTGGGCACCAGCTCCAATGCTTTCAACGTTCAGCTTCGGGAGGCTTTTTAGTACAGTATTTCAGCTGCTTCTTTTTAACCCGATTATTCCAATCAATATAAGCAGGAAATAAAAAAACTGGGAATAGTGAAATGGTTCTTTAAACAATGTAATATCTATTACTTTCACCCCTACCAGTGCAACGCCCAGCCAAACAGCCATGGCCGTGGAGGCGGGAATCTGTTTCATGGCCATTGAAAAGAAATAAATATTGCCCAGCCCAAAAACGATATATCCCAGTAAAGGCGCCAGGGCCGTCATATTCTTTCCATCATTAAAAAAAGCGGCCCAGCGGATGACCTTTATTTTTTTAAAGTCCATGAACTTTAAAGAAAATGTCCAGGCAATTTCAAACAGGGAAGCTATAAAAAGATATATCCAGGCCATAGTGTTTTTTAATCGCCCGCCATTACGGTGTTTTTTGTTCTTTCCTTTTTCTCCTGTACCTGCGGCTTTTGCCGGGACAGCCGGCGGGAAAACCATTTTATGATCCGGGGGCGTGATTCAAAATACATACGGAACGGTTTATGCTTCAGCAATTTCTTTTCATCCACCCGTTTAATTGCAAAGGCATGCTGTATAAAATAGTCTTTGGGGTAGGGATAATACAACCCGTATTTGGCAGGCTTCTTTCCCGAAGGCAGGTAAGCCGTTCCAAACAACCAGTCCCACAAGGCCAGCTTGGTAGCAAAATTAGCATGAAAAACCCTTCGGTCATCGGCATGGTGCCATAAATGCATTTCGGGGCCATTGATAATATACTGCAGCCGGCCGGATTTTACATTGATATTGGAATGGATGTACATGCCCCATACCGCATCCAGCAGGGCCTTAATGGGCACCACCAGCGGGTTTGCCCCCAGCAATACAATGGGGGCAAACTCAATGGTTTGATTGATTAAAATTTCCAGGCTATGCGAACGGGAACCGGCCAGCCAGTCGACCTCTTTATTGGAATGATGCGCTTCATGCGTTCGCCACAAAATTTTGCTCCGGTGCTGCCAGCGGTGAAACCAGTAAATGTACAAATCGTGGGTAACCAGGAAAAACAATACCTGCAGCCACAACGGCCAGCCTGTAACGAGGTGAAAAGCGGAAAGATGCCAGGCCTTATCGGCCGGGTAGATAATGTAATCAAAAATAAAAATCTTCAGGAAATAGCTCTGGATGAGCGTGTACCACACGAGGTCTATCCAGAATCCTTCGCGGAAAAAAGGGAGTCCCTTCCGGTAAGGAAATTTTCTTTCCAGGATGACCAGCACCACGACGCTCAATAAGAGCAGCGCAGTTGTATAATAGACAATAGTATTCATGTTCAGCAATGCAAGGGCGGCATCAGTTGTTTACCATGCCCGGTTTTCTTCTGAGTCTTTTTAATGCGCTCATTTCACTATCGTACACGCGTTTAATTCCATCGCCCATGGCTTTTTCAATATCACGGATATCTTTTACCAGGCGCTGCATGCCCTGTGGTTCTACAGAAGCGGCCTGGTCGGAACCCCACATGGCCCTGTCGAGCGTAAAATGGCGTTCTATAAAACAGGCGCCCATGGCCACGGCAGCCAGGGTGGTAGCCAGCCCGGTTTCATGGCCCGAATACCCCAACGGAATCCCGGGATAATACTGGGAAAGGCTTTGCAGCATTCTTAAATTGAGTTCTTCCGGCGGGCAGGGATAAGCAGAAGTGGAATGGGCTATCATCAGCTTATCCGATGCAAACTGCAACACCGCTTCGGCAATTTCATTCATGGTTGACATGCCGGTGGATAAAATAAAAGGTCTGCCGGTGGATCTTACCTTTTCGATCAGCGAAAGGTCGGTGAGCGATGCGGAGGCCAGTTTATACAGGCCGGGATTAAATTGCTCGATAAAATCAACGGCTTCCTCATCCCAGCAGGAAACAAACCAGTCGATGCCCAATTCCTTGCAATACTTATCAATGGCCGTATACTCTTCGTACCCGAATTCAATCATTTTCCGGTAATTGATATAGGTCATCCGGCCCCAGGGGGTATCCCGCTCCAGGTGCCATTGATCCTTAGGCGTACACAATTCCGGTGTGCGCTTTTGAAACTTTACGGCATCGCAGCCGGCGGCGGCGGCGGCCTCAATGAGTTTCTGTGCCGTTTCAAGCGAGCCATTGTGATTAATGCCAATTTCGGCAATAATGTACACGGGATGTCCCTGCCCGATACTCCTGTTTGCATTAATGGTGATACTTTTCATGGCGATTAGTTTTATTAGTTGTTATTGACGGGAAGAAATGAGCCATTCGGCAAATTCACGAAAAGCGCCATCTCCTCCTTTATTTTTACAGGTATAATCTACTTGCTGCTGCACCGCCTGCATGGCGTTTACCGGGCAGGCGGTAAGCCCTACCTGCTTCATGATGTCAAGATCGTTTACATCATCGCCGATAAACGCTACCTCGGCAGCGGTAAGCTGTTTTCTTGCTATTATTTCTTCCAGGCAGGCGGCTTTATTTTTTATGCCGAGATGCAGTTCGGTGATCTGCAGTTTTTCGGCACGCCTTGCTACTGAACCCGAGGTTTCGCCGGTAATAATACCGGTTTCAATACCGGCCAGTTTGCGCAGGCGCTCTACGCCCATGCCATCGCGGATAGAAAATTGCTTCAGCTCCTCGCCGCGTTCGGAATAATACACGCCGTTGTCTGTAAGCACACCATCCACATCCGTAAGCAATAATTTAATCCGCAATGCCTTGCCCATTAAACTGGTATCGCTCATGTTGGTATTTTTTAAACAGCTGTCCAGCCGCCATCGATGATTAAATTAGCTCCTGTCATATATTGCGATGCATCGCTGGCCAGGAAAACAATAGCGGCCTTATAATCCTGCGGCGTTGCCATCCGGTTCAGCAATGTTTTTCGCGCATAATTCTGTACAAAAAAAGCATCCTGGCTGTTTTCCACACCGCCGGGCGAAAGCGCGTTTACCCGAACGTTTGCCGCACCCCAGTACGCCGCCAGGTATTTGGTAAACCCGATAACGGCGGATTTGGTGACCGGGTAGGAGGGCGATTTAAAAAAGACCTGCTCGCCTTTTTCATTTTTATAGATCGACTGGTCCGGCGCCACCACGCCATAGGTAGAAGCAATATTGATAATGCTCCCGCTTTTTTGCGCGGCCATGACCGGGCCAAACACCTGCGAACAAAGAAACACGCCGCTTATATTTACTTTCAGCGATTGCTCCCACAGGTGAAAGGGATAATGTTCAAACCTGGATTGTTCTGCCGCCAGCAGCGGGTTTTCAAACATGTCGTTGATGGCCGCATTGTTTACCAGCACATCTATGCGCCCGTACCGCTGTAAAATTTTTTGCAGTGCATTGTTTAATGATTCGCGGCTGGCAACGTCCATGCCTATACCCAAATGCTTATCTCCCAGTTCTGCCGCCAGTGTTTTGCAGGCTTCCGCATCCAGGTCGGCCGCCACCACGGAAGCCCCCGCTTCCGCCAGCGCGGCACAATGCTGCCTGCCCAGCAAACCGCAGGCGCCGGTAACAATGGCTACTTTATTGTCCAGTAAAAAAGCCTCCCTTACATCCATTTATTTTACTTTGGGTTTGGTATTAAACTGGCTCACTTTACGAAATACCGGTTCTACGGGCAGGCCGCGCAGGCGACTGGCTACCGTGCCTTCCTGCAGGGCTTCCTTCAACAGCCCCAGCACCTCCCGGTAAGCCTTAAGCGTATACGCTATATCTTCATCGGTATGGCTGAAGCTCATGTTGTGAAAACCGGACCAGAGAATACCTTTTTTGATCAGTTCCTGCTGCACAAATGATTTTACTTCCAGCGGGTTGCCGGCGGCGGGATCAAAGCTCACCAGTGAGCGGCAGTCAAACCCGGTGCATTTGGTAAAAGCGGTCATACCCAGCTCTTCCACCAGGGCATTGTAACCATCCTTCAGCAATTTTCCTTTTTCGGCAAGATAAGCGGGAACATTCTTTTGCTCCATTTCGCGGATAGTAGCGATGGCAGCGGCCAGCGAAAGCGCTTCGCCTCCGAACGTAGTAAAGAAAAATACTTCTTCGTTAAACAATTGCATGATATCCTTCCTGCCCGTGAGTAGAGAGATGGGCATACCATTGGCAAAAGCCTTGGAATAACAGGCCAGGTCGGGCACCACGCCAAAATATTCCTGTGCGCCCCCGAGCGCTACGCGAAAGCCGGTCCACATTTCATCAAATATCAGCAGGGTGCCGTTGGCTTCGCAAGCGGCTTTGAGCTCCTGTAAAAAACCGGGCTTGGGGGCCTCAAATACAAAGGGCTCCAGGATAACACAGGCGGTATCTTCATCCAGCGCCGCTTTTACCGATTCAATATTGTTGTACTCAAATGTAGAAGTGAGTTCGCTGACTTCCGCCGGTATGCCGCTGTTGCGGCTGGTGACGGAAATATACCAGTCGTGCCAGCCGTGGTAACCACAGCAAAGGATTTTTTTCCTGCCCGACCAGGCGCGCGCTACCCGTACGGCAGCGCTGGTAACATCGGCGCCGGTTTTGCTGATGCGGATGGCTTCCGCATTGGGGATTACCCGGTGCACCAGTTCGCACAATACTACTTCCAGCTCGTGCATCATGGAAAAGGTAATGCCGTCTTTTAACTGCTCCATGATGGCCTGGTCTATGGCGGGATAGCAATAGCCCAGGGAAAGCGGGCCTATAGCCATATTGTAATCGATAAACTCGTTGCCGTCTACATCCCATACATGCGCACCACTGCCTTTTTTCAGGTACTTGGGCGCCACACCGTTTATATACTGGCCCGGGCCCTTGGCAAGGGTTTGGGTAACCGGCGTCATGATATTGACTGCCCGCTGATACAATTTATCCGACCCGGTGATGCTGGGATAATCTTCGTTGAAAGCTACTTTATTAGGCATGGGATTATTATTTTTTTACCGTTTGTAATTCGTGTACAATTTTCTCCGCCATTTGTGGGGGTGTAAACCCTTCGTATTCCAGCACGCCGGCCAGCAGGCCCGGTTTAAACCAGCGTTCTTTTAGCGCAAGGGGAATAACATGCGCACTGAGGCGGGCCCGCAACAATATTTCTGCCACGATGGAATACAGTCCTCCCGTGGAAAAATGATCTTCTATTGTTACCAGTGTACCGCCTTGCATTGCGGCCCTGGCCACCGCCGCTTCATCGGCCGGTTTAAGCGAGCGCATATTGATGAGCCCCACGGAATAGCCCTGTTGTTCCAGCAGGTAGCTTGTTTGCAGGGCATTTTTAAACAGGAAGCCGTATACCAAAAGGGTAATGTCGCTGCCTTCGGCAATTACTTCCGCTTTTCCCGGTTCAAAGGGCTGGTGTTTAAATTCTCCTTTTGCAGGGTTAATTCTTACATAGGCCGGGCTTTCGGATGCCCATATAGCCGGCAGCATATTCAGCAGATCGTTTTCATCTGCGGGGCAATATACTTCCATGCCCGGGATGCCCCGCATGAGCGCCACATCTTCCAGCGCCTGGTGGGTGGGACCGTTGCCGTCTGACAAAAACCCGGGAATATACCCGCTGAGTTTTACGGGCAGGCCGGGTATGCCCACATCGGTACGTATAAATTCAAAGGCCCGCATGGTAAGAAAAGGCGCCAGCGCATGCACTACAGGAATACGGCCGCGCAGCGCCAGCCCGGCGGCCATACCTATCATGGTTTGCTCGGTAATACCGGTATCGATAAACCGGCTGCCCAATGCCTTTGCCATATTTCTTACCAGCGCCCTGTTTTCGGCGGTCATGACCACGATGCGTTCATCGCGGAGGGCCGTGTCGGTTAATAGTTTTTCGTAGCTCATATCAACGAACGATTAGGGTTTCTGAATGAAGTTCAGCCATGGCGCAACCGTGCAGCTCTTCCAGCAATTGCGTGACTTCCTCTTCGGTAAAAGAACAAAACCAGCGGTCGGCGCGCGCTTCAATGGAAGGTAATCCCTTTCCGCGTACGGTATCCGCTATAATTACATTTACTTTACCCGACGCGTAGGGCAGGGCAAGAAATGCCTCTTCCAGTTGTGAAAAATCGTGCCCGTCTACCCGCCGCACGGCACAGCCAAATGCCTCAAACTTTTTGTCCAGCGGCTCCAGCGGCACCAGCTCTTCCGTGCGCATATTGGCCTGGAACTGGTTGCGATCCACTACCAGCGTAAGATTATCCAGTCCGTACGCATGGGCTACCAGCAGGGCTTCCCAAACGGAACCTTCATTTAATTCACCGTCGCCCGTTATCACTACTACCCGGTTTTGCAGGCCGCGGAGCTTGAGGTCCATGGCCACCCCTGCCGCCACGGAAGGGAGATGGCCCAGGGAACCGGAATGAAATTCCACCCCGGGAACAGCGCGGTTGGGATGCCAGTACACCTGGTCGGCGGTAGATAAATGCTGCCGCAAACGTTCTGTTGGTATAATGCCGGTTTCTGCCAGGGTGCCGTAGAGCGCAGGTACATCGTGCCCCTTGGAAAGAAAGAAATAATCCCTGGCGGGGTCCTGCAATGCGTCTTTGTGCAGGTTCAGCCATTCTGAATACAGGTAAACGATCAGCTCCACACAGGATAGGGAGGCCCCGATAAAACAGCCTCCGTTTGCCGACATGCGGATAATATGTTCACGCACTTTTAAGGCCCGCTCCGTCAACTGCTGGTGAGTTTGTTTTGTCATATTCCGCTTCAATTATTTTAGTTTGGGAAGGAGAGATGGTTTTCAGTTCATCAAGATGGTTCCGGTACCAGTTTACACCGGCCCGGCCGGCGTTAATGGTATAAATATCATTTCTCCGCCGCAGTAATTCCAGGATGCTTTCCAGTGAAAACAAGTTGTCTTTTTCATACAATGCTTCATATACCGCTTTGATAAACCGGTAATCCTCTTCATAATCGATGGTCCAGCGATGCACCAGGGAATAATCATCGCCGCTGTCCATGGTTACATTGCCAATGCGAAATAGTTCCGGCCGCTCCCAGATATAGGGGGTGGTATGCTCCCGTTCAAACAGCTTCTCCGCCTGCATCCAGGCCTGCTCCAGCGTGTTGAACGGCATTATCTCCACATCGTTTCCATCGGGGTATGTGGCGGGATGCAGGTTGCTGACATAATCGTATAAATGCCGGTTGTCCAGGAAAAAACCGATCACTTTATCTATTACGCGCGGGTCTATAAGCGGGCAATCGCTCGGAATTTTGAGCACTATATCGGCGCGGTACTCCCTGGCCAGCTGGTAATGCCGGTCCAGCAAATCGGTGGCATGTCCCCTGAAACAAGGGATGCCTTCAGTGACACAAAGGGAGGCTATGCTATCGTCTTCCGGGCTGGTAGTAGTAGCCACTACCAGCGTACCGCATAAACGGGCCGCTTTCATACGTTCCAGCTGGCGCATAAAAAGCGGTTTTCCCATAAGTGGAAGCGTCACTTTACCGGGCAGGCGGGAAGAACCCTGTCTTGCCTGCATTATGGTCACGATATGGGGTTGCGTATGGGTCATCACGCGTACACCAGGTTGGATGGGGAATAGCGTTTAAGGAATGTTTCTTTTGTGCCCCGGAATTCCAGGTAGCTCCGGCAGATATCGGCTATGTTGACCGCCGACCGGCCGCCGTTCTGAACGGGGGTTAATTGCTTTAATTTTTCCACGTTGAAATAAGAATGCACTTTTTTGCCCAGGGCTATGCCGATGTATACCACGGTGGAATACTGCGTAATCAATTCACCGCAATTGGCCACCATGTGCTCTGTATTGCCTTCTGTAAAAATGATGGCGCCGGCCGGCGCCCATTTTTTTATTTCTGCCACGGCTCTTTCTTTTTGCTCATTGGGATGCAACTTAAAGATGAGCTGCCGGCCACCGGCAATGCCGGTGCAATAGGCAATAAATTCTTCCCGGTTGTCTTTCCGGAAGGTTTCCCGCACGTCGGAAGTAGCTACCAGCACATAATCGTGGTAGGGAAAATCGTTATCAAGAAAAGCATGAACGTTGTCGTAATTGGGTATGCCGGTCACAAAAATCCGGGAAGCCTCCGTACCCAGCCCGGAAAACTGCTTTTTATATCCTTCGGAGGCCACGCAGTAAATATCACTTATATTATTGGTCCCGTTAAAAGCGGTGTTGCCTGCAAAGTAAGCAGGGAGGTGCAATTTCCGGGTAAACTTACCCCAGGGGGTGATGGGGTCCGTCATTCCCTCCTGTACAAATACGGTTTTAAATTGGCGCAGCGGCCTGGTAACCAGCAGGTCTGAGCACAATACCACTAAGTCGTACTTATTATTAAAAACAGCTGCACCATAATCGTTTGGCAAATTATGCTTACTTAAATACTCATCCGCCTTTCGCTTAAACCCACCGGATAAAATAGTGCCGTCCAGCAAGCCGGTTTTTACAAACGCTTTAATAAGAGGATGCGTGCTGTACAACTGGCTGAAAAAGCAGTCATAATCAGGCAGTTGTTCAGCAACCTGGTGCATCTGGCTGGTTTGGTTGGGAGAGCCGACTGTAAATAGAATTTTCCCTTTGGACATAGTTCTCCTGTTTACCATTATTGAAACAAATAATCAGATCCCCGTTTCATTAACAATAAAATTGCCCCTTTTTACCTTTCCGTTTTGCTAGTTAATAATAATTTCACGAAAAGATAAATTTAATTTAACCTTGCCTTTAGGGCCTAAACAACCTCCTCTTAACAATGGTTCACTGATTTACCACTATTTTATAACGGAAATATTTTTTAGCTTGCCCCGGAATAATTTAACTTAGGCAAAAGGAATGTACTTTGCCGTAAGCAACAATTTTTGTGAAAAACTATTCCAAAGGAACAGAAATATTGCCGACTATGAGCCAGATGATTTTGCCGGATTTTACCTTAAGCAACAGGATTACGACAGAACAAGCCGCTTTTTTCTCCGCCAATGGTGTTATTGTTTTCCGCGAATTTCTTGATGGCCCTATGCTGGCCCGGGTACTAACGGAACTGGCGGGCATCGAAAAAAAATGGCTGGAAGAAGGAAAAGAAAAGATAAACGGCATCCCCCTGAAATTTGGCAAGGACCCTTCAGGCAACAGGATGATTCAACGTATGTGTTTTCTATCCTTGTATAGTGAATTATTACACAATTTATTGCAGGATGAACGCGTGCATGCATTGCTGGAATTGCTGCTTCCCTGGGAAAGCAGGATATCGGAAACCGAAAAAGACGGGCTTATCCTGAATCATTATATCCGTCACCAGGGCAGCGTCTTTTCTCAAATGGGCTGGCATACCGACAGCCCCCGTGATATTTTCCTGGGCCAGCGGATTATGCCCATGCTCAACGTGGGCATCCACCTGGATGATTGCCTTTACGAACAGGGCGGCCTGAGGGTTTTACCGGGTACGCATAAGCAGGGCATATTTCAAATGCTGTTCCGGAAAAAATATTTTACCGACAATACCCCCGATCCCAAAGAAGCAGGGTTTAATATCCGGGCCGGTGATCTAACGGTACACAATGGCCGGCTCTGGCACCGGGCGCAGCAATCGCCTTTCTTTGGCGAGCAAAGCAGGCGCCGCGTGCTTTATATTCCCATTATTACAGGCAGGTACAGGCCAAAAACAGAAAACAGCCGAACACCTTTTTACCACCACTTTGCATCCAGGGTACAAAATTAAGCAGCGGGGCATTGCCTGCCCGGCCACTTTCCCCGAGGTAAGCAGTTTTACGCAGTACCGGTGCAACAAATTTTCTTTGATGGTTGTTAGGTTGGGGTATGAAAAGAAATTTACATTTCATTTCCCTGGCCTTCCTGTTGCTGGCGCCAGGCGCCGGCGGGCTGCAGGCACAAAGCGGAAATAATACCCGGCTCTTCCGGGTTTACGAAGACAATGATTTTTTGAACATTAAGGGAAACGGTACCGATAACGCCTATACCAATGGTACGCGGTTTGATCTCTTTTACAGTAAAAAGCATCCCTCGCGTTCTCTTATAGAGCGATTGCTGCCCAGGGCCGGCGACAGCAGTGTTACTCTATTTGGCTGGAGCCTGATGCAAATAATGGTTACTCCCAATGATATCAGCAAAACGTACGACCAGCCGGACGACTACCCCTATTGCGGCGCCCTGTTTGCCACGCATTCGCTGTATTCCTACAATGCCAAAAAGCATTATTCGTTTCAAACGGAACTGGTAGCCGGTATCCGCGGGCCGGCCTCTTTTGCCGAACAGTCGCAGAAAGCTATACACGGGTTAATTAATTACCAGAAGCCCATGGGCTGGCAAAACCAGCTGAGCAGTTCGCCGCTGGTGAATATTAATTTTACGGCCGAAAAAAAACTGTTGGGTCTTACGCGGTTTGCCGAGTTGATTGGCGGGGCAAAATTATCCGGGGGCAGTATGCTGGATGCGTTTACGTTTTACCCGCTGGTCCGCATCGGGAAAATGAATCCTTATTTTGATGGTTATTTCAGCCAATACAGTTCTTCGGGCGGCAAAGGGAAGAAAACACAGTTTTATTTGTTCTTCCAGCCCAAAACGAGCTTTGTTTTGCGCAATGCGCTGGTACATGGAGACAAGCCCCATGCAGAAGCTCCCCCGTTGGACAGTATACCTGAATCATCGGTGCGCCGAATCCGGCACCGGCTGGAAGATATTTCCTTCGGGGGTGTTTTTTCGCACAAGAATTTCAGCATTGCTTATACGCAAACGCATTCTACGGAGTACAATAAAGGATTGTACCATCACAATGTGGGGAATATTTCGCTTTACTTTAGCTGGTAAATCAGTTTAGTGTCCATTTATATCCTTCCAGCCATTTATTGAATGCCTGCACCTTGTTTTGATTCTCATCCAGCCATTTTCTATTGGCTTCATCGCCGGAGGAGGAATACATGATATTGCTGGCCGTTTCCAGATAATTGCCTGCTTTCATGGCGGCAAAAAAAGGAATATAAAAGTTAGTGAAGAACCCTTTTTTCTTACTCTTCACAACACCGTCGGCCGTGGCCAGGAATTCCAGTTTGTCTTCCAGGCGTTGCGCCGGCGACTTGTCTTTGTTTTTTTCATCGTAGTCAAGGGCGCCGCTCATGCTAACCATCAGTTCTATAAGGTGAAAATCATCTTCTGCACCTTTTTTGTCTTCCAATGCGCCCGGCGATAGCGTGATATTAATATTCTTATCATCCTTCTTTTCTACATTAGAGCTTAGGAGCTGTAATAACATTTTCAGGTTCTTTTCGGCCCTTTTGCCTTCGGGCTCCAGCAATAAAAAAGTGGCAAGTGACATTGCCGCCGCTATTTTGTTTTTCTTGTAAATACAGTAGGCCAACGACATGTGGGAAGAAGCATGCGTTGGTTTTAACGTGGCAGACGTTTTCATATCCCCCATGGCATCGTCCAGTTTTCCCTGGTTGTACTCTGTAATTCCCCGGTTAAAGGGCAGCAGGTAAAAATCGGGGCATTTCTTTATTCCTTTGGTATAAACCTTTAGCGCCTCATCGGGTTTATTCAGCGCATCGAGCGATGAGCCGTAATTGACATATATGTTTTTAAGGTATTTATCGTCCGGGAATTTATCCAGCATTTCTTTACAGATATCCGCGCAATCCTGGTATTTGCCGGCCGTGTACAGGGAGAGTGATTTTTCATAATACGCCTCGCTGTACTGCTTATCCAGTTGTATTATTTCATCGTATTTTTTAATAGCGCCATCGTAATCGCCTTTATCGTGCAGGGCAATGCCTTCGGCCAGCATTGCCTTTAAAGCATCCTGCTGGGCAAAGGAGGAGGAGCATAGGCAACAGCTTAAGAGTAACAGCAAAGAGGTTCGCATACGGGCAAGTTTTTAAACCAGATGCATAAGATAAGGAAATTACACTATTATTTCATTTTCTGCCATTTTTTCACTATCTTGTATAACTGAAACTACCCGGGGGCCGACGCTCAAAAAAGCAGCTCCAGGTTATAAAAAAAGCAACTAATGCGTTCCTGTTTTTCCTTTTTATCCCCTCTTTTTTACCCCGTGATTTGTGCGAACTCCCACCATCAAGATAAGTTCACCTTACTCTAGGCTTACCGTTGGTTTACTGCAGGCATGGAGATGGCTTGCCGAAACCTGCCTTTATCACTTTAGTATCCTGTAAGATGAACCAGGCTTACCGTTAAGGTGCCCGGAAGGGCAGATGCCGATCTGTTGAGGGGTTCCAGGCAGGTCCTTATTTATTAGTAAAAGGGGAAATTACGACAAAATGGCAGGCCCCGGTCAGTGGCCCACTTTTATATATCCCCAGCCCTCCTGTTGTTTGGAAATAATTTCATAGATGCCGTCCGGCACTACTTCCACACCGGGCAGCAGCCGGCTTTTATCCACGTTATTCCGCTTCATGGTCATGGCACATACTTTAAACGTTATCTTTTTATCGGCCAGGAGTTTTTCCACGGCGGGTTGCAGCGTAGCCCCGTCGTTGATAACAAGCGGCAGGCCCTGCCCGTATACCACTACTTCCATTTGGGCATCGGGGTTGGATTGACGGATAAGCCCCAGCTCGCGCACGATCGATTGCTGGTTGACCGTATCCTTGCTGCTCAAATCGAAAACTACTTTATATTTTGCCGTCTGTGCCATCGCAACGAAGGCAAACAGCATACCGGCGAAGAGGAGTGTTATATTTTTTTGCATACATGCTATTTTAATGGCTATTTGTTGGCTATACTGCGTTTTTGTTGTTTTGCCAGCCGTATGGGCTCAAAGGGACCATACTTATGCTGCTGTTGCGAAAAGCTGTCGGCATAGGGGCCAAACGGGTAATCAATGGGTTTGGTGGATAGAACGGGCCAGTCTTTCTTAACTATTTTTTGTGGGCGCGGCTGTGTATTTACAAAAGCAGCCACATCCCAGGCTTCTTCATCTGTAAGCTGCGGGGCATTATAAGAAGCCCCAAACGGCATATTGTCCCTTACATATCCTGCAAAGCGGCTGATGCGGTACAGCCCTGCACTGGTGGTATAGCTATGCGGGCCCCATAAAGGCGGGTACGCATACACGGTACTATCTTTGTTCAACACGCCTTCGCCCTGGCCACCGTGGCAGCGCTGGCATTTGGCGGTATAAACCAACCGGCCCCTGCCCGTGTCGGCAGCCCTGGCGGGGAAGGGAATATCGCGGATACCGGCGCCTGCCGGTTTATTGTTTTTCGGCGTGTTTTGCCCCAGCCATTTTATATAGGCGTAAATGGCCTGCATTTCCCGGCCTGCGCTGTCCAGTCGTTTACCGTTCAGGCTTCGCTCCATGCAGTCGTTTACCCGTTTATAGATATTCTCCATGCTGCCGCTTCGGTCGCGGAATTTCGGGTAGGTTGAAAATACAGCACTGTAATTATTACCATAGAAGCGGGTACCGGCTTCCAAATGACAGTTCTGGCAATTCATGCCATTGCTGATGGCCGCAATGGTCCCATGCGGGCCCAGGTAGAACGCGGTGGAAGCTACCAGGTTTTTGCCGTAACGGATTAATTCAGCTTCGGGTGAGCGGTACAGTTGCCCGGTATCGGGCGGCTGCCACCCAGCAGCTGGTTTAGCGGGAGGATGGGCTGCGGAGGCAACCGGGGTTGCGTTGTGTTTTATGCCCGTTGTCCAAACGATAACGACTGCTACTAATAGCACTATTATATACCACAACCACTGGTATGATCTTTTATAAGGGTTCACCGGTAATCGGTTTATACCGTTTTAACCGGCAAAACAATAGGTGCATCCATGTTCCTGGGCGCGGCCTACTGCCCAAACGCCGGAGGGAACAACCTGTATACCGGGCAGCAAACCGGCTTTCCATTCGTTCTTTACTTCGGCGGCATCCATTTTCATGGCATCGGCCACTACGGCGCTGTATACGGTCATTGCGGCATCGCATACGCAGAACATAACACCGCTGTCCTGCAGTTCATTGATGCCGATGGCTACTTCTCCAAAACCCGGTACTTTAAAATCTCCTTTGGCTGGTTTCCAGAAGGGGTTGCGCACAGCAGGTTTTTTTGTAGCGGGGTCATCGGCCTTGAATACTTCGCCAAAATTATACTTGGACCATAGGGAGCTCTGGAAGGCGTAGGGAATGCCATCGTGCCGCATTACTACTACCACATTGCAATCGGCGGAAGGGGTGCCGGTGGCTTCGTTGGTGAGCAGGAATACGCGGGGCCATACAAAAGGCATGATTTCATGGGGCCGCGTTACATCGAATATAATGCGATGTTTGCCTTTTATTTTTTTAAACCATTCGTCTGCGTCGGCAAAGAGCGCGCGGTCTGCCGTGCCGGCCCGGAGTTGCTGAAAGGGTGTAAGCAAACCTGCCATGCTCATGGCGGCTGCACCTGCGGTGAGTGTGCCCAGGAATTTACGACGGTCTGTTCCGTTGTTGAGATCGCTTTTTTCCATAAACAGCATTTTTGGTAAAATTAACCGGGGGGTGGAGCCGGGTCAATAGCATGTTGATGCTGTTTTTGGAGAAGCTGCGAGCTATTAGCTGCGAGCCGATTTGTTTGTGGATTACAGTTCAGACGATCTTATCGCGTAATGCTTTTACTACTGCCTCGCGGCCGCAGTTTACGTGGAGCTTGGCATAAGTATTCCGGATATGGCCCCGCACGGTATCGAGGCTGATGTGGCAGGCGCCGGCAATCATTTTATAGCTATAGCCTTTTACGAGGTATTTGATGATTTCCATTTCGCGCTCGGAAAGATGGTATTGCAGGCGGGCCGGCGGCGTGTTGCG
>JACXTT010003441.1_pt1 | contig 24326 bp, 20 predicted proteins | sample 9270951 | NCBI WGS metagenome assembly JACXTT01 (sample SAMN15532306, study PRJNA645909) | rock metagenome | isolation source: weathered quartz diorite | place: Puerto Rico | collected 2017-06-21
TTCTCGGTGCCGGAGTTCTACCCAGAGGTCGCCGACAGACGCGGCGTGGTGGAGTTCTCTACGTCCAGCGCAGCGCTGGCCGGACTTGGGCTACGCTTCAACCCAGCAGGTTCCTTCACTTCGACCAGTCCGTTCTCTGACGCCAGCTGGTAGAACCGTGCTCAGTATGATTGGGGGCTGTGCGCAGGTCGATCGTCCAGTCAAGCCATGGAGTGCGCCTCATGGCGTCGCGTCGGCTTTGCCCGAATCCAGCGATCAAGCCGCTTCCGATCTGGGTCCACGGCGGGCCGGATCGAAGCCGGTGCTGGCACTATCTTTTTGTCTCCAACACCAGAACCCAGTCTTCACTGCCGGCGTTGTTGTTGCCGGGAGTCGAGAATTGACGCGAACCAGTATTCGAGAAAGGTGAGCCGTTGATGCCCTGGAAAACTCCGTTCGTTGGGTCATACCAGCGCGCGTTCACTGCATCCGAAAATCTTGCCATGTCGGCCGTAATCGTGACCGATTTCGGACAATAGGCCATTCCCAGCGAGCCACGGTTGATCGCAGCTCCTACGTAGTTCATTGTGTTCGGCGACAATGTTCCGTATCCTGCGGTAATGAATGTGTGCCTATAATCCGGCGCCAGTGTCGTCCAATCACGGCTTGTAAAAAGCTTCTTGAAATAGATTGCTTGAACGCGGCCCCCGTTGTTCTTGTAGGTGTCATAGTCCCAAGCATCTGCCAGAAACCCGGATCCGTAAACATGACCTCCGCAACCGCCGCCGAGTGCTACGTAGTAATTCAGCATGCGGCATTCGAGGTCTGTGGCCTTGGCGTAAGGCTGCTGGTAATGAGCTTCAGTCGCAAACGTGGGCATCGGATTTGGACGCTCATACTCTATCTTCTGCCAGTAACAGGCCGCGCCCCCTTCGCTGGCGGGTGCATTGATGTACCAGGCATCTAAGTCAATCCATCTCTCACTGTACTTGTGTTTTCTGATCCATCCTGAACCATGTTGATGAAATCCTGGTCGCCAATTGACCGTCATCAAGTGTCTGTCTCCGGCCTCCTTGATGCCGTGAACTATGGCATGTTGCGCAATCGTTGTTATGTTGTCATTGCCGAACTGCCACATAATGTTGGCCTTGGATTTATAACGCGTCCCCAGGTAATAGCCGTACTTGCGCCAATCGCGAGCGGCGTTTTTCAGAATATTCTCGTGAGACCACTGGCACTCACTCAGAGGAGTCAGCATGCAGTAAATACCGTGCTGTTTGGCGGAGCTTATGATGGCGTCTATGGTCACGAAGTAGGTATCGTTCAAAATACCAATGTTCCAACCCGCCCTCATCATGAAATTGTTGTTTCTGTCCCTAGGAGGTGCAGCACCGGCGACGGCGTCACCCGATCTCTGTCCATCGATGCAAATCCACAACAGGTTGAAGCCCTTGCTTTCACAATCAGCCATATAACCGTCCAGCTCGGATATGGCCAACTTGATGGGCATGTTTTGTGGACAGTCTCCCACTAGGAAAAACGGCCCGCCCGTTGCGTCCTGCAGAAACCGCTTATTGCCGCTCACGGAGAGTGGCGAGAGGTCGCGCTCGATGCCTGCGCCGGCGGTGCTTGCAAGCAGAAATGATAACGCCCTGCGGCGTGTGATTGGGTTGGTATTGGTATTCGGTTCCCGGCTCATCGTGCTCTTCCCTAGACGCGTCTGATCCGCAGTGCAACATCCACCGCATGCTCGGGCGTGTGAAAGATCCGGTCGCCTCCTTGATGGGTGAACGTCTCGCTGCTGAGCACTTTGCCGGAGGCCGGATCGACCCAGTCCGCTTTGTAAGTGCCACCGGGTAAATGCAGCAGAAGATGTTCGACATAGTTTCCGGGCGCCACCACATACGAACTTTGACTTCCAGGTTGTTTATACGCGCTATGGTGATGATACAGAGCGTACTGTGCTCCGGTCTCGCTGATTCCTCTGCAGAAAACGCCTGATGGGATTCCGCTGATCACGAAACGTCGATCCGGGCTCATCTTGGGGAAGTCGAAGCTGTACATGAACTCCCTCAGGTTTTTGAGCGTGCCCAGGATCTGGGCGTTATCCGGTGTTTTACCGGCTGGATCTTCCGCCGTGAATCGGCCGTTCAAGTGGTTGAAACTTCCCCCGCCCCCGACGATGAACTCCCACGCCTCCACCCGGGAGTCCGCAATCGCGTCGCCCTTGTACCAGACGGGGTACCAATCGGTCTCGTTGAACTCAATCGGCTTGTTGTGGCCGTGCTCCAGGTCCAGAGCTTTCATTCCTCCCATCTGAAACCCAGCCTGCCAAACATACTGCGTAACGATGACGGACACGTTCGGTTTTCCAGACAAGTCCAAGGGTCCACCAACTGGTCCTTCGACTTGTGCCGCTACCAGGTGTTTCTTGGGGAGGTCACGCTCCGCGTGGATCACCACATCCGTCAGATGGTCGACCCAGGCGCCGGCTTCCGCCAGCGGTGTGGGCGGAAGGCCGATATCGGGCGCCTCATCGCACATCTCCAGAATCACGTTGTCATAAGGGTTGACCTGTTGCGTGATCTTGGCTACGTAGTCGCTTTCCCTCTGCGCCAAATCTGCGTGCTTTAGGGTCTGGGCATCCTGGTAGTCACACTTGCCAACGCCCTGCACATTGTTTTCGTAATACAAGGGAGAGATTGGCCACGTGTCCGAGTATTGGGCATTGAAGAAGCAGATCTCCACGACAATCCCCCGCTCGCCGGCCTTGGTGATAAAGTCTTTCAGCCGCGCGAAGTACTCGGGATTCCACTTATCCAGATCAAACTTGTTTCCGCCAAACAAGTAACCAGGCTGACTGCTTCGTGCCCAGGGAACGACGAGACTCCATGGTTTTGGACCGAGCGGGTTGCCTTTGATGAATTTCCCCTGCGGCTCGAACATCGCGCCCGCGTAGATCCGGGTGTAGTTCAGACCGTACGATTTCAACGCGTCAAGATACGGAACATAGTCGAAGTCTTTGTTGACGACGGCGCCGTAATGTTCGGCCGACGTGATCAGGATGGTCGGGCGTCCGTTAAACAGGTAGTAGTGAGGATTCGCGGGATGGAGCCTGATCGGCTCGGCGCACACTTGCGCGATAAATAAAACCGCTAAGACGGGCAGGTACCCTCTTCTCAACATGAAGTCATTCTCCTGGGACACTACGTCCAAAGCGCCAACCCATCCGTCTCTACGGCGAACACTTCGAGCTGGCCAAGCTGATATTCTGTCACGTAGAGTTTCCTTTGTCCCGGTAAGCCAAACGCTACGTTGGTCGGAAGGCCGCCTCGGGTGCGCAGGCGCTGAACCACCTTGCCATCCGTTCCCAACACGGTTACATCACCTTGTCCATAGACCGCTACATAAAGGTTTCCATCAGCGCCAAACGCCATGCCATCAGGGCCACGCAAGGTCTGATACTTCGACGTGTTCCATACGTTGCCGAAGATTTCGCGCGGTCCGAAGCTGCCACTTTTCCGGCGATATCGGTAGACCGCGCCCGTGATGGTTTCATTCACGTAAAGGTCATTGTCCGGACCAAAGGCGATGCCGTTCGTGAAGCGGAGGCCCGAATCGATTTTTTGAATTGTTCTCGCTCGCACGTCGATTCGATAGACCCTTCCGTCTATCGAACATGTTTCGAAATCCGGACGCACTTTCCCGCCCGGCTCGAACTCCGCGGCGGTGATTCCCGAGTCGGTCAGGTAAAGCGCGCCGTCTGGTCCGAAACACAGGTCATTCGGATAGAGAAAGGGCTCACCTTGGCACCCGGTCATGAATACTTCAACCTTTCCGTCCAGGGTCACGCGGAGGAGCGATGGCACCTTAGGTTCGGCGACCCAGATGAATCCGGAGCCATCTACGGCGAGTCCATTCGGAAGCCCGGTAACGGCAACGGTGCGTCGTTCCTTGCCATCGGCGCTGATCTGGGTCACGCAGCCGCGTTCACCACCCTCCACCACTAGCCACGTGCCATCGGACAATGCCACCGGTCCTTCAGGAAAAAACAATCCGCTCGCAAAAACATCGCTTGTCATCTCGAACATCTCCCGCCTTTTATCGGAATTCGTTTCGCCCCGCTCTTCTCCGGCCTCGTACGTTCGTTCATGAAGTCGAGTCGCGTGGCAATAGTGTATCCGGATTTGGCTCGCGCTCCAACCTCAACCCGAAAGGAAGTTTTTTTTTCAATGGTGCGAGGCCCAAGAGCAACGGCGGAAGTTCGGTGATGGCTGGGTAGCGTTGATCGGCTCAAACCAAAATCCCGTGTCAACACTACGTCTGTTGGGATCCTACAATATTTTCCCACTGCACACTGGCGCCGAAAGCCCTCAGCGTGGCGGCGTAAATCCGGCAATCAGCTGAAACACGTTGATAAAAATGCCTTTATGTCAATATTCTAATTTGGCCTCCCGCTCGTTACCGGAGAAATAATGCTTCCCTTTGGATAGCGGAACGGATATAATTCCTACGCTTTGGCAACGCTGTCAGGGGTGGCGGCGACCAAACCAACCTACCTTTGATCGTTTCGGGCAACTCAATGGCCTGGGAAGATGGTTACGCGACAATCGAACCGCAGATCGACACCGAGGGAATTCATCGGTGGCCGTTCGACCCACTGTTCCCGATAGACGTACGCTTCTTTGTTTTCGGCGCCCGTGGCGAACTACGGATGAATCGCCATGACTACTTTGAGCTCTGTTACATTCTCCATGGCGAAATCAAGTTTCAAATACAGGAAAGGTACTTTACCGCGACCGCAGGAGACCTGCTCGTGATCGGGAGTACGTTTTTCCATCGTCCGATCCGGTCCAAAACGACGTCAGCCAAAGCTATCGTGCTCTATTTTCAGCCTGAACTGCTTCGTGCCGGCGATTCCGGAGCTGAAGATATCGAATATTTAATGCCGTTCATGGCCGAAGATTGCAAGTTCTCACATTTGGTGCGAGCAAAGACCGGTGTTCCGGCCCTGATCTTCGATTTCATGAAGCGCATCCACACTCAATTACCAGCGACGAGCGGCCGAACGCGCCTTACCATCAAGACGTACTTGAAAACGATTCTGATACTGTTAGTGAACCATTATTCGGAGTTGTGTCTCAGTCTCGACACTCTCCGCCGCAAGCAAGGTAGCATCGAGCGTCTCCAGCCTTTGTTTGAAATGATGAATCGATCTCTTGCGAATGTAATCACCGTCAAAGAGGCCGCCGCAAGTGTGCACATGAGCAAGTCCCATTTCACCAGGTTCTTTAGAAACTTGACTGGCCAGGCTTTCGTCACCTACCTGCACCATCTTCGAATCGGGAAGGCACCGACTCTCCTGACATCCACGGATAGGTCAATCGCCGAAATCGGGCACGACGTAGGATTTTGTGATCAGAGCTATTTTGGGTTGATTTTCCATAGACTGGTTGGTATGACCCCGCGCCAGTACAGAAGCCAGCACCACAGCCGGGGCTTTGAGCGGGGCAGTCATGATGGCCAACAGAGCCATACCAACGAGCTTTCTCATTTGCTTCGCGCTGGAGGCTTCGCGCGTGTTCACGAGAGTCAGACGCAGGCTCACGAACGACCGGGCGTCTGATCGGCGCTTCAGACTAAGCGAATTGGCCGCCATGGACAAATAAAAACACCTCATTTACGAATTCCGCGTCATTCGAGGCTAGAAACGTCGCCGGGCGGTACAGAGGCAAACGTGCTCGACCACTCAGAAGGACACCTCGGGTGATAAGGGCGTCAACGCAACCGCTTGAGACCGCGATCGTATAGAATCTTAACTCATTTGTATTGCGGCGGTTCGCTGAAGAGGACAGCGCGGTAAGACTATTGTTTTTTCAGTAATACGAGGAGGAGAGGATGATTCGCCACGAATTGCCGGAGTGGCTTTCTGTATCGACTAGAAAACTGTCGACGGCACTCCGGAAGAAAGTTGGCAGTAGTCATGCAAGGATCAGGGGTGCCCTGATGCTGGTCGCTCTAGGTCTAGTATCCAGCGCAAGTGGTGCACCGCGTGACATCTCCTTTTTGCAATCCGCTCAAGTGGTGCAAGCCTATGACTTTATGGAAGTCACGATCAGCTTGGACGGGCCGGATGCTCCCAATCCTTTCGTAGACGTCGTGGTTTCAGGAGCATTCAGCCGCGCGGCACAGCCTCAAGCAATCGTTGAAGGCTTCTGCGATTCAGCAGATGGGCGTTTGTACCGCATCCGGTTCATGCCTTCGAGCCCAGGCGAATACTCCTATTCGGTCCATTTCCAGCAAGGGGACTACCGCAAAGAGCACCGTGGTGGTTTTCGTGCTGTCAATGCCAACCGCCGCGGAATGGTGCGCGTCGATCCGGACTATCCCTTCCACTTCATCTGGGAGGGCACGGGGGAACACTACTTCTACAATGGCACTACCGCGTTCTTCATGATGGGATGGAAGGAAGATGCGGTCGTCAATGAAATCATCGACCGGCTGAGCCGGCTTAAGATCAACCGCATCCGGGCAATGCTCGCCGCGCGCACCAGCCAATTCTGGGGCGAGCCGATCATTCCAAACAAAGACTTTCAGATTTGCCTCAATCCATGGGTTGCACAACGCCCCGAGAATGTTACCAATCCCGGATTCGATTACTCCCGCTTCAATCTTCCCTATTGGCAGAAGTGGGATCGAATGATGTGATATGCCTGGGAAAAGGACATGATCCTCTCCGTCGTGCTCGACTGGAATGATTCCAAGGTACATCCGGCCGCCGGCGGTCCGGACGAACTCCGGTACTTCCGGTATGCCGTGGCAAGGCTCAGCGCGTACTCCAACTTGAATTGGGACTTAGGTGATGACATCACGGCGTACCATGACGATCAGTGGGCGCATTTGGTGGGCCCACTGATAAAAAAATGGGACCCGTACCGGCACCTGATCACGGATCATCCCAATTCGGATCGTGAACCGCTCGACCGTGTTTCGGAATGGATGGACTTTACCTCCTTTCAGGAATGGCGCCGCCCACTGCATGGCTGGATGTTGGCGCAGCGGCAGAAGCAGGCGAAGCTAGGGCGCATCATCCCGCAAACCGACGAAGAGTACGGATACGAAGATCACTATCCCGACGGGAGCAGTTACGGGTTTCCCGAGTTGCATAGCGCCGATGGGAACCGCCGTGCGGCCTGGGAGATCGCGATGGCAGGGACCTATCAGACAACCGGTGAAACAGCCAAGCGTGGAACCGGCGTATGGCCCGACACGGGCGGTGGTTGGATCAACGGCCGCGGCGACGACACCATGGTAATGCTCAGCGGATATGCGCACATGGTCGACTTCTTCACTGGCTTTGAGTGGTGGAAGACCGAGCCGCACGACGATCTGGTTGACGGTGGCGCGTATTGCCTGGCCGAGCCCGGAAAGATCTATGTTGTGTACATGCCGCGCGGCGGCAGGGTCACGATAGATCTAGAGCCCGGACGCTACCAGGCGACATGGTTAAACCCGCGTAATGGACAGCGCGCGCCCCACAGCGTAGCCGAAGGACAAAAATGGACATCCTCGCCCACACCGGATCTGGGGGACTGGGTATTGTACTTGCAACGGATCGGCGCTCCGCGTCCCGCCGCCACAGCCGGAGGAGGGGGACGATGAGAAAACAGTCCGCGCGGGTTCCCGTTCTGGTGTTGTTCCTGATCATGGGCGCGCTCCAGGCAGCTCCTCAGGCCGTCTCATTTCTGCAATCGGCCCAGAGCATCGACGCCTACGATTTCGTCGAAGTCAGCGTACAGGTCACACAACCCGACGTAAAGAACCCTTTCACGGATGTCAGCGTGAGAGGCACCTTCGGAAAGCGTGGGAGCCAGCGGCTGTCGGTGGAGGGTTTCTGCGATTCGGCGGACGGCACCATCTTTCGCGTCCGATTCATGCCAACAGCGCCTGGTGAGTACACCTACTCCATCGTATACAGGCAGGGCGAATTTGAGCAGTTACATGACGGCAGCTTTCGAGTTGGGGACGGCGGGCGCCGCGGATTGCTTCGTGTAGATCCCAAATTTCGCTCGCATTTCCTCTGGGAGGGCACCGGGGAACATTACTTTTGGAACGGCACGACGGCGTTTCTGTTGGCAGGCTGGCGCGACGACGAGATTATCAACCGCTCCCTCGATCGATTCAAGCGTCTGAAGGTAAACCGCGTCCGCGTCATGCTCGCGGCGCGTAGCACTACTTTCTGGGGAGAGCCGATCACGGCGACAGCGGAATTCAACCCGCACCTTAATCCTTGGATCGGCGAGAGGCCCAACGACGAGTGGAATCCCGGCTTCGACTATGGGCGGTTTAACGTCTCCTATTGGCAAAAATTCGAACGCATGGTCCGCTTTGCCCGCGAGCGCGACGTGATCATATCGGTGATCTTTGATTGGAACGATTCGAAGGTGCATCCTGCGGCGGGCAGCGAGGATGAGCGGCGCTATTTCCGATATGGCGTAAACCGGTTGAGCGCATACTCTAACGTCACCTGGGACCTTGGTGACGACTTGGACGGCTTCCGCGATGATGCCTGGACGCACGAAATGGGCGTGCTGGTAAAGACGTGGGATACCTACAAGCACCTGGCGACGAGCCACCCCGGGGATAACGTCCATCAGGACCGTAAATCCGAGTGGTTCGATTTCACTTCCTTTCAAGAGTGGCGCCGGCCCATCCATGGATGGATGGTCGAGCAACGGAAGCAGCAGGAGAGCCTCGGGCGCGTCATCCCCCAGACCAACGAAGAATACGGCTACGAGGACCATTACCCACGGTGGAGCCCTGTCTATCCGGATGGGGCATCCGCTGATGCCAACCGGCGCGCGGCCTGGGAGATAGCTATGGCGGGCTCCTATCAGACAACAGGCGAGACCGCAAAACGTGGCACTGGCGTCTGGCCAGATACCGGCGGTGGATGGGTAAATGGCCGCGGCGATGACAGCATGGTGCTGTTGAACGGGCAGGCCCACATGGTTGATTTCTTCACCAGTTTCGAATGGTGGAAGACCGAAACGCACGACGACCTGGTTGACAACGGCGCATCCTGCCTTGCCGAGCCGGGTAAGCTCTACGTCGCGTATCTCCCGTTCGGTGGTTCCGTCTCTATTAAGCTGGAGCCCGGCCGTTATAACACGAGCTGGTTTAATGCTCGAAACGGACGACAGATCAGCCTGCCACCAGCCGAGGGTCCCAGGTGGAATTCGCCCGTCACGCCCGATCACGGCGATTGGGCGCTGGTGCTGAAACGAATGTAGCTCCCAGGCAAGGAAGTAGAGCTGGAGAAACGTCGTACCGCACAGCAGCGCTTCAGGCCGGCGCCGCGGCCAACGACCGGCCAGGCAGTGGCGATCCGGGCCTCAGTGGCACCACGCCTCCTCCCGTCCAGAGAATTTCGGAAGGCACTTTTCCTATAAAGTTTGGTGCAATCGCTATAGAACCGGGGCGTGTTCAGGTGTAGCTTTCATTCCAGGACTTCTACAGACGCGAACGACTGATTGTTGTAGGTAGGAATCTGTCTCGATTCGGACCTATCCGTAGAATCGGCGTCTGAGCGAACATCGGGGATCGGGGTAATGGGGGCATCTTTGAACGGAGCCAATCTTAGAAACATCGCATTTGTTCTGTTCATGGCCCAAGCTTGCGCCGAGCCGATCAAGCTCCAACCCTCGAATCCTCACTACTACCTGTTTAACGGCCGTCCGACGATCCTGATCACGTCGGCGGAGCATTATGGGGCTGTGATCAACAAAGACTTTGACTATGTCACCTATCTGGAAGCACTAAAGACATATGGGCTGAACTACACTCGCATCTATCCAGGCGCAATGTTCGAGCCGATGGGGAAGTTTGATAAGGGTAATCCGCTGGGTCCCAAGCCGCAAAGCCTTATCGTGCCATGGGCGCGAAGCAACCAGCCCGGCTACTTGTTCGGCGGGAATAAATTTGACCTCGAGAAGTGGAATCCGGAGTATTTCGCGCGTCTGAAGGATTTCATAGCTAAGGCCGGCGAGCGAGGCATCGTGGTGGAGATCTGTTTCTTCAATTCGCAATACTCAGATACCTGGCCCATCTCTCCCTTATATTACGAAAACAACGTCCAGGCTGATGGCAAGTGCAATTACGAAGACGCCCAGACGCTGAAATGCGCCGACGTGGTGCAACGAGAGAGTGATTACGTGAGCCAAATCACTCAGGAAGTGAATGCCTTTGACAATGTCATTCTGGAGATTTGCGACGAGCCGTCCCTCTTCATTCCCCATGCGGAAGCTGGCCCGTGGGTTGGTCACCTGCTCGAGGTAGTGCACAAAACCGAAAGCAAACTGCCAAAAAAGCATCTGGTTGCGCAGGAGGTGGAAGGCCCGATTGGAGGCCCTATTGATTTCTCCGGCAGCCCGATTCTATCGATTATCGTCGGGCAGTACGTTTGGGAAGGCGGTATGGAACAGATGGGAGGGATGAAGGGCCTCGACTACGAATACGGCCACGATAAGCCCATTGAACTAAATGAAACCGCGTGGTACCCGACATGGTACAAAGGCGATGTTGTCGCCGCTTCCCGGGTGGAAGGTTGGGAGTTCATTGTGGGAGGCGGGGCGAGTTTCAATCACTTGAACGGGCGATTCACCGCTAAGGACCCCGCTGGCAGCACGCCCGATAACGCTCAAGTCTTAGGCGCCCTCCGGAATCTCAGAGAGTTCATATACAGCTTCGACTTTGTCAAGATGAGTGCCGGCAGGAGTTTCATCGTCAGCGGTGTGCCTAGCGGAGCCTATTGCCGAGGCATCAGCCAGCCAGGAGAGCAGTATGCCCTATACCATCATCATAGCCAGCTTGAAGAACGACTTCACTACTATATTGTGACGTCTGGAAATTATAGGGAGACTCTCGCATTGAATTTACCAGGGGGCACCTACAAAGCGGATTGGGTTGATCCGGCCTCGGGTGCGGTGCTTAGTACCGTTACGTTTACCCATCAAGGGGGCAACCAAACATTGATCAGTCCGGAACATGCGGTGGACATCGCGTTGCGAATCAAACGCACTTAGATCCCCCATGTATCAGCGCACATGAAAAGAAAGGCTAATAAGCGTTTGACGGAGTGAAATGAAGCGGAATAATCCATCAGGGGTCGTCTAGCTGCTTAGCAGTAAGCCGGCCAGGGGATGAGGAGTCGCATATGCGTACATCGGAAGGAAAAGCGGGGTTGGTTTGGCTTGGATTTGCGATCGTGCTGCTGCTGGCTTTAAGGGCCCCGGCACAAACTCTCAGCGGGAGCATCAGCGGTACGGTTGTCGACCAGTCGGACGCGGTGATTCCCAAGGTGGCTGTGACGCTCACCAACGAGTCAACCGGTGAGACGCGAAAAACGGTCACCAGCGAGTCAGGCGAATTCGTCTTCACCGCCGTCCCGTCTGGCACCTACACGGTCGCGCTCGAGGCGACCGGGTTTAAGAGTCTCCGCCGGACTGGGGTCAACTTGTCAGCCGTAGAGCGCTTGCCGCTTGGCACCATCCGGCTCTCGGTGAGCGACGTAACACAATCCGTTGTGGTTGCCTCTCAAGGCGAAACGGTGAGCGCGGAAAGCGCCGACATCGGAGGGAACATCACCGCCCACCAACTGGACGAGTTGATCGTCAAAGGACGTAATCCGATGAGCCTGCTCCGGACGATCCCTGGCGTCTCGACTGGGGTGTTCATCAACGGCGGGGACAAGAACGACCTGGATCCGGATGGGATGCAGTCGAATGGCGGCATCTACGCAACCCTAACCGCCCCGATCAATGGCGGGCGCATGTTCTGGAACACGATCACCGTTGACGGTCAGATCAGTTCCAACCCGGACTGGCCAGGGTTGTTCGAGGCGGCCGTGAGCGTGGATGCGATGTCCGAATTGAAGGTAACGGCGAACAATTACACTGCCGAGTACGGGCGCAATCTGGGCGCTACCGTTACGCTGGCCACCCGGTCTGGCACGAAGGATTTCCACGGCGGCGCGAACTATTTCAAGCGCCACGAGATGTTCAATGCCAATGACTTCTTCAATAATCGTGACGGCCTGCCCAAGCCCCTGTTCCGTTACAGCAATTTCGGCTTCTCCGTCGGCGGGCCCATTTACATTCCGGGGAAGTTCAACACCAGCCGGGACAAGCTTTTCTTTTTCTACTCGCAAGAGGAGGGGCGCATCAAGAATCCGACCTCTCCCATCCAGCGGACGGTACCTACTGCGTTGGAGCGGACTGGAGATTTTTCTCAGACGATTGACCAGGCCGGCAACCTGATTCCCGTCTTTGACCCTCTGACGAAACAGCCCTTTTCGGGTAACGTTATTCCCTCATCTCGGATCAATCCCAACGCGCAAGTGCTGCTGAACGTGTTTCCCCTGCCCAATCAACTGGACAGAGGTGTGACCAGTGGTGCCTACAACTATCAATGGCAGGACCTCTGCATAGATCCGAAGAGAATTCAGGGTCTCAAGACCGATTACCTGCCAAACAGCAAGGATCATTTTTCGCTCGGACTTCGGCGGTGGTGGTCCGACGACCGTGCCTACACTAACGATTGCTTCGTCGACGGCTGGAATGACATCCCATTGGTGAAGACCCACTACGACTACTCGACCGATAACGCGCTCATTACCTGGACGCGTATTATCAGCCCTACGGCGACTAACGAGTTCAACATAGGAACCGTCGGCGAGAAAGAACGCCAGCAGATTCCTGGCCCCTTTCCCGATCGCGCCAAGACGTTTTTTGATGCCGTCAACCGGCAGAAGCTGGGTTATACGCTCGGGCAGTTTTATGGTGCAGCGAACCCGTACAACTTCATTCCCCAGGCTACGTTTGGCGGTGTGCCGAATGCGGCCGGCATCACCCACGATGGGCGACAGCCCGGCGACCAGGGCTATTTGATATTTAACGCCGGGGATCACTTCAGTTGGGTGCGTGGGGGGCATACCTTCAAGTTCGGGCTGGACTGGGAATGGGATCTGGCCACTGACGGCTTGGCGGCGACGTACGGTGACGGACTGTTCGCTTTCGGCCGCGACCCCAACAATCCCGGCGACGCCGGATGGCCCTACGCCACCGCGCTGCTGGGCAATTTCGTTTCCTACCAGGAAACCAACACTCGGCCTCGTTACCGCTATGAGCGAAAGAACTACCAATTCTTCGGTCAGGATACCTGGAAGCTAAGCCGGAAGCTAACCCTCACTTATGGCTTGCGGTTGGCGGCATTCACCAACTGGAACCTGACCGTGGGGACAGGCTCGGCCTTCGTGCCCTCACGATATGATCCGACGAAGGAATCTCCGCTGTTCCGCCCCGCTTTTGACGCGAACGGCAATAGAGTGGCCCAGGATCCCAGCACCGGGCAGTTTTTCCCCGCCGTCTACATCGGTGCGTTTGTACCGGGTGTGGGAGAGCCATTTTCGGGAACCGTGAAGAGCAACGACCCTAGTTATGCAAGAGATTATTACGACGGAAGGCCCGTGCAGGTGATGCCGCGCTTCGGATTCGCTTACGACGTTTTTGGAGACGGCAAGACCGCGGTCCGGGGAGGATTTGGCATCACAAAGGAGACTATGCCGACCTATGGCGGCTCCTCCGGGCGCACCATTTTCAACGCGCCCTCCCAACTGAACCCGCAGGTCTTCTATGGCAACATGGATACGGTTTTCCAATCCAGCTCGGTGCTTTTCCCCAGCAGCAACGGGGCCTTCGAGAGGAATTTCAAGGTTCCTAGCATGTACAACTACAGCCTGAGCATACAGCGAGACATAGGGCACCAAACCGTTGTGGATGTTGCGTACGTCGGTAACGTGGCCAGGCACCTGCTTCAAACGGTGAACCTGAATACGCTTCCGTATGGAGCTCGTTTCCTGCCGGAGAATCAGGATCCCACCAGGGGAAGGGCGCTTCCCGACGTCTTCCTGCGCCCCTATCTGGGATATCAAGGCATCACGATGCGCGAGTTCAACGGATATTCCAACTATAATAGCTTACAGGCCACCCTTAATCGCCGCTTCGCCGCGGGCCTCCAGATTGGCGTCGCCTATACCTATTCGCATTCGCTGGCTACTGGAAGCAGTGAGGGGGGCAGCGTGGCCCGATACCTCTCGGAGCGCTTCTGGAATTATGGGAATACTGCCTTCGACCAGACCCACAACCTGGTTGTGAATTACGTTTACGATATCCCCAAGCTCAGCAAGCTGGCACCGAATCCCGTGGTGCATCATGTGTTCGATAACTGGACGATCAGCGGAGTCAACACGTACGCCAGCGGATTCCCGCGCGGCATCAGCTTCATCACAACCGATGGAGCTGATATCCCCGGAGGCGGTGACGGCGTGCGTCCACTCCTGATCGCCGACCCGCGGATCGCTCACGGCGACCGGACGCTGGAGCGCTGGTTCAACACCGCCGCCTTTGCCCGGCCACCCAAAGGCGATCACGGCAATACACCGGTAACGATCGTCAGGGCTCCCGGCTTCAACAATTGGGACATGACCATCAACAAACATATCCCGTTGAAGAGTGAAGCACGGTTCTTCGAAATTCGCTGGGAGATGTACAACGTGTTCAACCATACGCAGTTTGCGGGGATTGATACCACGGCGCAGTTCGATCCGGCTGGAAACCAGGTCAATGGACGTTTTGGCCAAGCAATCGCGTCGCGGCCGCCCCGCATCATGCAGCTTGGGCTTTTGCTGACATTCTGAGTAGGTTCTGAGGGGATGCAATGGCGCCTGCACCCGTTATACGGTGCGTGTACCAACCGCCGCAGATGGGCGAAAGAGCAGTAGGAGAACAATCGGCTCGCCGCAAGAGCGCAACCGGGTTCCCTTATTGCCCACGGATATGCTGGCAGCTATACAGCTTCGCGTCAGAGTCGCCACCGCCTTCGTTTCGCTGTTAACCATTTGCAAGACCGTAGGTCCTCGGTGCTGATAGAAACGGCTGTCGTTCGCAAAAAATCCGTCCGATCTCGATCTCAGGCTGCGATCCGTTCATAAGGATGGTGAAGACCGCCGAGTTCCGCGATTTCGACGACCGCGCCATGATTCATGATCTCGTAGCGTCCAAGAATTCGATCGGTACCCAAACCAGCGGATGAAGGTATCGAAGTCCCGGTCAACCGGTGTCGTTCGCCAAAAACCCGTCCGCGCACAACAGCTTGATTTCGACGAGAATAACGGAGTCATGTGCCGGTCATCATTCCGTGTGTCTTTCGGTTTGTTCGATTGCTTGGCAGCGGTCATCAAGCCATCGCCGTCGAGAATGTAGCCCTACAGCCCTACGGCTGCAACTGGCCGCATTCAAGAGGAAGCGGAAAAGGCCTGTGCTGACTCTCGGGCGGGCGATCGAGCGCTATGACGCCGAGATCGCCCACTGTGACTCGAGCGTCGAGCAGGCCGCGGGAACGTTGAAGGAACTTGGGATTCTCGACAGAACGCTGATCATCGTCGTCTCCGATCACGGAACTTCAGCGCCGTGGAACTATCGGCTTGCCAGCGTCCGTACGATCGTGTAAACCAATGATTGCTAGGCCTACAAGGTAAATGGGGGCGATGTGTTAAAGCTCACATTGACGAAACTTCGGGCACGTTCATACGCCTCCTGGCAGGCGCCAGGATCGACAGTGATTCGTGTCTCTTCGCTGGTTGTGGACGATATCTCGACACAGAGTATGAAGCAGTCCGATGCAATCCCTCATCGAGGTCCCGGGACTGAAGTCGGAGGCATTCTTCTTGGCACGAGTAAAGAGAATGAGATCGTGGTCGATGATTTCGAGCCGGTCCTGTGTGAACACCGCTTCGGTCCTTCCTTTCGTTTGTCCGATAGGGATCGCATCGGTTGGCGCGAGACGCTGCAGCGTATCCGTCAACGTGGGGAGGTTGCGATCGTCGGGTGGTACCGTACCGACACCCGTCAGGAGTTTGCGCTCAGTGAGGATGATCGCGAGTTGCTCGACACCGAATTGCAGCCGTACGGCGATGTCATTCTATTGATCAAGCCCAGCCGGTCTCAACCGTACGACGCAAAATTATTTTTGCGAGACGACGGGCAACTACGAGAGTTACCGCAAGCAACGTACTTCGAGTTCGATAGGCGGGCTGCCGGTTTCCTCCCGCCATCGGCTGAGTCGACGGTTAGAGGAGAACCTACTGCGCGGCCGGAAGCGCGGATGAGTTCGATGGAGGAGCAACTTTCGAATCCCGGTAAGGATTCTGAATCATTCGACCCCGGCAAAGATAGCACCTCTCGTGAGGTTGCCCCGGCACCCGAAGATTCTGTTCCAACTCCGTGCGTCGAAAGCGAAGAGCCAACTGCATCGGTTGCGCGCGAAGCCGAGTCCGTGCTTTTCGCGGGCCCTCAGCCGCCGGGACGACAGAAGAGTCGCAAATTGAACTTTATTATTGCGGCTGTGGTACTTGCAGCGCTGGGCGGCACGCTTGGGTACTATTCAGCCCGGTCACGACCCGCTGCCCCGGCATCCAGACGGTCGGCTGAGCAACTTGCTGCGCCTACTGGTACAAAGCAAATCGCCCCCGCGCCGGCCGACGCCTCAACGGCGCAACCCGTCGCAGCCGAGTCTAGGGCGCAGCCTCCGAACGCGGGTGAAGGCGAGACCGTCGCCGCTGACACCGACCGGCAGGTCCTCCTGTTTCTACATAAATGGGCGGATGCGGAAAAGAGCGCGAACATCGGCGAGGTCGAGGCTTTCTACGCGCCGAAGCTGAGCAGGTATTTCACAAGGCGAGGTGTCACGCGTGCCGATGTTCGCGCCGCCAAAGCGAAGGAGGCTGCGAGGTATGGAAAATTGATCGTCTGCGACATTAAGGATATTAGCGTTAATCGGCTGGACAGCGACCATGCCGTCACGAAGTTCCGTAAGCGGTGGCAAACGGCGGGACCTAGAGTCTTGATGGGTGAACAGCAGGAGCAACTCACACTCATCCGCGATCGCGGAAACTGGCAAATCGGCGCGGAGTACAGGGCCAAACTGTATTGGGTGCGGAAAGAGAATTACGCACCACGACGGTAGCACCGGCAACGCGAGCGCTTCCTCGCTGCCTCAACGACTTGAATGACCGCCTTGACGTGGCTGCGTCTCCCTGTTGTAAGAGATTTCCGAGTCAAATAAAACGCTGGACGGTTCAGTAGTTAGGGATCACGAAGATCGCATGACCTCAGTGGCTGCAACCCTCGATGACAGTACACTATTCAAGCTGACGCTCGCGGGACACGTCGAAGCCTTTGCAGCCTTGATGGATCGGCACAAAGCCGCGGTAAGAAGGCGGATTTTTGCGATGGTGCGGAACACGGACGACACGGATGACCTGCTTCAGGAAGTACAATTGCGGGTCTGGCGCCATCTATCGGCATTCCGGTCGGAGTCTACGTTCCGGACGTGGATCATCCGCGTAGCCATCAATGAAGTGCTGCAGTCGTATCGCCGCGAGAAACGGAGAGGGGTTTGCCAGCCACTCATCGATCTCAATATGCTCCCCTCCCGGGGAGAATCGCCCCACCAGTCTGTTGTTCGTATTGAGACTGCCGAGACGGTTCGCCGCGCCGTTGCCAAGCTACCCACAAAATACAGGCAAGTCCTGATTCTTCGAGACCTCCAGGAGTTCACTGAGCGGCAAACGGCTCATTCCCTGGAACTGAGCATTCCAGCAGTAAAGACCCGCCTTCTTCGCGCCCGTCACATGCTCTTGAAGGAGCTCCAGTGCTCGACTAACAACGGACTCGATCGTGTGGCGGCATAGCAAACCCGGAGTGCGCTGCTTCGGAGGCCTGATCGCGGTCGTGACCGTGTTTTCACCGGCAGCGCTGACTGCGGCTACCCTGGAGCCAGTTCCGTCCAAAGCACTCTGGGAGCGGTTTCCTTTTGGAACATCATGACCCATTTGTGTTTTACTCAACTTCTGTCGAATCGCTTATGCTGAACTTCTGAAGCATACCCGCTTATACACGGTTCATAGATGGGCATGCCGATGCCTTTACCAACAAAAAGCGTTCGAATCTGAACACTGTTGCTTGCATGGCAGCGCCGCTTAAGAGCTTGTTCAGACTGTTCTTGGACCGTCGCCCAGTGCTTTTGAAATCATCGAACAGGTGCTGAAAATAGGGTCGGACGGTCAACTCGAATACCCCCGCAACAGCAGGAATACCAGCACGCCCGTGACCGATATGTACATCCAAATGGGGAACGTCCAACGCGCCACCTTTCGATGAAATCGGAACTGCGAGCCCAATCCAAAGTAAATTGTGGCAAAGATTAATGGCAAGGCAACCATGGATAAGAGAACATGGCTGGCAAGCACAGCCAGGTAGGCGGTACGCACCCATCCGTGCCCCGGAAAGATGCTATCACCATGGAAGAAGTGATACGTGATATAGCTAACGAGGAACAAGGCGGAAAAGCAAGTCGCCGCGACCATGAATCGTTTGTGAGCTTTGATTTCGCGGCGATGAATCCGCAGGTAGCCTGCCAGAAGGCACACCGCGCTCATGAAATTGAGCGTGGCATTCACCGCTGGCAGAAAGGGTACCCATTCGGGTGCGCCAGTACCGCCCTTGAAGTAAATCAGCCAGATCAGAAACGCCACTGTAACCAAGCTCAGTGCGCCGATCGCGAGCAATACACTTTTGGAGGGCGCAGTGTCCTGCGTGGGAGTCGAGAATAAGGGCGTACTCATATCGACCATGATTCAATCGTAGTGAATGCCGCCAACATGCGAATCCCTAGACGGCGGAGTTCGTGCCTACAACATACAAAGCATGTGAGGAGGAATGATTCTTCGAGCCGGCAACAGGTATGCCCGACGGCCCGTCACCGGTTTCGCATAACACCACCAAGGCGATCCAGAGCAGGTTCGCAAGCAGCAGATGAACCAGCTGCGTCCAAATAGGCGCTAGCAGCAACAGGTTTACTACCCCGACCAGAAGCTGCGCAACGACAGTTGCCACCACAACATGCGCCAATCTCTGCGCGGCCGGTGCCCTCGATATCGCGTAGGAAATCAGCCAGAGGCTTACCGCAGCAGCAATGATCGGATGGGCAGCCCGCAATTTAACGGCGAAGTTGGCACGCGGAGTGAGCTCCTGCACGAACCCCACGGCCAGCGAATGCACCGGATAGAGCGTATCGGCCAGCGCAGCCAGCGCACCGCTGATTGCCAGCAAGGTGACTGCGGCAACGCTGACCCAAGCACTCCGCTCCACGCGAATTCTCGGGTGTCCACCAGCCCACCGCGCCGTCAGAGCGAGACACGCCAGAAATGTCAGGGTGTTCACAAGATGCAAGGAGAGCACAGCCGCCCGCGCTGGTGACGCGTCGTGCACCACTAGTCCGAACTTCACCAGTGTCGCACCGATCAGCGCTTCGCTAAACATGAAGACGGTCGAGAGCACGGCCCCCAACCTGGCCGCATGCCGTTTGGGGAATGCGCGAAACGTCCAGGTTAAGAGTCCCAAGACCATCGCTGCATCGATCCCCGTCATGGACCGGTGTACAAATTCGATCACCGTTGCCATTGACGGCGTCCCGATGACCACTTGTCCATTGCACAAGGGCCAGTGATTGCCGCATCCAGCGCCGGAACCTGTGGCGCGCACAAAGGCGCCCCCTATCGCGACGGCCACATTAAATGCGACGACAATCCAAGCGAATCCAGCGATGTTGCGGGGCGCAGCCGCTGTTTTTTGCAAGGAAATCGCCTTCACGCCGCCAGCCGCGTGATCGCGGCGGGGCTTTGTGATCTGGAAGGCAACTCCAGCATCAGTGCCGGAGCTCGCAAGGATGCACAAACCATGCAGCGGGGCTGTTCAACCGAAGCCAAGGAGGCCGCTTCAAGAGTGTTCAACGTGGAACGAATTGCTGCGAGCACGGCTTCCTTGTAATCACTATCTGGCCACCGTTCGGCGCAGTGCAATCGATAGTGCTCCATCTTTATCCACTGTTCAAGCTGTTCATCTGTCCGTTTGAACCGTTGCATATGCCATTACTCTCGGAATTCTGTACCCGGACCATCCCAGATTTCCGGGCATTCATTTGTCTGTGCGACACGCGACCGGTCTTGAATCATCAGCTCTTTCCAAGCACGAAAATCATAAACTGCAACGGTAGATAGACGATGGTGGCCTTCAACAATTCGCGCGCGGCGATTCTCGAGCGGAGAAAAACCTGCCGCATAGCGTAATAGAGAAGACCTGATCCGAGCATGACCGTCGCGGAATATTGGAACGTACCTCCGTTGTTCACTTTAACGACACCAAGGCCGGCCATAAAGAGGGCCAAGGAGGGGAGCAATGTTACCCAGGCTAAAAACCTTTCCTCGCTGTTCATTGGAAATACCAAATAACCGGCTCGGGCGTAGTCATCGCGGTAGATCCATGCAATCGCCATGAAATGAGGGAACTGCCATAAGAACAGCACCGCGTACAGTATCCAAGCCTTTTCGCTGCTGATGGAATTTGAGACCGCTGCCCAGCCAATCAGAGTCGGCATCGCGCCGGGAACGGCGCCGACAAAGGTGCACAGCGGCGTTTTACGTTTCAGTGGCGTGTAAAAGGCCAGGTAACTCGTCAACGTGAGCGCCGCAAGCAGACTTGCCAGTGCATTAACCGCGATGAGGAGGTAAACAGCACCAATGACAGAAAGCGACACTCCGAACCAGAGAGCGGTCGCGGGTTGCAGCCTGCCGGCGACAATCGGGCGTCTGCATGTCCGTCGCATCTGTGCATCGAAAGGGTATTCAAGATATTGGTTCAGAGTGCCGGTGCCGCTTGCGACGAGCAGCGTTCCGCAGAGAGTGTGAAACAGCTGCGCAAACGGGAACGAGTCCAGATTGGTTGGGCAACCTAGATAAAACCCGGTGAACGTAGAGATTACGATTAAAAAGTTGACCTCTGGCTTGGTAAGCGTCCAAAAATCAGGCGCAGATGCACATACGGTGGCTAAGAAAGTTGCCCGGGGCACGGGCTTCATGCCAAGTGCCGACGTGGAAGAACTTGTCATTTAAGAGGCCCCCGCCTCGGCGGCGTGCATCCGTCCACCCGAAAGGAGTTGAGCCGTTACCACGAGCGCCGGAATGAGATAGGCCAACGTTACTGCAACCCACATGATCGCTCCGGCCAGGGCCTGGTCTTCGAGCGGGGACAGACCGAACATGCCGCCGTGGCCAGACAGATATTGTCTGTACACGACGTGGCCACAAAACGCCAGAAATGCCGAAAGAGCGTCACATGGTAACGTGGCGAGGAAAAGATACAACGGAAGGGTCCAAGGTCGAGTCGTGAAACTAGGATGGATCACGGGGTACCAAAAAAGAAGTCCCGCAATGAAAAAGCTCGCGTGTTCGATCGTATGCCAATAGTGAAGTTCTAGTGGGAGCTCAAAGACGCCAGGAACGTGCCATAGGATCACTGTAAGACCCCCCGCCAACCAGCAGAAGGCCGGATGAGGATGCCATCGCAGATGCACCCAAGGGCGTGTTCCGAGCAGGACCAAAGGAGCGGCCACCAACGTCAGCAGGAGATGTTGCACCATATGAGCGGTCAGCAGGTGATGGTCGAGATGCGCGACTGGCGAGGCAACAGCAACCCATCCCGCAGCGACTCCCGCCGCCACTTGGCCGATACGCCAAGTCACGGTTGCTCTCCTGGCCTTAGGGAAGCATTCCGGGCTGCTGCTTGACCGGAAGGATGGAGGGACTCGAGAAAAGCCACCAGCGCGGTGGTCTCCGCCGGATTCAAGTTCTTTCCATAGGCGGGCATATTACCGCCGCCTTGTAATACCTGTCGCACGAGCTGATCGCCGGTCAGCCTGACTGCGACCGCGTCGAGAGCTGGCCCTCGCTTACCACCGATTTCGCCGAGCGCGTGGCAGTTGTGGCACTGCTTCGACTGGAAGACTAGCGCTCCCTGGATCTGAAGCGGCGTGCGGCCGCTCACGAATTTCGCGGGGATCGGAGCGCCGGTCCAAGCGTCCATGACTGGGCTCCACGGCGCATGGCTCGCCAGATTGGTGAACGTGCCGAGCGCCACGGCGATCAAGAGAATCGTCAGTACTGCAATTGGGCGCCGCTTCCAGCTCTTCTCCCCCTCACCCGAAAAGAAAGGCAGCAACAGCAAGACTATCAACGCGATTACAGGTCCGATCAGCAGGACCGGAGTCTCGAGCGACGGCGGGAGCAACGATAAGAGGGCGTAGAGCCACAGGAAGAAGAAATCCGGGCGCGGGGCCGTCTGAATGACCCGCGGGTCGGGTTGGCCGGTAGGACCGAACGGACCGAAATACAGGGCACAGGCTGCAACGGCGAGAAGAATCACTCCGGAAAAGACCGCATCCTTCCAAACGCCATACGGCAGAAATGGCACTCCCTGAGTGCGTGTCATTGTGTGGTATTTCTCCAAATAGTCTGCGCGGCGCACCAGGCGGCCCGGCATAGGCCATTCATTGATGCCCACCTTCACCACGAGCAGCACGTGCAATCCTAGGAACAGCATCAGGGAACCGGGAATGACAAACACGTGGAGGGCAAAGAAGCGAGAGAGGGTCGCGCCCGCAATGATCGGACCGCCCAACATGAGCTTCACTACTGCGGGGCCGACGATCGGGACCCGGCTGGCAATCGATGCTCCTATTCCCAAGCCCCAATACGCATCTTGGTCGAATCGCAGCACCTGGCCAGTGAAGGCCATCCCAAGCGTCATCAGCAGCAAGAAGACGCCAAGAATCCATGTCAGTTCCCTTGGAAATTTGTAAGCTCCGAAAAGAAACACCTGGACCATGTGAACCAGCACAATGGCCAGCATAAAATTCGATCCCAGCCGTGCAGAGCGCGAATGAACCAGCCTAGGCTTACCTGGTGGTTCAAGATTTGTAGACTATTCCAGGCCTCTCCGGCGGATGGTACATAAATCAGAGCGAGAAGTATTCCTGTCACGAACTGGAGCCCGAAGACGGTCATCGCGGCGCTGCCGAAGACGTAAAACCAGCTTGCGGTATCCCGCGGAATCGGGTGCTGCATCGTCTCGCGGATCGGCGCTCCGAGCTGAAGCCGCTCATCGAGCCAGTTGCCAATTTCGCGGATCAGGCGCATGGTGGCCTTTTCGAATCGATGGACGCGGAAGGGCCGGGTGTGAGCAGTTCGCCCGCCTGGATGTGCAGTCTCCCATCAAGAATCTTGAACGGGTACTCGAACAACCCGCGCTCCGGCGGCCCGGATGCGCGCGAGCCATCCGCGTAATATGCTCCGCCGTGGCACGGGCACATGAAAAGGCCGGACTGCGGAAACCATCGAACCGGGCAGCCAAGGTGTGCGCAATTAATTGCGAATACCTGGAACCTATTGTTATCGACGTGACGCACCCAGCAAGGAATGTCCGCTGTCTCTCCATCCGAGGCCTGGGCAACCGGGTTGCGGTACGTTGCCAGCCGCGTTTCGCCGGATGGAAACTGATCGATCGAGCCGAGCGATAGCCAGCTTTCATAGCCCGACTTGCCCGCTTGTGTTACGGGCGAGAGAACAAAGCGCACGATCGGTATGGCGAGAAGCACACCCACAACGCCGTTGAACAGCGCCGCGATTTTCATGAACATCTGGCGCCTGGAAAGATCGCTCATTCAGAACCTCCTGGATGGTTCAATTGCGCAGATAAGGGCAGCCGCTGCGCTGCGAGCCATGCGACGACATCCGTCACGTCGGCATCGGACATTCGCTTTCCGGGGACGTTGCCGCGCCAGTCCGGCGCGCCCAGTGCCGGCATCCCGGTGATAGTTAAGGTGCGTAGGTGCTGATCGCTCACGAGCGCAAGATACGAGGTGTCCACGATCGAGCCGGCCCGCCCTCCGCGGCCGTCTGAGCCATGGCACGAAGAACAAAACGTCGTGAATACATCGTGACCCCGCGCTGTATCACCTGGTTGCGAGGCTGCATGATCCGGAGGTTTGTCGCTGCCGAGAGCACCAGGCCTGGCCCAACGTTCCCGCATCCCGCGGACAACGACGTCGACCTGCGTGTCCGTCAAGAGGCCCCCAGCGGTCTGCCCGAAAGCAGGCATGGCGGTTCCTGGCCTGCCCTGCTCAATGACGTGGCGGATCGTCGCATCATCGGCAATCGCGAGGTAAACGGGACTGCCTATTGCCACGGTCAATGCTCCTTGCCCATCAATGCCATGGCACCCGGAGCAGTTCTGACTGTACAGCACGCGGAAATCGGTGACTTCGCTCGGCCGGATGACGCGTGTCTCCGCCGTGGGCCGGCCAGGCGATCCACAGGCCGCAAGCCCCGCCACAAG
>JACXTT010003442.1_pt1 | contig 24323 bp, 25 predicted proteins | sample 9270951 | NCBI WGS metagenome assembly JACXTT01 (sample SAMN15532306, study PRJNA645909) | rock metagenome | isolation source: weathered quartz diorite | place: Puerto Rico | collected 2017-06-21
CACGGACACTCTTGCCGGTCGCCCTATCGACGGCCGTCAGTATCTTCTTTCCATCGGGTGACCTTCGAGCCTCTTTCACCTCATGGTTAGTGAGAATGGTCATGTGCCGTCCAAGAACTTGTTTAGCGAGGGATGAAACCTCGGGTTCCTCGCTGGGCAGGAACCTCATGTTCCTCCCGATTATCGTGACCTTGGACCCCATGCTTGCTAGAAAGTGGCCGAATTCAGCGGCGATGTATCCGCCTCCAATGATCGCCATACTCTTGGGCAATCGCGTCAAGCCGAACGCAGTGTCGCTCGTCAGATAGCCCACCTCCCCGATCCCGCTAACCTCTGGAACAATAACCTGCGACCCGACACACAGGAAGATCATCTTCGCCCTCATCTCGTCCCCACTGACCTTCAGAGTGTACGGAGCGATGAACTCCGCTGGAGCGTGATAGTAGTCGATGTTCTCCGAGCTCGACAAGCCCTCACGTATCTGGTCAATGTCATGGTTGATCAACCGCCTCATCCTTTCCATAACCTTGGGAAAATCCACTTTCTTGATAGGCGCCTGTATTCCCAGCTCCCGCGCCTCATCTATCAAGCGCACAAGCTCTGCTGGGTAGAGCAGAATCTTTGAGGGAATACAACCACGCGTAAGGCAGATGCCGCCAGGCTCATCCTTGTCGATAACCGCGATCCTCATCTTCGGGTTCTCCGATATCATCGGGTCGACAAGGTTCATCGCTGAACCGGAACCAATTATGATAAGGTCGTAATCCTTCATGCAGGGCCCGCCGACGTTCAGCGCTCATAAGGTTGTAGAGCATCGAAGACCGGCAAGCCTTCAAATTGCCCGCTCAAAAGTAACTGGCTGTAGTGGAGTGTCGAGTTGAGCGAGGCTGATCAGGAGATTGAGAAGATTCGGCAGAAGAAGCTCGACGAGATCATCCGGAGAAAACAGGCCATGGATCAGCTGCGAGCCCTAGGCAACGGTGGCAAGCCCCTCATGCTGACGGACGATACTTTCAATTCGATCCGCAAGTATCCTCTCATGCTTGTCGACTTTTGGGCTGCATGGTGCGGACCTTGCAGAATGGTAGCTCCGATAATCGAACAGCTGGCCGTTGAATATCAAGGAAGAGCATGGTTTGGCAAATTGAACGTTGACGAGAACCCCGTAACCGCGAACATGTACGGGATCCAGAGCATTCCAGCAATGCTACTGTTCAAGAATGGTGTCAGAGTCGACGGCATTATTGGAGCAGTCCCCAAAGCGACAATCGAATCGAAGGTCAGAGCCTATCTAGAGCAGAACTAGTCGCCATCTGACAGTCTCCCGCGCCAGGCCGGTTCTAACAGCCGACCAGCCGGGTTCCAACAAGCTTTTCATCTCATCGCCCAGCCAACCTCAAGACCGTCCAATGATGGGATACTCACAGAACAGAATCGTGCCATTGTTCAGTGACAGTACATACATTATCGAACAGAAGATGCTCGCCTTCCGAGACACTTTCGGCATCAAAGACCGGAACGGCAACCTATTAGCCTACGTCAAGAAACAGCTCGTCAGCTTCGGGCCCAAATTCTGGTACGAGACACCCGACGGGAACAAGTTGGGCGAGATCCATGGGAAGGTTCTCACGATCCGGCCCACATTCGAGATCTACAATGGGCAGGGGCAACTCGTCGCTCAAGTCAAGAAACAGCTCATGAAATTGTTCGGCGAGGCATGGTGGATGGAAGACCCGTCAGGACAGAGGGTCGCGAAGATCAACGGGAACATCTGGGAGCACGACTACACGGTTCAGGACATGTCGGGCGCCACGATCGCCCAGATTCACAAGAAATGGGTGACCGTCCGGGACTCATACTCTCTAGAGATGGTCAACCCGAATTTCGACCCATACCTCGTCATCTCCTACGCGATAAGCCTCGATAATACTGAGAAGCGCGAGGACAAGAGACACTAGAGACGTACAGCCTCTAGGTCCAGCCTAGGCTCTTGGAGTCTTGGCATGTACTCGGACTCGGCTCAAGGCTTGATCAAAGTCTTGAATCAAGTCCTCCGGCGATTCTATTCCGACTGACAATCTGATGAGTCCGTCCGAAATTCCGAGTTCTTCCCGTTCTTTCGAGGACAGGCCCGAATGCGATGTGGTTGCAGGTCGGGTGAGCAAGGTCTCGACGCCCCCAAGGCTTGGGGCGATGACCGGAAGCCTTACTGAATGCATGAACTCTTCGGCCGCTTCGACTCCTCCATGAAGCTCGAAACTCATCATTCCACCATACCCGTCGAGCATTCGCCGGGCAATCTGATGCTGAGCATGCGCATCCAAGCCCGGATAGTTGACCCTAGCGATCGCGGAATGTCCATTCAGAAACTGGGCGATCTTCATTGCGCTTTCATTCTGGTGCTTCACGCGCAAGGCGAGCGTCTTCATTCCGCGGTGTAGGAGAAAGGCTGCGTGTGGGTCCAGGCTGCCGCCGAGATGGTTCAATCGATGAGTGACTTTCTCGACGAGCTCCGACCTTCCGATAACGGCGCCCGCGACAATGTCCGAGTGGCCGTTCAAGTATTTGGTCGCGCTGTGGACGGATAGGTCAAACCCGTGTTCGACTGGGCGATAGTTCACGGGGCTCGCGAAAGTATTGTCGATTATCGAAACTAGCTGATGATCTTGTGCGAAATCGACGACCGCGTCTAGATCCGGGACGCCCATCAGGGGATTGCCGATCGTCTCAACGTAGAAAACCTTGGTTGTCGACTTGAGCTTTTGCTTCCATGAATCAGGTTTCGCTGGGTCAACGAGGTCATGCGCGATTCCGAACTTTTCCAGGTCCTTCGTCACGAAATCGTAGGTGCCTCCGTAGAGGTGTTTTTGGGCGAGCAAATGGTCCCCGTTGGACAAAAAGGTCAATAGGCTCGCGGTGATCGCGGCCATGCCGCTCGCGGTCACAAGCCCTGCTTCAGCGTTCTCCAGCTTGGCGAGTTTCTCGCCGAGCACGATCTGATTCGGGCCGTTGTTCAACCGAATATATCGGACATCATCGTACCGTTTCTCTCCACCGTATTCGAACATAGCCGACTGGAAAATCGGTAAGACAATAGACCCCTGAACTCGAGGCCTCAACTCGCCTGCATGGACCACTTTTGTCTCGATTGCTTCAGTCTTCTTCTCATCCGCCAAAAGAATCCCCATTGGAATAATGGGGCTCTGGGATTTGAATCCTCACCCGTCGTGCGCTTGGGCATGGGTATCTGGAGAGATTCTCACGAGGAGTCCCCTTCATCGTCCAATAATCTAGTCTTGCGAAAACTTCCGTAAACGGCCAAGTCATAACCTACCTTCAAGGCACCGGCAATCACGAACGGCGCGCCTATCCACAAGTCGGCAATCGCGTACCCTGTCAAGTATGGACTGACGGATGAAGCCGCACTCCTAGAAACGTTCGTCGCTCCGGAAGCCGGCAATCTGTCTTCCTCGGGGACAACACTCACGACGAACGCTTGGCGAGGAGGAACGTCCATTTGCGAGAGCGTTTGACGGGACAGATAAGCGAGGACCGCAATGGACAGGCTGGGCGCGAATGGCACTGTGATCAGTAAGAGGTTTGATGGAAGATGGGAGTAGACCATCGTCTTCAAGAAACCAATCTTGAGTGAGACTTTCGCGGAGACTAGAAAGGAGGCAGCTGTTATCAGGCTCGCCGCTGCTAGGATTATTCCAAGCGAGGCAAGGTCCAGGGAGTATCGCTCGTAAAAGTAGTATGATATTATGCTCGAACCAATGAAGCCCCCGCCAAACGCGTCCACTGCAAACAGTGCTGAAAGCTTCAGAACTAGGGGTCTTGACTTCGCAGAGACAAACCGTCCCGGGTGAATCGACCCTTCATGTGACTGTTCAGTCTGCCTCGACATTCTCGAGTAGATGAAGACGCCCGCGAGTCCTGAAACCAGATAGAACAGGAAGAGGATCTTGTAATCGGAACGCCCAAGCCCTATGAGTACGGGAAGCCCGACCAGGAGCGCGCCGAGGGCGGACGAGACATATCCAGCGAGATTGTACCAACTATACGTCAGGGCCCTGTTAGCGTAACTGGACGTCTTAGGAAGAATGGCTTGCTCAATCGACAGGTAGGGTCCCACTTCACCAGCCCCTACCGTCATGTTGCCCACAATACCGGCCACTACCGGAGCCCACCAGGTAGCAAAACTCAGAATGATAACAGCGGCCAACGCGTCCATCAACGCAAAGAAGACTAGCGTGCGCCTTCGACCAATACGGTCGGACAGGAGACTGGCCACCAAGGTGTAGATTGCACTCGATGCGGTCGTTAGTCCCAGAACGATACCGATTGCGACAGCCCCGAGCCCGAATTGGGTCAGGTAGACGGGATAGAGAACGCCCAGGAACCCGTAGGGAATCGTGCGAACCGCCTTCTCGGCGAGAATGAGCTTCCCGTCCCTGTCAAGCCACTCGATCATCTTCTGGGCCCGCCGAGGAAACGATGTAGCGATTTGATGAAGGTTTAGGCTTGTTAGTTTTCGAAACGAGATTATCGATAGAACAGATACAGCTTGTCTAGTGCTGGGTCAGGCAGAACGTCCCGGCACTCTGCTGGACCTGGAGGTTGAAGTGGTCCAAGAATCCTTGGCGCCCCAAAACGTAGGGGACTGAGTTTGACTGCATGATCGCGACCGGAATCTGGACCGTTTTCATCCCCGGCAAAGTCAGGCTGACTGTGTGGACCCATCCCTGTTCGCTCTGGCCATAAACACTGCCCAAGGATACCGGCTGGCCATCGTCGATTCTCATGTTGAGATCACTTGCCAGTTCTGCCGGTGCTGCGCTGATGTACGCTCCCGTATCGACGATCATAACCTTAGAGGTATTGTACTGCGCGCTTCCGAGGGTTGCCTGAAGCTCCAGCCCCTGCGATGTAGTGCTCCAGCAGGACGATCCGTTTGCAGTCTGAAGTGGTTGACCGCCATTTCCAGACAACCTTGCCAAATAGGTGCGGAATGAATTGTAGGCGGACCTCAGCCCGACAAAGCCCACATAGCTGGCGCCCATGATGACCCCTAGGAGTAGAACGGCAAGCAATACGTTCCCGGCTGTCCTTCCACTCAAGCTACACGACCCCCTTCCGAAGTGCCTACCCAAGACTAGCTGGTGGGGTTTCATTTAAGCGAATTCCTAGAGTCCGCTCGCTGCACGTTGCACCTGAATGATTGATCTGAGTCTATCATTACGGCTGATGATATTCGTTCCCGCTTGACTCCGCGTATCGGCGGGCGTATATCTAATAGGAAGGCGCAAGAAAGCGTTTCCAAAAATCTCGGTGCAACTGATTGATCGATTACCCGCAACTCTTGCTACTCGGAGCAGTTGCAGGGTTTACTGTCTTTCTCGGGCTGCCCTTAGCGATTCTACAAAACGTTTCCCCTCGACTGAAGGGCTTCCTCAACGCCTTCTCTATTGGAATACTCGTATTCCTAGTCGCCGACGTTCTAAGCAGTGCTTGGACGGTTGCAAAGGGAGTTGCAGTCGACGCCTTCATCGGACGGAACACTCTCGCTAATGCTCTCTTCGACATTGCTGCCATGCTGATTGGCATCGCGTTTGGACTGTTCATGCTCACCTATTACGAACGGCAGAATTCAAGAGGAATTGTCGGAGCGTCTGCCCAAGCTGGCAAGCTTAGAGTTGAAGAGGTGGAAGGCGCGTCGAAACGCGAACGAGTGGTGCTTCAACAGCAGCGTGTCGCTGAAGTCTTCGGGAGCCCATACAATCTAGCGTCGATGATCGCCCTGGGTATCGGACTGCACAATTTTGCGGAAGGTTTGGCTATCGGACAATCCTATGCTTCCGGTGCTGTGGCCCTCGCGCTAGTCTTGGTGGTAGGCTTCGCAGCTCACAATGCGACCGAGGGATTCGGAATTGCCGGGCCCTTGGCCGCGAGCAGTGAGAGGCCGAAGGCGTCCTTCCTCTTGAGGTTGGGGCTGACGGCTGGTGGTCCAACTTTTGTCGGGACTATAATTGGCAGCCTGTGGGCATCACCGGTCACGTACATTCTCTTTCTCTCCTTGGCCGCGGGGGCGCTCATCTACGTGACACTGTTCATGTACGGAGCAGGCAGAAGACAGACTGGCAATGATGTGATGATGCTGGGAATCTTCCTCGGGCTACTTGCCGGGCTTACTACCGACCTGATCGTGTCGTTAGGTGGAGCTTAGAACCGCTCGTTCATTGTCCGAGACCAGCCCTTCTAAGATTTGGCCGTCAGTTCAAGCGGTCAAGAGCGTCTTGCTGGGCCGGCAACCGAAGGTCTGGAGCGCTGATGCGTCCCATGCTTCTCGCAGTTTCAGAATACCTGGAATACTTCTCGGCCATTTCTGACAAAGTCTTGTTTGCTTTGTAATGAATGGTCCCAGGCTCGTACGTTCCGTCGCCCTTCCGCTCTCCCGCCTTCACTCCAGTCAAGAGTTCGATTCCCTCATCGATCGTGCCGACCGGGAAGATGTGGAACTTGCCGTCCTTGACGGCTTGAATCACCTCCTCGTTGAGCATTAGGTGCTGGACGTTGCTCTTTGGCATGATGATGCCCTCGTTTCCCTTCAATCCTCTGGCTTTGCATATTTGATAGAAGCCCTCTATCTTCTCGTTGATGCCCCCGATTGCCTGAACCTCGCCCTTCTGGTTAACCGAACCCGTCACCGCAAAATTCTGTTTGATCGGAGTGTCAGACAACATCGAAAGAATCGTGTACAACTCCGTGCTGGAGGCGCTATCGCCCTCGACACCCCCGTAGCTTTGTTCGAAAACAAGGCGACACGAAAGGGCCAATGGCTTGTCATGCGCATACTTGTTCTCCAAGTATCCCGATATTATCAGGACGCCCTTCGTGTGAATCTGCCCGCCCAACCTAGACTCGCGCTCGATGTCGATGATCCCCCTCCGGCCCAGTCCCATGCTCGCAGTTATCCTGCTGGGTTGGCCAAAGTCAAAATCTCCCAAGCTGATGACCGAGAGCCCGTTGACCTGCCCGACCTTGTCTCCTGCAGTGTCGATTAGAATAATGCCTTTCTGGATCATCTCCTTGATCTTCTCATCCAAGAGATTGGACCTGTACACTTTCTCCCGCAAAGCCTTCAGAACTTGAGTGTCCTTGACGATCTTGGAGCCTTCCTGTGTAGCCCAGAAGTTGGACTCTCTCACGAGGTCGGCTATGGCAGGAAACTTTGTGGATAGTTTTGCTTGATCTTCAGCCAGCCTTGACCCGTACTCAACAACTTTCGCCAGAGCACTCGCATCCAAATGATTCAATCCTTCCCTCTCGCATAGAGAATGGACAAAATTCCCGTAGGTCTTGAGGTTCCTCGCGTTGCGTTCTATCGAATCGTCAAAGTGGGCCTTCACTTTGAACAGAATGCGGAAATCGGGGTCGAGCGTGTAGAGCGCTTGGTAGGTTTCATGGTCCCCTGCGAGTATTACTTTGAGGTTCAGAGGAATAGGCTCTGGCGTTAGGCTTCTAGTAGTCCCGACGCCCAAACGTTCACGTGTTTCTTCGATGTTCACACTCTCGCTGAGCAGAGCTCGTTTGAGTCCGTCATAGGATATCGAGTTCCTCAGCAGCTCGATCGCGCCGATTATCAGGTATCCCCCGTTCGCCTGCAGAAGCGAGCCCGCCTTGATCAGGGTGAAATCTGTCATGAGCGCGCCCATCCGATTCTCATTCTCTATCCGGCCGAGAAGATTGGTTACTGTCGGGTTGTCCTCGGAAACAACGGGCGCTCCCTTCTGCTTCGAATTATCGATGATGACGTTCACTTCGTAGCGTCTCAGGCTGAGGCTTGACGGGTCTATGTTTTCCAGGATCGAACTCGGGGGAGGCGGAGCGTCCGACTTTTGGTCGGGATTCTCGCGCGTCAAAAAGAGTTCAGTGTTCTCCATCACATCCTCCCGGAGGTCCTTCAAGTATTTCACAGCGTCCGGAATATCCTCATATCGGGATTCTGTTCTCGAAATCAAGCCTCCAATCGAGAAATGTACCGAGTCGTCTCGGAGCTTCTTCAGGTCCTCCAGGGTCTTCCCGTCGAGTTCGTTTACCTGCTTACCCGCCTTGTCCAACAGGTCCCTGACAGTCGACCGATTGTCTTCGTACTCCTGCTTCACTTTGGGCGGTAACGCGTCGAACTCTTCTTGCTTGAGCGGCTTGCCCTTTAAGACCGGGACGATGGAAATGCCCAGTTGCGACGGACGAGCGACATAGCCGTACTTCTGTGCCTCCTCGTTCAACGAGTTGAAGATCTTGTTGCGTTCCTTGATCGCTTTTTCTGTCACGAGGTTCGTTTGGGCAACGAACTCATCGCTCTGGAGCGTTTGGGGTATAGTCCGCTTTAACTGTTCGACCAGGCTCTTCATATCTTTCTTGAAGCCTGAAGCTCTCCCCGCCGGAAATTGTAGAACAATAGGATGGTACGAGTCTTCGAAGTTGTTTACATACGCCCAGTCGGGTGGCGTGGGCATCTTTCTAGCCAGTTCTTCGAGAAAGCTCTTGGTGGCCGGCCTCTTCCCCGAGAGCGGGACTCCCGCGGCGTAAATGTTGAAGCCCTTGCTTTTCATCTCAACGCCGAACTTGAGAGCTTTCAGTGCGCGGTCTTGCCCGATGATACCGTCTGGAGGGCCTAGCTCGGCGCTGGTCTCGCACCCAACACTGTCTGGGGCGCAAACTAGTCGGAGTGCTTCGGGAGGAAGCTCGGCAACTGGCATGTGTTCGTTGCAGGCTCACGGAAGTATTACGCTTTACTTCGTAGGGAGAGTTGGAGAATGCCTCGGAGATCGCTGACCGAGGTTTCTACATTCCGTGTTTATCTTTCATGTGAGACTTGAGCGCCTGGTCGGAGCCGAACGTCGCTCCGCACTGGGAACACTTGAACTGAGACGTCGTCCCACCAGCAACTGCTGCTGCACTCGGTTTCATCATCGCGCCAGCAATGGTAAGTATTACCCCTAGCACCGCGGCTCCCTCTGACCCGAAGGCTCTGATTCGACTGCCTTCGCCAATAGAGACGAAGTAGCCCGCGCCTGCTCCCCCCGCGACGAGGAGGATTATTCCTATGATGAGTAGTACCTTGTTCATCGCTCTTCTTGGACCTGGCCGATTTGGATTGAGTTCTTAAGTGCTGTGGACTGGTTTAACCGAGTCGTTGAGAAAACGCTCTCACTCTAGGTACGTGAGAGAACCGATTGCTCAAGCCTATACTTTGGAACGGATGGTTGGCTTGTACTGGAAGGTTCCATCATGAAGGTCGAGCTTTTCGAAGTCACTGTAGACTAAGGGATAGTCGCGCAAGATTATCTCGGCTATCTTGCCAAATATCGTCCTGATCTCATACTCGGCTCCAGGAGTTGTCCTCATCTCAATCAGCCACCTCAACGTCCGATGATTCGCGGTGAAAACGATGACGGTGGCCAATCCTTGAGGCAAGACTCTCCTGATTGCGGACGTTAGCCCTTTCTTCTCGTCGAACGAGAGCGTGTCCCAGCTGATCTTGTCCACGATCTCGCGGTACTGAGATTCCAGCTCTTTCAGGGCCTCGGTCATTTTCTGTTCGATCTCACCCGACAATTTCTTGGGGTCGACGCTAGCCCGCCACTGGGGCATTCGTATCTCCTGGATTCTAACGTAGCGTAGACTCTCTTGCGAGTAGGCAGTTCCGACTCTGTGGCGTACTAGTTCGTGTGTGAGGACTCTGCTCACCCAGACGAGTGCAAAAGTAACCGTCGCATGTTCGAGGATACTGCCGTCACCTTTGCTGAGAATATTCCTAAAGTATTCTCCCGGTTCGTTACGGACCTTCGTGATGTTCGGGTTTATTCCCGTGCCGAAGCTCTCGTAGCAGGTTCGTCCAGCTACTTCGATGAGCATTTCCGACTCGCTGGGCCAAGTCTTGCTTCTCTCGGACAACCAGTTGAGTGCGTTGCCTCCCAGTTCTCCCAAGAGCTTCCGGACTCCTTCATGGTCAACCCTCGTCTCTGCGAGCTTGATGACTTGAGACTCCACGAGTTTCACCAAGAAACGCTGCCTCTCCAATCGCTGAACTGGCTCATCCTATTTAGACGCTCTTGAAAGCTGACTACGCATATCCGACCACGTGTTTTCAGGGCTCCGCGTCCAAATCGACCGAGGTGTTAAGGTCTGGTGACATACGCCCTTAATCAGGCCGGAACGCCCACCAAGGGCGTGCCTCAGAGCGATGGGACTTGTCACCAAGATCGAACGGGCTATCGACGTCCTGATGAGCCTAGCGAGCCTGGTCGGCTTCGCCAGCACGCTGTACCTTGTTTGGATATTCATCAACACGCCTCCTACAATCGTGGTCTCGACGACGAACGTGGGAGCGCCCGGGGTGATCGGCTATCCTGTCAAGACCTACGTGATACAGGGCGTCCCCTTCTTCTGGATCTTTACGAGCCTAATCTCGCTCTCAGCGGGTCACACGTACCGGTCCGCTAAGCATCTTGTCCTTTCGATTACTGGCAAGAATCCAATCTACAATCCCCACGCACCCCACATTCTCATCGCCCCGAAGCCAGCTGCCACAAAGCCTATCCAAGCGGAAAGCGGCCAGTAAATCTGTAACCCTTCTCGCCTGGCAGCTCTGAAAATCAAACATTCTACGTTTATATCAAACGCGAGCGGTCATCTGGCTACTCCTCTAGAGCTGTTCTAGTATGCGAGGCATGACCCTCACAATAACTCTCACCATTATCGTATTGGTTGCCTTGTCATCGGTCGTTGCAGGTTCCCAAGCCGGATTACCAACAAGCGGATTCGTTGCGTACAACGTAACCCTGGCGTCCCAAGGCAGAACCGCGTTAGAATTCAAGGTGAATGAGACGGCCAAGCCTACGGGGTCGAATGGATTGGACCTCATCACCGTCACGACTTCGGGAGCGATACCACACTTGGACTACTCGGCTGAGTTCAACGCGAGCTCCGTGCCGGAAATATTCCCGTATTTGATTGGGTTGAACAATCAGTCCTTTGCCTACTCAGCACGTGGCTTCCAAATTAATGCGCACATCGTTAAAGTCGGCGCAACCACCATCACATTCAATGGCAGGGAGTACCAAGGACAGAGCTACGAGCTTTCCATCGTAGCGTCAAACTCATCTTATGTCCAGTCCTACTCGATCACAGGAAATATTGTCACGATGCCCTCTGGGCTCGTCGATTTCCTCGGCCTTACGGCGAACGGAATATTTTCTCTCAGCGTACAGCTCTCAGCCACCAATCTCCAATTGGATGCCATCCAGCAATCCGCAAGCAACATGCTGTTCGGGTTCGCTCTGGTCGGACTCGGGCTCGTGGGAGCGGCTGCGGTCGCGGCCCCCTCCCTATTCGCCGTAGTTCGAGTCAGAATGGCAAGAGTGAAGCCTGACAATCCTCCCGCACCATCGGTAGAGCCTGCATCTAACGCGGCGGCGCCCGACAAACCCGACTACTGGGTCGACTGATTCGCACCGATAGAACAGTGGAAGAAATGCCGTCCGGAGAGAGTCCCGACAGTCAGCCCGTAATACAACTCTCAGGGGCAATCAAGAACTACGGGAGAAAAACCATAGGCCCGATTGACCTAGACGTAAGGAAGGGAGAGATTGTTGGTTTCCTCGGGCCAAATGGGTCCGGGAAGACTACCTGCATCCGACTGATTCTTGGACTGATTCGTCCCACTTCCGGAAAGGTGTTCGTCAACGGACGAAACCCGGTGTCCAACCACGCCCAGGCACTCAAGACCGTCGCATATTCGCCTGAGCTCCCCAACATTCAGACTTTCCTTTCTCCGCGTGAACTACTCACTCTTGTACTGCATGAATTGGATTTTCGCGGGGACAGGAATCAGGAAATCGCGCGGGTGCTGGAGCTTGTTGGATTATTGGAGTACGCTGACACAAAGGTTGGTAAGCTCAGTAAGGGAATGGTGCAGAGGCTTAGTGTAGCTCAAGCTCTGGCCGGTTCTCCTCAAACCTTGATCTTGGACGAGCCCATGTTGGGGCTCGACCCTGCAGGCTCGGCTCATTTGAGGGAGGTATTCCGGGAGTTTGTCAAGAGTCAGGGAGGAACGGTCTTCTTCTCGTCCCACATGATGAACGAAGTTGAAGCTCTCTGCACTTCAATTATGATAATCCACGGAGGAAAGGTTCTCTTCAGGGGACCCGCAAGCGAAGCAGTCCAGAAAATCTTGGACTACTCCGTTGTCACAATTGAAGCCCAAGGTCTGGACCAGTCCACGATCGAAAAGATGCGAGGATTATCAGGAGTCTCCCAAGTCACATCAAAAGGCGATATGCTCGAAGTCATCGTAAAGGGACCCGACGACGTAAGGCCCCTATTGTCCGATTTGATCGTGAAGAGTGGCGCAAAACTCCTGACCGTCAAAATCGCCGACGATATGCTGGAGAGGGCCTACATTGAAGCACTGAGGAAAGAGGGAGGAACTGCCGAATGAGCAGAATCGAAGTCATAGTGTCATTCGTTACGTATGAGATTAAACGAGCGATCGCCAAACGAAAGGTCTTGGCGCTCCTCGCTTTCACGGTGCTACTCGACACTCTTCCATACTATCTCTTCTCAACCGCGACAGCAGGGACAGGGATTGTTCCCGCCCAGGCCTTCCCCTACGTCTGGGTCGCGGGAGTCTTCGGTCTACAACCACTCTTCCTGAATTTCACCGCCATACTCATCGCAGCCGGAGCGATGTCGGAAGAATACGAGCAAGGAACGGCTGAACTTCTTCTCTCCAAGCCGGTCAGGAAGAACGATTATTTCGTCGGTAAATTTCTCGGCGGCTTCACCCTGTTCATGATGGGACTTGGATTCAACATTGTTCTAAGCGTCGGCTCTGCCTCGGTTTTCTTTGGCCCCCAGCAAAGCCTCGAAATCATCCCGGGCCTCTTCTTGGTCCAGGCTTTCTCCTCGCTCATCTTTTACTCGATCGCGTTCATGCTGGGAGAACTGGTCCGGCGGTCGAGCCTCGCCTACATATTCTCCAGCGCCATCTTCTTCGCCAGCTTCATCATCGCCGGCTACCTGGACCTCATCTACACACTGACCGGCAAGGGAGTGTATCGGAACGTGCAGATCTATCTGCCGACCTCGTCAAGCAACTCTCTGCCCATCCAATACGCCTCCCCGCTTCTACCCCAAACGGTCGGGATCATTCTCAGATTTGTGGGAACCGACAATGCCGTGGTTCCCACAATCGGGCTCTCCATTGGAATCCTTCTGACCTACACTATCGCTGCCATCACGGTTGCGGCCGGATACTTTTGGTACGCGGACGTTTCCAGACGCATGGGATAAGGGACCGCGCTACCTTCACAGATTGTCCCGAAGCTAGAAAACGATTAATCGGCAAGCCAAACAGCCTCCGACTCATCAAATTGATTCCCGTTGCCTTAGGCCTCATCATACTTCTGGTGTTAGCCGCAGTTAATGGAGCGAACGACGTCGGCAAGAGCATCGCCAGCCTAGTCAGGCCCTCTAACAACCAAAACTCCCATCCTTTCCGAAAGGCGATCGTCTGGGGTGCGATCTTCAGCGGGCTGGGAGCGGTCGGTGCTATCTTCGTATCGGGGAGCTTGTTCCTTTTGTTCAGTCAGGGACTGGTCCGGGTTCCACTGGACGCCTCCTTCGCGATGGCGGTCATAGCTGGCTCAACCGCCGTGGTCGTTGCGGGGACTATATTCCATATCCCAGTGTCCTCGACACACGCAATCGTCGGCGCCGACGTGTTCGAGCTAGTCCACCTCTACGGCATACCAGCTATCAATTGGAATATCCTCATCGTCAGAGTCCTCCTGCCAATGGCCGCGAGCCCATTCGCCGCACTGATTCTATCTTCCATCCTAGACAGGCTGAGCAAGAAACCCAGCACTCCAAACGCTCCAATCAAGACCGAGGTGGGCATTCTGCACTGGTTATCGGCTGCCGCAGTGTCCTTCTCGCGTGGGTTGAACGATGCCCCCAAGATCGCAGCGCTCGAGTTCTTCCTCCTACCCGTCCTCCTGACTTCGATTCGACCAATGCTTTGGCATCCTTACTCCATCGTTGCCGTCGCGATAGTCGCTGGTTCGATCGCTTGGGGGCATTACGTGACCAAGACCGTTGTCAACATCCGAGGCGAGATGGACAGTGACAAGAAGCTGAGAGCTGGGCTCACGACAGCAGCGTTGGTTTCCGCCGGGGCCATTCTGGGAGCGCCGGTCTCCACGACTCACGTCGGAGCGGCAGCAGAGGCGGGTGTGCGACTTGAGAGACGAGACATATTCTGGACAACGACTGGAGGAATAATTCTGGGGTGGGTTGTCACGTTCCCGCTTGCAGGCATCCTAGCAGTTCTAGCCTCGATCTTCCTAATCCGCTGAAAACCTCATGGCTTCAAGAAGACCTGTAGGTTCCTAAAGTCGCCTAATCCCGTCGGCAATTACTGGCGCACATGAGACCTTGCTGATCGGGCTGGGAATCGAGTCCGTACCCACAATCTTCCGCACTCCGGCCTCCGTCATTCTTTCCACCGCACCCTCAGCAAGAATTGGATGAGAACACAATGCGTAGATCATCCTCGCGCCTTTCTTTTCGCAGAGCTTCGCGGACTCGGCAATCGTCCCCCCGGTGCTGATTATGTCGTCTGCGAAGACTATGTCCCTCCCCTTCATCTCCAAGTCTCCAGTGTCAATCTCGACCTTTGTAGAGGAGACTCTCTTCTTGCGAAAGACTGTGTGGTCCGCGTCCAACTCTTTCGCTACGGTCGCCGCCCAAGGTTCGGCTTCCTCGTCCGGCCCTACAACCACCGGTTTCTTCGCGTTAAGGTTCTCGAGGGCGTATCGGCCCAGAAGGGGCATGGAGGACAAGTTGTGCGCCGGAATGTGGAAGACCTTGGACACGCTCTCCAAGCGATGTAGATGAGTGTCGACAGTTAGGAAGGAGGTCATTCCAGCGGACTCGAACAGTTTAGCGACTGTAAGGCTGCTTATGGCCTCGCCTGGCTTGAACCTTGCATCCTGCCGAGCATAGGCCAGGTAGGGAACGACGCCCGTGATCGTGGTTGCTCCTAGGTCACGAAGAGCGTCCACCAAGAGCAGAAGTTCGACAAGATACTCGTCGGGTGTCCGATAGAGCGATTGGACGACGACTACCGGCTCGCCCTTCACCTCGTCTACGACTCGGACGTACTTTTCCCCGTCAGGGAATTTCTTGATTTCGACTTCTCCGTGTTTCGCGTTCAGTTCCTTCGCCACCTTCCAAGCGAGGTCGGAGGATGCAGAGCCGCCGAGGACGATCATTTTCTTGGTGACCTGAGAATTGGACTGGACAATCGGCGGGGGATAAAAACTAGGCTCTGGCTAAGCGAACCCTTTCGAGCCTCATTCGACGATAACCGGTACTGTTACATTCTTCCTTCGCGCTATTTCATCCGAGGACCAGCATCTTGGCGGCAGCTCCTGTCAAGGACAACCATGGCTTAGACCGCCGCGTGGAGTCTACGATGCCGACAGGGATTACGGTTCTGGACCAGATCTTGGGCGGTGGAATACCAAGACCATCTGCCGTGGCGTTGATGGGGCCAATCGGAAGCGGAAAATCAGCCTTGGTCCGCGAGTTGGCCTTGAACACTTTGAGGGCGGGCTCCGACCTCCTGTACTACTGTATCGATGACCCTGCCGACATTGTACGCTTGGGTTTGGAAGACCATAATCTTCCAGTCTCGTCGCTCGAGGAAGAGGGACGATTGGTGTTCGTGGACATGTTCAGCAGGGGAGCGGAGAAACTGGCCGCGTCCTTGCCCCACATGGACCCCGGCGACGTGTTGGATGAGACTCTCAAATTCCAAGACCTGTTGGATTCTGGTAGAAGCTTTGCGATGAAACCCTCCGGGCGGAACAAAGTCATCATTCTTGACAGTATCACACCATTCTTTCTCCTGGCCGAGTCGAGGCGCGTCTTTCAGTACGTTCAGGTAATGAGGTTCGCGACCCGTGTCGCCCGAGCCGTCACCTTCGTAGTCCTGCACACGGACGTGGTGAGTGAGCGATTGGAGAATGCAACGGCAAACCTCGCCGATGGTGTCGTTGAGATGAAAAAGCGGACGGGAGAAGTACTGGTCCGCGGGGGAATTCTGAAGGTACTACGGATGGGCCGAAGCACTGCTCCCTCCAGAGGCTACTTCTACCAGTTGACAAACCAAGGACTGGTCTTCTCCAACTCGCCAATACTCTAAGCACCGCTTGCCTGGGCTCCGTCTATGACAACCTACATCTGCCTACTTCGAGGCGTGAACGTTGCCGGGCATCGGAAGGTCGGCATGGAAGAGCTGCGAAGCCAATTCTCTTCCATGGGATTCTCGAAAGTTAGAACCTACATACAAAGTGGGAACGTCATTTTCGACCATTCGAAGTCATCCGCGCAGAGCCTAGCGAGGAAGATCGAAGACCGTTTGAAGCATAATCTGGGAACAGATACCGCGGCCGTTTTGAGAACACGGGAACAAATGGAACGGGTAGTTCAACACAATCCCTATTCCAAGAGGGACGAAAGCAGAGTCCATGTCATATTCCTGAAGAATACAGTGAGGAACTTCCCCGCGGGCATTAGTAGCGAAACAGGGGCCGGCGAACTCTTCACGCCGTTTGCCGAAGAAATCTATCTCTTCCTCCCGAACGGGTCAGGACGAACGAAGCTGTCAAACAGCTTCTTCGAGAAGACGCTTGGAGTGACAGCCACAATGAGAAACTGGAGAACCACGAAGTATCTGTTCTCGATGATGGATGGTTCCGTCAAGGAGGAGTGACCGGTTACCCTCTGCAGTTGAGGGGAGTATCAGAACTATTTCGTTCCAAGGCTTCTGAGCCGGCCGTAATCTTGAAACGCTCGCGGATAATGCTCGTACTCACAATTCTGCTTCCCATACTGTTCGCAACGGGTTTTCCGGTTCATAACGTAACGGCTGGCTACAGGATCGGACCCGTGGTGGGTAACACATGGCCGACGACCGGGACAGGTACTGCTCAGGTTAACGGAGTATCGACCGGCGATCCCACTGGGAGTGGAACCACCGAAATAGTAACAGCAGGCCAGCGAAGTAACGGAACTACGGTGGGCGAGCTTCGCCTATACCACAAATCATCAGGCACCCTCATTCTGGACGGAAATCAGACATTTTCGCGAACTCTTGCATCATCTTTCTCCCTTAACCAAGCCGTCATCTCAGACGTGGATGGCGACGGGATTCCGGACATCGTGGTCGTGGGGAACAGCCAAGGCTTCCAGAACCAGTCTCACATCGGAGTCTACCATTGGACCGGCGCAACTCTGGTCAAGGCGAAACTGTTCAACTTTACCGCCGCAAACCCGGCGCAGGCCATCAGCACAACCGGGCTTGCAATATGGGAGAAAGCGGGAGTCTTCCACATCGTCACAGCAGGCTACATGCAGACCGGGACCAACGCGTACAGCGCCCAACTCGGCATTTGGCAATGGGATGGAAGCGTCTTCTCCAAGAAAACGCTCTACAACTGGACGACACCTGGAGGCTACGCCCAGGCTCAATCGGTCGCCGTCGGGGATGTTAACTTGAGCGGAACGCCTGACATTGTCACAGTTGGGTATTCCAACAATGGAACTATCACAAACACGCAGATGCGCCTTTGGAGTTGGGACGGCAGCAGCCTCAACGCAGTGCAAACCCGAGAATGGCTGGGCGCGACAATCGTCTCCAGCGTGGCGATAAAAGATGCTACTGGAGCAGGCGGAGCACCCGAAATAATCGTGAGCAACTCGGCCACGGAGTATCCGTACATCAAAGGCGAGTTGACGATCTGGTCCGACTCAACTGGGCTCTTGACTCAGCTTGCACGGACCGAGTTCTTGTCGTCAAGCCAAGCTAACTTCGAGGCGATCACTGGACTCGGCGTTGCGAAGGTTGACTCGTCGGGCAAGATTGAGATTGTCACAGCCGGGTTCACCAGCATTCCTCTAGGCTCGACCAACGTTCCTTACACAGTGATTCGAGCCTGGACTTGGGACGGTATGACGCTCTCTCTTGTCGAGGCAAGCGTTGATGCTACGCCAGTGTCAGCGATTCCTTACTCGATGACCGTTGCTGATGTTGACAACCCCGCTGATGGCATCCAAGACATCGTCCTTGGCGGAGCGGCAGTTATTTCCAACGTGAACAGGGGAATGGTGCAGGTCCGAGATGTGGCATACGTATACGGGACACTCGCATTGACTGCCTCACCGTCATCCTCTCTCGCAGGACAGTCGGTAACGGTCGGAGGAACTCTTCTGAACCAGACGAACGGAGCAGCACTAGCCTCGACTCAAGTTATTCTAGAGTCCAGCCAGGCAGGCGGAACGTATCAGCTGATCGCGACAGTGACGACTGACAGTCAGGGTAGGTACGCAACGAGCTTCACCCCGTCAAGCACCGGCAGCTACACCGTCCGGGCGACCTGGAACGGGGCCGAGGGCTACATGTCCGCGCAGACGACGACAAGCCTAACGGTCAGCAAGGCGTCAAGCGTCATAGTTCTTTACGCGTCCAGCCTGAACCTCAAACCCGGCGATAGCGTCACGGTCAAGGGGTACATTTACCCGGCGACAGTGGCCAACGTGACTCTGACCTATACAGACCCATCCGGAGCGACCACTACTCACACGATAACCTCGGACAACACAGGGGCATTCTCGGACCAGACAACGGTTAATGGCGCTGGCAGCTGGAGGGTTTCCGCATCTTGGAACGGAAATGGCCAGACGCTGTCTGCTTCGTCAGATGCTGTCAGAATAGAGTCGACGCCGGACCCGTTAGCGCTGACTCTTGCAACCTACGGTTTCATCCTGGCGGTCGGAGCTCTGGCTCTAGGAGCAATCGCGATAGTCCGGATCACAAAGAAAAAAGATTCCGGGCTGTCCTCCAGAGCACCCTAACCCTCCCCAAGTCGTGACGATCCTGTTCTAGCGGTCCGACTTGGAGATTTGGCAGATCTCTCAGAGAATTTTTCTTGTCTTTCCGAAATTATTACTCTCTTTAGTACGGAGGTCTATTAAGCAAGTTAGGATTAGAACGATTTTCAGGTGAAATACGACTTTGGCGAAGGCTAAGAAGAAGGCTAAGAAAAAATCTAAGATGTAGGATAAGTCCTTCTCTGCCAGCTCCCGACGGCCCAAGCTTGCAGGATTCCTTAGTGGCCGTCTGTATTTCTATCGCGGGAAAAATCCCGTGAGGAACCTCTTTTTATTACGTTCAATCGGGCCAACTTACAACAGGAACTGAAGAAGAAGTGGCTGATATCGTCACGAGCCTGTACAATTTTCTATCCAGCATCGCAGGCCCGAACCTTCTGCTGCTGGTCTTCTTGGTCAGCCTCTTCGGCAACGTATTGCCCGTAGTCCCCATTCCCTACCAACTAGCTGTCATTGGCATTGCCGCGGGGTTTCCTGGGCTGGGGGTCGTTCAGATTGCAGCAGTTTCTGCTTTCGGAGCAGCAACCGGCAAGTTCGTGAGCTGGACGCTAGGATTTGGGGTCAGGGGTGCTTTGACAGCAGAGAAACGGGCCCAGTTCGATTCGCTTCGACGATTGTTGGGCGGAAGCATATTCCTAGTGGGTTTCATCTTTGCCGCAACGCCATTGCCCGACGATATCGCGTTCATCCCAATGGGAATGATGAGGTATAGCCCTGTCAAGACCTACATCAGCCTCTTCACGGGCAAGTTTGCGCTAACGTTGGTTATCGTATACACTGCTCGTGCGTCCGGGATGGCGATCGAGAATACTGTGGGCGGGGGCATCTACGGCTCATTGGCTTCCGCAGTCCTCATAGTCGGACTCTCCTACTTGATGATGAGGATCGATTGGGAGCGGGTGCTGACCGAGACTCAGGGTGGACTTTTGAGGCAACTGGCGAGGAGCGTGTGGAGAAGATTGAGGAGCTTCGCGTGAAACCCGTTCTCAGTTGAACAGTCGTTCCTGACCGTAGGTAGTCAGCGACCAAGAGTTCGTCCTTCCAATCCTGCTTGGGACAACCACCTTTCGCTTTCGAAGGAGGCTTAGGTGATAGCCGACCGCGGACCTGCTGAGACCTGTCTTCTTCGCCAAGTCGGATGAAAGCAGCTTTTTTTCTTGAAGAGCCTCAATGATCTTAGTACGCGAAGATAGCCCGCGAGTGACATTTCTCATATCAGAGATGTAGGCTCGCGGGTTGTAAACAGCCCTTGGCATTTTGGGTGTCTCCTGTCTTTCACTGGAACTGGCTCATACTGCTTTGGAGTGGTCCAGGTTTTTCGGAGCCAATGACCTTCCAATCCAGTTCAGCCAGCCCGGCAAGCCTTCGAAACTCGTTTACCGAGCCAGGCCCGAAACCGGCAAAGTGATTGTTGAAGAACACATAACCCTGCCGGAACAAGTCCTTCTTCTCCTGCAGAGCGTCGAACCACTTTTGCATGGTTTGCTCTTGGTCTCTCTGTATTCCGGAAAAGTTCGAGATCGCCCGGTCCCCGACCATCCGGACGTAGGCAACATCCGAGGTTCTTTCTGGCGGAGTCGAAGCGTACTGGTTCTCCGACCATGCGAGCGATACGCCGCTGGATTCGAGAAGCTTGTAGGTTTCAGGCTTGAACCACGACTTATTCCTGAACTCGACCGCGTGCACAAACTTTTGGGTATCCAATTGACCGAGAAACTTCTCGAAGGCTTCGCCATCCTTCTTTCGGTTGAAGGAGGGAGGCAACTGGAGCAGGAGGGGGCCAGTCTTTTCGCGGAGAAGACTCATCGACGAATAAAACCACTCCAATTGCCGTGTCGCATCACGAAGCTTTAGTTCATGAGTGATCTTCTTCGGAAACTTGGCGGAGAACTTGAAATCGTCTCTAGTGATACTTTTCCAATTAGAGATCATCTGAGATGACGGTGTTCGGTAGAACGTGGAGTCGATCTCGACGGAATCGAAGACGGTAGAGTAGAGCTTGAGATAGTCGCCTGCCTGCGCGACCTTCGGATAGAAGGGCCCCACCCAGTCTTTGTAGGACCAGCCACTGCAACCAACCCTCAGAGTTGAAGAGTCGAGGTGCAAGCCGAGAACCTACCGTGGTGTGGGCATCCAGGATTAAAGAAGGATACTGTGCGAGGCCCGAAAAATCCCGTCAAGAGTTGGACATTCCTAGACAGTCCGGACCCGAAATACCTTCATTTTGAGCCGCTTCTCTCTGACCAGCGCAGAAATGAGTGATTTTGGGTGTTGACTGTCCAACTTTCGCCTCGTGGACGCTAGGAGATTTCGTGAGAAATGGTGATAAACGGTTGTGACTGCGAGCTAATCCTGAGAACCGTAGACTTAGGCGGCTGAGGCTTGCGGGTTCGGAGACACTGGTTGGATCTTGCCTTTCCAAGCGGGCATTTCCGATAGTTGTTCTTTGACGGTTCGTTCGGCTTCCTCTCGTGTCATCCATCGCGTCTGCATGGTCGACTGGACCATCTCCTCGAACTTCTTTTCGAGAGGAAGCAGTTTGCCTTTCAAGTCAGTACAATGCACGCAGTAGGGGTTGTCCGGGTTCTGGGCCCCATGATCCTCGTTTGTCGGCATTGGCATTCCACAACTTTCGCATCTAATCGCTATTGACAAGGATGAACACTCCAGCAAAGTTTCAGAATGGGCACGAGTAATAGGCACAGCTTGTCGTATTAGGAATCGTCGGACCCTCGAAAGCCCATTGGTAGTTACAGCAACCGACAGGTAGCTCGTCTAAACCGTTAATAAGCGGCCGTCAAGCCAATCTCAAAGACTACGACGAGGGATGCGCTTATTGTGGGGAAGGGAGAGAAAATTCCCTTTCCAAGTCACCCTAATCCTACTACTCAACCTACTAGTCATTCTTCTATTCGGCAGAAAGAAACCTCCAGCACCACCAAGCGATAACCCTACCATGACGTCTCAAACAGCCCCAGAAGCCAACGCCTTTCCCGTTCCCGAATCTCTCCAGAAGACGATCACCGAATCAGACATGAGTCGTGCTCGCGACAAGCTCCGGGTAGCAAGTCTCGAACGCGACATTATCGGCGACGCGCTGACAAAGATCTACGAGGCCGAGGCGAGGGGTCAGATCAACGATTCCGAGAAGAACACGCTGATTCAACGGTACAAGGTCGACCTCAAGAGGGTCGATGGGGAAATTGACATTCAGAAACGAGTCGTCGACCTCCACGAACTGGAGTCGGCGAAAGAAGATCTTCTGAAAAGCTTCTACGAGAAGCTAATGGAGATCGATCTTCGAATCGGTCAGTTGAAACCCGGGCTTGACATGCTGGCGAACAATTTCGGGCAAGACGTGAAACCAGCTAAGGCGTCTCCCCCCCCACAGGCGGTGAAGGAACCACAGCCTACTCCTCAACCTTTGCAGGAGAAAACGGCCAAAGAGAGACCGAAGACCAAAGCCGAAGAACGATTGGAAGCAATCAAAGAAGAAGTCTTGAAGGCTATGGAACGACTGGAACAGATCGAGACAGAGGCATAGTCCAGGAGAACAAGCGAGAATTGTCCTGGGTGGAGAAGGCGAGGCTCAACGCGGCAGCCCAGGCCATCAGAGAACTGAAAGACGGAGCTACAGTCGGACTTGGAAGCGGTAACACCGTACTCCGAGCACTTGAGCTCATCTCGGAAAACGTTAGGAAAGAACATCTCCGCCTGAATTTTGTTCCGACAAGTTATCAGATGGAAATCGCGGCTCGACGATTGGGCTTGAACACATCAATGCTACCGGAGGAGAAGGATGTGGACATTGCGATCGATGGGGCGGACCAGATTCAATGGAGAAGCCTGGACATGCTCAAGGGAGGCGGTGCCGCTTTGTTGCGGGAAAAGATCGTCGACTCGTCAACCAAGCGTCTGATCATAGTCGTAGACGAGAGAAAACTGGCCAAGACACTCGGAGGAGAACAACCGATACCTGTCGAGATCGTCCCGTTCTGCTACCAGGCAACATTGGCAAAGATCGTGAAATTGACCGAAAAAGCGGTCCTACGAGAATCTAGCGGAAAAGTGGGGCCAATAGTAACGGACAATGGTAACCTCCTTGTCGATGCTTACTTCCGGAACCTTCGCCGACCAGAGATTATACATGAGAAGTTGAAGAAGATCCCCGGCGTGATCGAGACAGGACTTTTTCTGGGAATGGCGGATGTTGCCTACGTCGGAAGAAAGGACGGGCATGTCGACATTCTGAGAAGAAGCTGACAGTACTTCCGGTTTACCACAATCAACTTAAGTAGAGAACCTTCTTTTTTCGTCCGATAATGGCGTTCTGTTCTCATTGCGGAAAGGAACTCATGACGGGTGCCACATTCTGTAGCAACTGTGGCGCCCCAGTAACTGGCGCGCCCGCAGGAACCGGTTCTGGCCCGTCCAGTATTACGACCGGCATTCCCCCACCAGGATACCCTACCCAGACGACCGTCAGATACGCGGGTGTCGCGGAACGAGCCGTTGCAGTGATCATTGATCACGTAATTCTGTTCATCATTTCTCTGTTCATCATCATTCCGGTTGGGCTTCTCGGATTAGCATTCGGGCTTGGCTTTTTCTTCGGCCCAGCACTTCTAGTCAACTTCTTCCTGTGGATATTGTATTTCAGCTACTTTGAGGGGACATCAGGGCAAACCCTTGGAAAGCATCTGATGAACATCAAGGTGGTCGATGAAAATACGCAGAAGCCAGTAGACATTGGCAGAGCTTTCATCAGAAACATTCTTCGGATAATTGATTACCTTCCGTTCTTCTATCTGCTTGGATTCATAATCCTGGAAGTTGACTCGAGAAAGAAACGTCTTGGTGATATGGCTGCTGGCACGATCGTAGTCAACGCATAGCCCTGACTTTCCCGGAGGCGAGTGCCGGGGGCGAGATTCTCGATGGCGCCGCAATCCTGCGGCAATCTGCCAATTCGAACTCGCGACTTCCGGATATCCCCTCTGAAAGGGAGATTATGAGTCCGGCGCTTGGGCTCCCTCAAGCAGCACTGTTGCGCTGCTAGAGGGTCTGGCCAGGCTGAGCCACCCCGGCAAACGGGCGGCTCTTCGATGTCGGGGCTAAAACTCTTTGGTGCGCGAAGGCTGAATAAGAAACAATAAACGAATACACGATTCTCAGCTAGGTTACTCGGGTCGTACCAAAGTATTGGCTCTCTCGGGCTCAAAGGCTGGAAGTGCGTCTAGAGAGTATGATTTTCTCACGCTGGATGATGTTGAAACTTCTGGGAAGCGCGTTTTTCTGCG
>JACXTT010003443.1_pt1 | contig 24321 bp, 20 predicted proteins | sample 9270951 | NCBI WGS metagenome assembly JACXTT01 (sample SAMN15532306, study PRJNA645909) | rock metagenome | isolation source: weathered quartz diorite | place: Puerto Rico | collected 2017-06-21
TCCATGCTGCCGATCGAAGGGATAATCTGCACATTGGCTGAGGGGCACAGCTCAAGGTGAATTCGTTCGCGCCGGAGATGCTCGACGAGTTGCGGATCTTCGATGCTGCGCGTTCCGTGGCCGATGCGCTGCGGCTCGAGCACGCGAAGCGTTTCCCACACGCTGTCCGGTCCCAGCGCTTCGCCGGCATGCGCGGTACGGAACAGGCCTTGGTCCCGCGCATAGCGGTACGCTTCGATATGAGCGTCCAAAGGGAATCCAGCTTCGTCGGCGGCAATATCCAGTGCAACGACTCGGCTGCCCCGGAATTCTTGGACCAGCCTCGCAGTGAGCATGCTCTGCACCTGGCTGAAGTGTCGCAAAGTGCAGAGAATCACGCCGGCCTGCAATCCTGTTTCGCGGGTCAGCCGCTCGACCGTGTGCTCCACCACCGAAACAACGCGCTCCGGACGCAGTCCTCGCTCCGTGTGCAGCAGGGGAGCAAACCGGATCTCCGCGTAAATCACTCCGTCGTCAACGAGCTGCTGGACCACATCTTCGGTTACAAGCCGCAGCGCCTCCTCGGTTTGCATTAGCTGGAAACCCTTGGGCGCGCGGGTGAGGAAATCCGCGAGATTTGCGCAACGCGCCGGCGCGATGTATTCGCGTTCATACTCCTCGCGGCTGACAGAAGGGGCGAGCTTGGAGACAATTTGATAGCTGAGCGAGCAATCCAGATGGAGGTGCAGCTCGACTTTCGGAAGCAGTCTTAAGTCCATCGCTTCACAATAAACTGGCGAATGGATCGAGTCCATCCTTCAGCGTGTTGAAAAGCGTTGAACCCTGTGCGTAGTGTAAGGCCGGCGAAAAGGGGGGGCTGACGCGCTACTTTTGTCCTTCGGGCGGTTTAGGGGGCTGGGCCGCTATGCCGGTGAGCCGCTGCCGCAGAGTTGCGCCCATTTCCGAGATAACGGTGCTGCAGACGGCCTTCAGTTTCTTCTCGGTGGATTCGACCAGGCTTGCGATGAGGGTCTCGGACTGTTGGTTGAGCTTGGACACCGTCGTCAGCAGCCAGGAATTCGACGCGTTATCCAGACGCTTCTTGTGCTCGTCCATGGCGGCGTTTGCCAGGGGTTGGAGCGCCATCCGGTACTGGCGTTCGAGCGCCTGAGATTCATTGAGGAGGCTACCCTTGGCCTGTTCGATTTGTGAGGCCAGCTCCCGCATGCCCTGCGCCAGGGTCTGCTGCACGTGCTGTGACAGCGCCCGCTGAAACTCCATGGCGAAGTTGCGAGCCTCGCCTTCCAGCTTCGTTCGAACCTGCGCAATGCTACCTTCCATGAGCGCGGTGTTTTGTTCGAACGCGGCTTTCGTCTTCGAGGCGTACGCTTCGAATTGCTGTTGTCCGAGTTGCCTGGCGCGTTCGTCGAACTTACCGGCAGCCGCGTCTCCCAATTCCGCAATTTGCTGAGAGATCCGTTCCGCAGCTTCGCCTGCGCTTTCCTGGATCTGTCCTTGCGCGTGTTCGACGTAGCTCCGGCTGCAGTGGTCGAGTTCCCGAGCGAATACGCCGGACATTTCCGCGGCTTTTTCCCGTAACTGCGCCGCAGCCTGATCCGCTCCCCGCTGCAGAGTCGTTTGCATCTGGTTTTGAACTTTTTTCTCGTACCAGTCGGCTGTTTTGAAGAGCGCTTCAAACGTGCCCTGCGTGGTTTCTGTGGCCTTGCTCTCGAGCTCGCTGAGCAATCTGGTGATCGCCCCGCGGGCCGATTCGCCGAACTCGGTCTCAAGCTGCGCGAGGAGTTCCTTGCCGCGCGCCACAGTGTCCTGCAGATTACGATCCGAGGCCTGCCAAACGCGCTCCTGATGCTCGGCGAGCGCTTGCTCGGCGTGGTCGCGATCGAAAATGAGCTTGGCGGTCGCTTCGGTGATGCGGGCCATTTGTGGCGAGAGCTGCTGGTCGAGCTCGCCCACAAGCCGATCCATGGTTTCGTGGCCGGACGTTTCGAGCACGGATTGGAGCCGTTCGGCCATCCCGGCCACAACTGATTCCGCCTGGCGCCTTAACTCAGCGCTTTGCGCTTCGAGGGTCGCCTGGTTGCGTTGCGCCAGGCTTTCTGACGCCGCATCGAGGCGGACTGAAAATTCACTGTGCTTCGCCTCTAGTTGCGCAGCCGACTGTTGCAGCTGCGAGAACATGGCTTCGCCCCTGGCAACTTCCTGGTTCATGGCAGCACGCAACATGCTCAGCAAGTTTTCCGCCTCGGCGGCGACTTGGGACTGCGCGTCGCCGATGACGTTGATGCGTTGCTCGAGATGTTCCTCGATCTGCCTCCCAGCAGCCTCGGCGTTTTTCCCGAACCGGTCCGCCGCGAGGCGGGACGCATCCTCGATCAGACCTTCCGTTCTCTCGCGCCAGCGCTCGGTGGCCGATTCCAGGTCGGCATCCAGAACTCCGCGCCAACCCGCTTCCCCGATCGCTGCCGCAGCAGCAATCTGTTCTTTCAAACTCTTTGCCGCAAGATCCATTTGCGCAAGGCGAGCCTGGGCATCCGCGGAGCGCTGGTCCATCTGTTCCTGCCAGCGGCGCAGTTCGTCCGTGGCGGCCTGCTCGGAGCTCAGCCGCATCTGCTCGATCGCCACCCGAGCCTCGTTCTCACTCGCTGCCAGGGCCCGGGTTGCGCCTTCTACCTTCTCGATGACTGTCTGAACCTGATTCTGAATCCGCTGCTCGAAATCGCCCTGCCGGGCGCGCTCCACTTCCGCAAGCTGCGCATCGATCTGCTGCCGGGCGTCGCTGATGCGCTGCGTCAGCTCGCGCGACATTTCCTCGCGCAGGGCCCAGAGGGCGGCTTCGCGCTCGCTCTGCCTTTGTTGCAGGATTTCGTTTTGCGTCTCCTCGATCCGCGCCGAGACCGCGGCAGCCGCCGACTTTTGCGCGGCATCCATTAGTTGCGCGTGCAGGTCGGCCAACAGCAGGCGGGTTTCCGCAGCAACTGCCTCATTGGCGCTTTCGCGCACCGCGCCCTGAATCTGTTGCTTGGCTTCGGAGACCAATCGCGACATCTGCCGCGCCAGCTGCATCGAGGGGTCACCGCCTCCCGGAATGGGCAGCACGCGAACGTTATTTGTCTCCGCGGGCTCGGCCGCGCGCGCAGCGGGGACTTCTTCCGCGGCCCAATCCTGGGTTTCAGACGCCGGGCCTACTTCTTCCGGTGACGCCGCAATTTCAAGGTTCCTTCCTGGTTCGGGGAAGGGGAACCAATCGGCCGGCGGAAAGGCGATTCCCCAGACGTTTCCGGAAACCTCGAGCTCCACACCAATCTGGAATAGCTCGCGGACAGTTCGTGGGCGCTGAATCCATGTGACGCGGCCCCGGACAGTCCGCGCGTCGTGGCCCGGCTCGTTGTGCGGGACTTCCAAGGTAACCCACATGTTCTTTAAGACGTAGTGTTTGGATTGGTAGCGGCAACCCTGGCAATTGATGGTGAGTGTGGATGTACGCTCTTGAAAAGGCCGCCCGAGGGCGTCTACACCCATGACCGTGAGGGGCACGGCTTGGACGATTCGCGTCGTACGGCGCTTTTGGGGTTCTTGTTGCTCCTGATGAAGATTCGACTCGGCCACTTCAGTTCTCCCCCGCGGTCAATTGGAAGCCTAACACCGGGGCCTGTTTGCGTCGAGAATCGGGGGAACCCAATTGCGTAATAGTTACGGCCAACTTCAAGTTTCGGCGCAGCCAGCGCCGACGGCGCACAAACATATGCGCTCTCCCTCGGCGCGAATCCACTGGGCGCCGAGCATCACGATTCTGGTACAAACTTTTCGTTAGGGGATTGAGGGGCTGGGCGCCCACCCGCAGGGAATCTACCATGAATGCGGCAAGGCATACAGGGAAATACGGAGCACGAACCTCTCAGGCGAAATCCAGGGCCAGCTGGCTCTAACTGGAAGTGACTGGCAAGGCCGAAGGCTGGGGCGCTTCGCGAGGGAGTTCCAGAACACCTGGATCGCAACACGTAGCGGTCAGCTTTGTTAAATCTCTTTGCATGTCTGGCCGCTCGCGCAAGTGCGCCAGTGTCTCCCCCAAGATCGCGGCAGCAGCTTGATCGCTCGGCACGAGAAGACGATAGTGCATCCACCTGCCTTGACGGCGAGCAGCGACGATTCCGGCGCGGCGAAGATAGGCCAGGTGCCGGGAGATTTTCGGCTGGCTCATTCCAAGTACGCCCACGAAGTAACAGACACAAATTTCCTTGTCGGCGATGAGGTTCAGGAGCCGCAGCCGAGTGGGATCCGCGAGAGCGCGAAAAAGAAGGTCGAGCGGAAACGATTTTGCCTTCCTGGGCATAGGGAAGATTATATATGGCTTGACACATATGAGCAATTGGGCATAAACTTCTCACATATGCAAAGGCATATATATTAGCTAGCTAGGGGAACCAATGGCAACGTTAGTGAAAACAGTGAAGGTGCACATTGCAATCCGAGTGAAAGATGTAGCGGCGAGCACCAATTTCTACCGGCGGCTATTTGGCATCGAACCCTGCAGGGTGCGAAGGGGATATGCCAAGTTCGACGTCGTGAATCCGCCGCTGAATTTCACATTGAACGAAGCGGCGAATGTCGAGCGGGGAGCTTTGTCTCACTTGGGAATTCAAGTGGAATCAACAGCCGACGTCCTCGCGATGCGTAACCTCTGGCACGAACGAGGGTTGCTGACTCGCGACGAGATGAAAACCGATTGCTGCTATGCGCTACAGGATAAGACTTGGGTCCACGACCCGGACGGCAACGAATGGGAAGTCTTCGTAGTGCTGGAGGAAAACCTGCCCGAAAAGTCTGCCCCGGAGCAGACATGTTGCCCTCCGGACTGCTGCGCACCTGCCGCTCAGTGAATTTTCGGCACAGCCTGCAAAAGGGAAAGGGAATCAGATGGCGGCGAAGCGCTACAACGTCCTTTTCTTGTGCACAGGGAATTCCGCGCGCTCGATCATGGCCGAAGCCCTCCTAAATCGTAAGGGCCAGCCTACTTTTACGGCGTATAGCGCCGGAAGCCATCCCACCGGGCGCGTGCGGCCCGAAGCGCTCCGACAAGTCCAGATTGCCCGATTATCCACGGAAAGCCTTCGGAGCAAGAGGTGGGATGAGTTTACGCAACCAGGAGCCCCGCAGATGGATTTTGTCTTTACTGTTTGCGATAGCGCTGCTGCTGAGGTGTGTCCGGTCTGGCCCGGCCAGCCGATGACGGCTCACTGGGGCGTGCCCGACCCTGCCGCCGTCAGCGGGTCACCCGAGGAAATTGAACGGGCATTTAGGGATGCGTTCATGATCCTCGACCGCAGAATTTCGCTTTTCCTGTCCTTGCCTTTTTCGACGCTGAGCCAGCTCGCCATCCAAAAAGAGATTGACCGCATAGGGCGGCAATGAAATCGTCACTTTCAAGGCGCATTGCCGCCGAGTTCATTGGTACGGGTTTTCTCGTTGCCGCCGTTGTCGGCTCCGGGATTATGGCCGAGCGCCTTTCCAACGGAAATGTAGGGATCGCTTTGCTTGCCAACACCCTTGCAACCGGGGCCGCTCTCGCGACGCTGATTTTTGTGTTGCGGCCAGTTTCCGGCGCGCACCTGAATCCTGTTGTGTCGATGACGAAAGCATTTCGACGCGGGATTGCGTGGCGAGACGCATGCTTCTACATCGCGGCCCAAATTTCTGGCGGCATCTTGGGAACGACTTGCGCGAATCTCATGTTCGCGCTGCCGGTAGTTTCCATTTCACATCGCGCGCGAACGGGCGCGCCGCAATGGTTCAGCGAATTCATCGCGACGTTCGGATTGCTGATCACGATCCGGATGTGCGCACGATTCGCGCCTGAGCAGCTCGCCTTCGCCGTCGCTGGATACATTGCCGCAGCGTACTGGTTTACAGCGTCGACTTCCTTTGCCAATCCCGCCGTCACGATCGCGCGCTCGCTGAGCGACACGTTCGCCGGCATTCGCCCGGCGGACGTTCCCGCATTTCTCGGCGCGCAAATCGGCGGGGGATTTTCCGCAACCGCGGTATCAGATTGGCTTAGCTTTCAGTCGGACGATGTTTGAAGGTGCGCTGGCCCTTGGCGTAGCTCGCGACCGTTTGCCCCTTGCCGAAAAGCTTGTACTTGTAAATCGTAAGTCCTTCGAGGCCAACGGGGCCGCGGGCGTGCAGTTTTCCGGTGCTGATTCCGACCTCCGCGCCCAGTCCATAGCGGAATCCATCAGAAAATCTGGTCGAGGCATTCTGAAACACATTGGCCGCGTCCACGAACTCCATGAAGCGGGCCGCGACGTCATGGCTCTCCGTCACGATCGATTCCGTGTGCCGGGAGCCGTAGCGGTTGATGTGCTCGATCGCTTCGTTGACTCCATCCACAACCTTGACCGAAACGATGAGGTCGGAGTATTCCTTTTTCCAATCCTCCTCCGTCGCGGGAACGACTTCCTGGTTCCTCGCGATTTCCCTCGTCTTGGGGCAGCCACGCACCTCGACTCCGGCCTTGCGGAATTCCGCAATCATCGGGGGCAAAAAGGCGGGCGCAAAGTCCTTGTGGACCAGCAGAGTCTCCATCGCGTTGCAGACGGCGGGGTATTGAACTTTGGAATCGAACGAAACATCGATCGCTTTCTGCAAATCCGCGTCATTGTGTACATACACGTGGCAGATACCTTCGCCGTGCCCAAGGACGGGAATACGGCTGTTCTCGGTGACGTAGCGGACAAATTCATTCGATCCGCGGGGCACGATCAAATCAATCTCGTCATGCAAAGTCAGGATCTGCGCCACGTCTTCGCGCGTATGAATCAGGACCACAGAATCCGCCGGGATGAAGGGAAAAGCCGACAGCGCACCGAGCCAGATCGAGACGAGCGCGGCGTTGGTTTCGGCTGCTTCCGCTCCGCCCTTGAGGCAGACCGCGTTGCCCGACTTCAGCGCTAGCGAGGAAACTTGGGGCACCACGTCCGGACGAGATTCGAAAACTACGCCCACGACACCCAGCGGGCACGTTTCCTTGTGAAGGACGAGGTCGTCGTCGAGCTCCGTCGTCGCGAGGCGCCGGTGCAATGGATCTGGGAGCCGGGCGACATCGCGCACTCGCTCGGCCATTTCCGCGAGTCCACGCTCGGTCGTCCGCAGGCGTGCAAACATGGCACGAGAGAGTTCGCCGCGCTCGACGGCCACTTGCGCCGCCGCGCAATCCTTTTCGTTCGCAGCCAGAATCTCATCGGCGCGCGCCTGGATCGCGCTCGCCGCCGTAAGCAGGGCCTCGTTTCGGTGCTCGCCCGAAAGCGTCGCCAGGACATGCGCGGCGCGCCGCGCGCGCCGGATGAGTTGGTGAATGTCGGAAGCCTCGAGTTGTTTTTGCACCACGCTCATTTGCGATCCAGCAAAACAATATTATCGCGTTTTACGAGCACGGTTGCACGTTTGCTCGTTCCGCTGGCGCCGCCTGTGCCGTGCGCGCCGTTGCCGATCATGCCTTGCGCATCGCTGCGGGAGTAGTCCGAAATTCCGCGCGCGAACTCGAGCCCTTCCGCGTCGACGATGCTCACGACTTCGGCGGCATCGAATTCGCCCTCAACCGCGACGACGCCCGACGCCAGGAGGCTGGCCTTCCCGCCGGTGAGCGCTTTCCGCGCGCCGGCATTGACAATCACGCGCCCGCGAACGCCCGCAGCGTACGCGATCCATCGCCTCTTTCCCGGCATTCGCGTTTTCGAGAGAAAAACAGTGCCTGCCGGCTCTCCTGCGAATATTCGGCTCAGAGTATCCGGCTTCGCTCCGTTGGCGATTACCGCGACGCCGCCCGCCCGCATTGCAATTTCCGCTGCCTCAAGCTTGGTGAGCATGCCGCCGCGCCCGCCTTCCGAAGGGCCGAGCGCCAACGCCTTGAGCTCCCGAGTAATTTCCTCCACCAGCGGGATTATTTCGGCGTCTGCTTTTTTTGAGCTGCTTGGGGCCAACTGCATCAGGCCATCTACGTCGGTAAGCAAAACGAGCACATCGGCGTCAATGTGGCTGGTTACCAGCCCAGCCAGCCGGTCGTTATCGCTGAAGATGCGCTCGCCGGCGCGAATGTTCAGGTAGTCGAGTTCGGCGGTCGAAACCGTGTCATTTTCATTAACGATAGGCAGCACGCCGAGCTTCAGCAGGGCCTCCATGGTTTGGCGGAGGTTCGAATACCGGCCGCGGTCGACAAAATCGCCTTCGGTAAGCAGCACTTGCGCGAGCTGAATCCCATGCCCCTGAAAAAGCTTCTCATATTCGTGCATGAGCAGGCTTTGGCCCACAGCAGCGCACGCTTGGCGCATCACCATGTCATTGAGCCGGTCGCGATGCAGTCCGAGCCGCCCGCGCCCAAGGCCGACAGCGCCAGAAGACACCAGCACGAATTGGCGGCCGTCCTGCTTTAGCTGGGCGATCGTCCGCGCCACAGGCTCGAGATGGGCGGCGTTGAACCGGCCGCCGCCGTCGGTCACGATTCCGGTACCCAGCTTAATGACCGCGCGCCGCGCCGAGCGCAGCCTCTTTTGCTGTTCCGTTTCCAAGGAATGATCCTGCAACTCAATTACTGTATCACCTTCAACCGTAAGCTGTGATCCTCGAAGGAGCAACATGCATCTCAGACGCGTGTCCGAAGCCGGAATGTGCGTTCCACCCAGGAAACAAAGCCCCTTTCGTCTTCTGCGCCCTCGTTGGCGCCGTGTTAGCGTTTGGAGAGGCGTGTGACGAAATCTTCTTCTGCAACTTTCAAGGGCATGTCCAATCCAAGACTAGATGCGCGGCATCCCCTGCTACTTGTGACAGGAGTTGCTTTGTTGCTCGTAGTGCTGTCCGCAGAACTTGCTCTGTCCGCCCGGCAGCAGTCCCAGACCTTCGACGAAGCCGCACACATCTTCGCCGGTTATCAATCCTTGAAGAATTTCGATTTCGGAATCGGCCCGGAAACCGCTCCGCTCGTCCGATTCGTCGCGACAATTCCACTATTGCGACTTTCGTTGCGAACCCCGCCCGTCCCGAACGCCTATTTCAAATCCGTGGAGTACCTGAGCGGAAAAGACTTCCTATACGCAAATGACGCAGACGCCCTCTTGTTCCGGGCTCGAATGGCGGCGGCCTGCTTCACTGTCGGCCTTGCGGCTACGGTGTTTCTTCTCGCCTACTCCATGTGTGGAGCTGGACCAGCGTTTTTGGCCCTTCTCCTCCTGATTTTCGAGCCGAACATTCTCGCACATGGAAGCCTGGTCACGACGGACATGGGACTGGCGTGCTGTCTGTTTTTGTCGGTATCCTGTTTTTACTGGTATCAGAAGAAACCTTCTGCGCTGAGGCTGGCTGGAACGGGCTTGGCGGCTGGTTTGTGCTTGGGCGTCAAACACTCGGGCATCCTGGTAGTTCCCATTTTGGTGGCGCTGGCCTTCGCCGAGCTGATTTTCGTGCGGAGCGACCCTGAAAAGAAAACTTGGAGCGCCTTCGCGGCCGCGATCCGCCAGCAGATTGCTTCGCTTTCGATAGTTGGAGCGACTGCTGTTCTGGTCCTGTGGTCACTGTATGGACTCCGATTTTCCGCAAGGCCGCATGGACTCCAAATCGTCCCTGATTTTTCGGATTTTCTGGCGCAATTGAATCCGAAGGGAGGCGGTGTTGTTTCCTTTGTTGAACGCTATCATCTCCTCCCAGAATCGTATCTCTACGGATGGCTGGATGTTTTGGACTTACGCAAGCCCATGCCCACGTTTCTTCTTGGGCACTTCTACTCCCACGCGCAATGGTTCTACTTTCCGGCCGTTTTCTTGATCAAATCAACGCTCGGGTTTCTTCTATTGTGTTTGTTAGTGCCGTTCACACCGGCCCTTTGGAGGAAGGAGCTTCGCCGTGAAACAGTTTTTCTCTTTGTTCCCCCTTTGATCTACGTGATCGTGGCGTTGAGCTCTGGGATCAACTATGGCGTGCGCCACCTTCTTCCGGTGTACCCATTCCTAATTGTTGTCATTGCATTTTGTGCCTGGACCTGGTCACAGCGCAGCTGGAAGCTAGGCGTGCTCGCGATCGGCTTGCTGTCCCTTCATGCCATTTCCTCGGCGCGAGCTTTCCCCAACTATCTGCCTTATGCGAATGAATTGTGGGGTGGCCCACAGAATGCCCATCGAATTCTCGCCGATTCCAATGTCGATTGGGGGCAAGGGCTCAAAGCCATGAAACGCTACATTGACGAGCGCCACATTAATCGCTGCTGGTTCGCATATTTTGGATCCGTTGTTGCAGATCCGGACTACTACCAAATTCCGTGCAAGCGATTACCCGCATCATTCGCTGTTGCAACTCGGGGACAGCTGGAAATCATCCCGCAATTTATCGACGGGCCCGTGTTTATTAGCGCCAGCGAGATTTCGGGAACCCTTTGGGACTCCGACGCGGCCAACCCTTACCTTCCGTTCCGAAGAATTCCCCCAGCCGACTTGATTGCGAACTCCATCCTTCTTTACGAGGGGCGATTTGATGTATCGCAGCTTGCAGCGCTGACGCATGAGAATGCATCCGAGTATCTCCTTCGTGCGGGACAGCAGGGTCTGGCACTTACCGAAGCTGAGGCGGCCGTAACCGTTGCGCCGGAGGCCCCTGCCGCGCACGCCGCCCGCGGAAGGGCCCTCGCGGCCTTGAATCGAGTTTCGGAGGCGCAGACGGAATTCGGCAAGGCTCGATCACTCGAAGGGGCACTCCAGACAGGGCAATAGAAGCAGCAAGGCAAATCATCGTCATTCCATGAGAATCCCGGCTGGATGCAGTCAACCAGTGTTCTGCGCAGGAAACACAAGCCGTTCCAACTGCTCGAGCTCCCTCGTCGTCGTGGTACGTTGAAATCGTAGGACAACGATTTCCAGTGCTGTCAGTTTCAGGAACATGACCTATCCAAGACCCGATGCGCCGCGTCGCTTGTGGCTCGTGGTGGCAGTGGCTCTCCTGCTTGCCGTCATGGGTACCGAACTCGCGCTCTCCGTGAGCCGCCAATCGCAGACGTTCGATGAAGCCTGCCATGTTTTCGCCGGCTACCGATACTGGAAGAATTTCGACTTCGGATTCAACCCTGAACATCCCCCACTTGTAAAACTTGTCGCTGCAATGCCCATTCTGGGGCTGCCGCTTCGCGCTCCATCCTTCGCCAACGATCATTTCAGGGTTCTGGAATATGGAGCCGGCCGCGATTTCCTGTATGCCAATGACGCGAACGCGCTCTTGTGGAGGGCAAGGCTGGCTGCTGCTCTCCTTACGATCGCCCTTGGCGTCACCGTTTTTCTTGTTTCGCACTCCATGTGGGGTGTAGGACCAGCATTCCTCGCGCTAACCCTGTTCGCGTTTGAGCCCAATTTTCTCGCTCACGGGGCTCTGGTCACCACGGATATCGGCGCGACCTTCGGCCTGTTCCTTGGGGTTGGATGTTTCTATCTGTATTTGAAAAAGCCCTCCGCTCTGCGGCTGGCGGGAGCAGGGCTGGCCTCAGGGCTCTGTTTGAGCGCCAAACACTCGGGAATCCTGATTTTCCCGATGTTGGCCTTTCTCGCGGTTGTTGAGTTGCTGCCTTTGTGGGACCCCGCGACGAAGGGCCATGATCCCGGCTTTGCGAAGAAGGTGCTTCGCCAATGCTTATCCCTAACGATGATCGCAGCGATCTCGGTCGTCGTGCTTTGGTCGATGTACGGGTTTCGCTACGCTGCGCGGCCAGCAGGAATGAGCGTAAATCCTCCTCTTCCTGAATTCACAACACAGATGATGGGGCCGGGCGCATCCGCTGCAACGATCCTCCAAATTGCTCGCTGGCATCTGCTTCCCGAATCCTACCTGTACGGAGTCGTGAATATCTTTTCGCCGGGATCACTGCCTACGGTAATTTTCGGGAAATTCTATCCCAGTGCGCAATGGTTCTATTTTCCGGCGCTTTTGGTGGTCAAATCCACGCTGGGATTTTTGCTGCTGTGCTGCATCGCGCCATTGAGCGCCGTGCTTCGGGACAAATCCTACCGGCGGGAAGTCCAATTCCTGCTGATTCCTTGCGTCGTGTATCTGGCGGTGGCGCTTATTTCAGGGATCAACTACGGTGTGCGCCACCTGTTGCCGGTGTTTCCGTTCATGATCGTACTAATTGCGGCTGGAGCATGGAATCTGAGCCAGCGGCACCGAGCACTCGCCGCGGTTGTGGCAGTTCTTGTCGCCGTCCACGTGGTTTCATCCGTTCGCGCCTTTCCCAACTACATACCCTATTCGAACGAATTGTGGGGCGGTCCGGAAAACACGTACAAAGTGCTGGCCGATTCGAATGTCGATTGGGGCCAAGGCCTCAAAGCAATGAAGCAGTATATCGACGAGCGTCACATCCAGGATTGCTGGTTCGCTTACTTTGGGGTCTTGGTTGTGGATACTTCCTACTACGGAATTCCGTGCAAGCCGTTGCCGGTGGCGTTTGAAGATCTGCGCCAACTGCCCTTGCCGATCGTCCCACCCCAAATCGAAGGGCCAGTGTTCATTAGCTCCACAGAAGTTTCCGGAACCTATTGGGGATCGGACTGGGCCAATCCATACCTCCCATTTCAGCGAACGCCCCCAGCGGCTCTGATTGCCGGCTCGATTCTCGTATACGACGGAAAGGTGGATGTCTCGCAGGTATCCGCGTTGACGCACGAAAACCTTGCCAATCGACTATTGAGAGACGGGAAGCAGAAAGAGGCTCTCGCTGAAGCGGAAGCGGCGATCGAGATCGCGCCCAATCGTCCGTTGGCGCACGGTACAAGAAGCATGATCCTGTCGGCGATGGGCCGGGGGATCGAGGCAAGCGAGGAGCTTCAAAAAGCGCGAATGATTGCAACCGCCATTCTCGCCAGCAGGTAGCCGCTCCCAGTTGAAACACCATCGTGGAAAAATCGAGACTTCCTCTCCAAATTGTCGCGAAATGAATAGACAGAGTCTAAATAGGCTGCCTCGCGCCAGACTCGTGCTGGGAGTCGTGTTGCTGTTACTCATCATGTTTGCGGAGCTAGCCTTGTCTGTCCGGCGTCAGTCCCAGACTTACGACGAAGCAGCCCATATCTTCGCAGGCTATCAATCATGGAAGAATTTTGATTTTGGGATCGGCCCGGAAACGGCTCCGCTCGTCCGCCTCGTGGCGGCCATCCCCTTGTTGCACCTTACTCTGCGAATTCCGCCTGTCTCCAAGGACTATTTCAAAGTGGTGGAGTACCTGGGCGGAAGAGACTTCCTGTATGCGAACGACGCGAACGCGCTCTTGTGGAGGGCGAGGCTGGCAGCGACAGTTTTTACGATCGCTCTGGGTCTCATGGTTTTTCTCGTGGGGAACTCCATGTGGGGTCCAGGTCCGGCGTTCCTGGCATTGACTCTCTTCGCCTTCGATCCGAATTTTGTGGCACACGGCGCGCTGGTCGCGACCGATATCGGCGCCGCCTTGGGCCTGTTCCTTGGGGTTGGCGGCTTTTACCTATACTTGAAAAGGCCTTCGACGCCCAGGCTCGTGGGCGCAGGGCTGGCCGCTGGCGTCTGTTTAGGCGCCAAGCATTCAGGGATTCTGCTCTTCCCGGTGTTGTTCGTCCTCGCGCTTACCGAATTGCCGCCCGTTTGGAATCCTGCCACGAAGCGGCTTGCTCCCGACTTGGCGAAAAAGGTCGCGCGACTTGCTGCTTGCCTCGCGGCCATAGTGATCATCGCGTGGGTAGCGCTATGGGCCTTGTACGGATTTCGCTATGCGGCCCGGCCCCTAGGACTGGAGATGAATCCGCCTTTGTCGGAATTTGTGCGCGGCACGAAGATTACTGGTTCAGGAGTCATCCTGAAGGTCGCCCGGTGGCGCTTGCTCCCAGAGTCGTATTTATACGGCTTCGTGAACGTATATTCGCCGGCGGCGATTCCAACGGCTCTGTTTGGGAAGCGCTACCCAAACGCACGGTGGTCTTATTTTCCAATGATTTTCCTGGTCAAGTCGACCCTGGCGTTTCTGCTCTTGTGCGGCCTCGCGCCGCTTGCCGGCGCGCTCTGGGATCGGCGATACCGGCGTGAGGTTCTGTTCCTCGTCGTTCCTTCGGCGATTTACTTCGCCGCTGCGATGGCGTCTGGGATCAACTATGGCGTGCGCCATCTTCTCCCCGTTTATCCTTTTCTGATGGTTTTGGTTTCGTTTGGCGCCTGGAAGCTGGGCGAACGCCATCGGGCAGCAGCTGTCGTCGCGGCGCTTTTCGCCTTCCACGTGGCATCTTCGGTCCGTGCGTTCCCGAACTATATTCCCTATTCGAACGAACTCTGGGGCGGCTCGGAAAAGACATACCGGACCCTGCACGATTCGAATGTGGATTGGGGGCAGGGCCTCTTGGCGCTGAGGCGCTACATCGACTCGCACCAAATCAAGGACTGCTGGTTTGCCTATTCCGCTGGCGGTGTCGTGAATGTCTCCTACTACGGAATCCCGTGCCAGACGCTGCCCACATCGTTTGCCGATAGAAATGGCGAGCCGCTGCCGCTCATTCCCGCGCAAGTGAACGGACCGGTCTTCGTCAGCAGCATCGAAATCTCTGGAGCCTTTTGGAAGGCAGACTGGGCCAATCCTTACCTGCCGTTTCAGCGCTTATCACCATCAGCGGTCATTGCCGGCTCGATCCTAATGTACGACGGGAAGGTGGACATTTCGCAGTTATCCGCGCTGACACACGAAAAACTCGCCACGAAATTGCTCGAAGAGCACCAGACAGCGCAAGCGCTGGCCGAAGCGGAGACAGCCGTCAGAATCGCGCCGGATCGTCCGATTGCGCACGCCACGCGGAGCATGATCCTATCGGCGATGGGGAGAAAAGAGGAAGCGGGCCAGGAAATTGTGAAAGCGCGGACGATGGCTGCCGACATCCTCGCTGCGCGTTAGTGCGAATTCGGCACCGGCCAAATGCAATCCTTCAAAGATCGCGGCGGCCTTCCATGGCCTTCATCATCGTGACTTCGTCGGCGTATTCGAGATCGGAGCCAACGGGAATCCCAACGCCGATGCGCGTCACGCGGACGCCGAGCGGCTTGAGCAGCTTCGAGAGGTACATCGCCGTGGCTTCGCCTTCGGCGTTCGGGTTCGTCGCGATGATGATTTCCTCGACGGCGCCTCCCTTGAGCCGTTCAATCAAATTTTTCAGGTGCAATTGATCGGGGCCGATTCCGCGCAAGGGTGCAAGCGCTCCTCCCAGCACGTGATACAGCCCGCTGTACTGCCGCGTTTTTTCGATGGCCAGGATGTTGTGCGGTTCTTCGACCACGCAGATGGTTTTGCGATTGCGTGCTGAGCTCGAGCAGTAGAGGCACGGGTCCGTGTCGGTAATGTTGTTGCACACCGAACAAAATCGCATCTTCACTTTGGCGTCGCGAATCGCATCCGCGAGTGCCAGCGCGCTTTCAGACTCGGTGCGAAGAATATGGAACGCCAGGCGCTGCGCGGTCTTGGCGCCGATTCCGGGCAGGCGCTTGAGTTGGTCGATCAGCCGCTCGACGGGCTCGGCAAAATCAGGCATGGAAGATTTTCCGTGACGAAGTCAGGCGGGTCAGCGCAATCTGCATCCGATCCAAAATCTAACGCAACAGGCTAGGGAAACTGGATCAAATTTCAAAACAGGCCCGGAATTTTCATGCCGGCCATTCCCGGAATTCCGCCTGCCAGATTTTTCACCTGGTTCGTGAGTTCTTCATCCACGCGGCGGCTCGCTTCATTCACCGCGGCGCGCACCAGGTCTTGCAGCAACTCCTGATCTTTTCCGGAAAATATCTCGGGATCGATGCGAATTTCGGTGAGTTGCTTTTGACCGTTCATCTTGACGGTGACCATGCCGCCGCCGGCCGAAGCTTCCACGTTCACGATATCGACCTGTTTTTGCAGGCTCTCCTGCATCTGGCGAAATTGCGTGAGAATCTGCTGCAGCGCTTTCACTTCCATGGTCTATTCCTCGCTCCGGCGCTTGACATCGGAAATCTGGCCGCCGAACCGCTCCAACATTGCTCGCACGATCGGGTCTTGCTCGAACTTCGCGCGCAATTCGCGCGTGCCGGCTGACGGTGTCCCTGTCATGGGCACGGCTTCGAGTTTAACACAGACGCGCACGGTTTGGCCGAGGATGCGGCTCGCGACGTTGCGCAATCGCTCCATAGGGTCGCGCGCCTGTAACATCTCCGCGAGCGCGCGATTTTCCGTCGGAAAAAATAATCTGACTTCGCCGCCGCTCATCTCCCAGCGGGAGGCGTGGCCCACAAGCTCTCCGAGAAATTTTTCCTGCGAAAGGATTGCGGCTTTGATCGAATCGATCTGCGCTTCCGCGAGTCCATCGCCCGCGACGGCGGAGCGAGTAATTGCGCTTTGCGGGACGCTGGGAAAATAGGGCGCAGCTGTTGCAGTTTCACGCGTGGCGGCGGGAGGAGCCGTGGACTCCGCATGCGGCGCGTTCTGCGAAGTAGCCACAGCAAACGTGGCTGGTGCCACTGGACGTGCCGGAGTCGAACCGCTCGCGGGCGCGCTCGAAGCCCGCGTCGGCGCAGTTATTTGGGAGATACTGCCTTCAAGTTCCGCGAGAATTTCCTCGAGTGGCGCGAGGCGCGCTGCGTTCACCATGCGCAACAAGCCCATTTCGAGGTGCAGGCGCGCGTCGGGCTTGCGGCGAAGGTCATCATCGGTGTGCAGGAGGATCTGGAAAAATCTTGTGAGATCCTCTTGGCTGAAAGACTCAGCCGCTTTCTTCAATCGCGGCCGCTCGTCCGCGGGCGCGGCGATGAGATCGGAATCCGCGCCGCAGACGCGCGCGACAAGCAAATTGCGAAAATGGCCGATGGCCTCGCGGCAGAAATGCTGCAGGTTCTGTCCCTCCGCCAGCAGCCGGTGCACAAGGGCGAGAACGCGTTCGGCCGATCGCGCTTCAATCGCGCCGGTCAGCTCGTCGAGAATTTCTCCGGGAACCACGCCCAGCAGTTCGCGCACCTGCGCGTCGGTGATGTTCGAGCCGCAATAGGCGCGCGCCTGTTCGAGCAGCGAGAGCGCATCGCGAAGGCTGCCCTCGGCGGCGCGAGCCATCACGCCGATCGCGCCCGGCTCGGCGGTCAGATTCTCTTTTGCACAGATTTGTTGCAGCGCATCGGCAATTTCGGCAAAGGAAAGCGCGCGAAAATGAAAATGCTGTGACCGCGAACGAATAGTTTCGGCCAAATTTTCTGGCTCGGTCGTGGCCATGACGAAGATAACTTTATCGGGAGGCTCCTCGAGGGTCTTCAGGAGCGCGTTCGAAGCTTCATCGGTGAGCATGTGCGCTTCGTCGAGGATCACAACTTTGTACCGCCCTCCGGCCGGAGCGTAGCGAACCATCTCGCGCAGCTCTCGAATCTGATCGATTCCGCGGTTGGAGGCGGCGTCGATTTCGATCACATCGAGCGAATTTCCAAGGCCGATCCCGCGGCACGAATCACACTCATTGCAAGGCTCCGCTGCGGAGCCCTTCGCGCAGTTGAGCGCCTTGGCAAGAATGCGCGCCGTGGTTGTTTTGCCTACGCCGCGCGCCCCTGAAAAAATGTACGCGTGTGCCACGCGTCCGGACACAATCGCGTTCGAGAGAGTACGCGTGACGTGTTGCTGGCCAACAACATCAGCAAACTTCTGAGGGCGCCATTTTCGCGCGATGACCTGATAGCTCATGGTATGTGGGCCTGAATTCCTTTAGCTCGTTTCGGTGTCTGATGAGAGGAACTTCGGGTGATCCGCGGCACACGAAGCGATCCCGGTACCGTTGCTCCCTTCCGGGCCTGGCGGGGTTCGCGGGACTTCGTCGCACAGAGCCCGAAGTTCCACGCATCGGCAGTTGATCCGAGCGAAGCGATTACTCCACTCGGATCGACTGTGAACGCAGTCTAGCACAGCGTTGCGTGTGCGAAAAAACAAAACGCTCCCCGGCGCAGAGTGCCTGCGCTAAGAAATTTCAACTGCGCGCGCTGGTTCAAAGCGCCGGGTAGGCGATTTGGACGAATTGGTCGCTGTTGAACAAGCCCTTGCCCCACTCCGCATCGAGATCGGCGAGAGGCTTTGCCGCAACAGCTTCGTCCAGTGATTTGCCCGAGGACTTTAGCTTCTGAAGATGTTCGCGCACCGTCGAGAGCATGTCGCGGAATTTTGTGAGGTCAGCTTTGGTTCCGAGAGGTCCGTGCCCGGGAACGACTTTGGTATTGCCGTCAGCGACCGCCAATAGCTTGTTGCAGCCCGCAATCATGCCGCTGACGCTGCCACCGGTTCCGCTGTCGATGTATGGATAGAACCCGTTAAAGAAGACGTCGCCTGCCTGCAGCACATTGCCTTTTTGGAAATGAAGGTAGATGTCCGAGTCGGTGTGCGCCGGCGGAATATGCACGAGCTCGAGGGTCTCGCCGTTCATCATCACCTTGTGGGTTTGCTGGAAAGTCTGCGTTGGCAGGGCTGACGCCGGCGAAGGCGCAAACGTTAGATTCAGAACGGCAAGCGTGTGCATTTCAGACATCCGCTTCTTCGTGTTTTCATGCGCGATCACGGCCGCGCCGGCGGCGCGCAACGAGCCATTGTTGTCCGAGTGATCGAAGTGCCAGTGCGTGTCGACAGCAGTCTTGATGGGCGCGTTTCCGATTCCATCCAGTGCCTCTTTGAGGTGCGGCCACGCGGGCTGGACGAAGGTGTCGCCCAGCAATTTTCCGTCCGCTCCGTTCAGCACGACGACGTTCCCTCCAGGGCCGGAGAGCAACGTAAGATTGTCCGTGAGTTTTTGCGGCATGATGGGATTGCCGCCGAACTGCGCGCGCATGGCGGCAACTTGGTCGGCTGGTGACTTTTGCTGCGGGAAGGCCGGTCCAGCCGCCCGGACGAGTGTGGCGGGGTAGAATCGCGCCGCAAGCGCACCCCCAGTCAGGGCAACGGTGGCTCGCAGCAGGTCTCGTCGCGAAATCATCTTCGATGTGGGGTTGAATTCCATTTCTGTTCCTCCTCCGTCGGGGTCAGGGTTCTGTTGATCTGGTCAGGCCGCAATATACGCCTCCAAAGTGGGACATACAATCCCGCAAACGAGTTTCGCCTTCCTGAATCCTGCCATTCCGCCCGGCCGGGAAGGCGCAAGCCTACGTTGGCGTTTCAGAACAGGTCTTGCCGATTCCGCACGAACGAGAAGGGCCTGCGAAGTATGATACGTCCGTTTTAAACCTCCGCATCCGGCCCGGCCCGCTCCCGCAAAGCGGCGCCCGGCACACAGCGCCAGCGAATCGCCTCACGTCACGAGGCGAAACCACGCGCGCAGCCGCATCGCCGGCTCGCCTGATGGGGTGTGGGCTGTGCCCGAGCCCGCCGCAAAAAGGACGGAGGGTCCCATGAAACAGTTCTTTATATTGTTCGGCGTTGTTGCGTTGCTTCTTTCCGCCGCCGCGATCCCGGCTCGCGCGCAATCCCATGAACTCCTGCAGGGCACTCAGGTGCAACTGCGGCTCCTCACCAGTCTGAGCACTTCGGTTGCTAAGAGTGGCGATCAGTTTATCGCCGAAGTCGCTCAGCCGGTCTATCTCGGCAGCCAGATGATTCTTCCCGCTGGCGCGCGTGTACACGGCACTGTGGGCGGAGTCATTCACTCTCATCACTTCCCTGTGTTTCGCGGACAGGCCGCGATGAATCTGACCTTTCGCGACTTGGAGGTGGATAGCCGCATCTTTCCGGCGAAAATGAGCATTCTCCATGTGGAATCCCCGGCCTCCGGCGACAAAGAAGGGAAAATCCGCAAGGATGTTCGGATCGATGAAGGCCAAATCGTGCAAGCCAAGCACGACATCAAGGGCGACGTCCTCGCGGGCACAATAGGGACCGGTGGGGGAACTTTGGCGGGAGCAGTGTTTAGTCACGCGGCGCGAGGGTTTGGCATCGGTCTAGCAGGAAGCGCCGTTTACATCCTCGAGCGCAAAGGCAAGGACGTGGAACTACCCGCGCAAACCACAATCATGGTGCGGATGGATAACACGGTCAGCCTGCCGAAGATGACGGCCGACAACGGACGACGAGAATCCGTCAGGGCGGACGCGCAGTAGGGGCCACGTACGCGGCAAGCCTGGCTACAGCTACAGCGCCGCGGGGTTCGCCGATTTCTTTTCCGACCGCTTCAGGAACCGGTACAGGCTCGTGCGGCCAATTCCGAGCATTTGAGCCGCGCGCACCCGGTTGCCTTCGCAGGCTTCGAGCACTCTGCGAATGTGTTGTCGGCGAACCTCCTCGAGTGGGAGTGGGCGCCAGGAATCGCCTGCCGGGCCGCTGTGGCCAGCCGGTTTCTGCAGGCTTTCCGGGAAGTCGTCGACGTCAATGAAATCACTCACCGAGGTCAGGCAGGCAGATGAAATCACGTTTTCCAGCTCCCGAACGTTTCCGGGCCAGGGATGCTGGAGCAAAACGGTCTGTGCCCTTCGAGTGAGGCCCTGGATTTGCTTGCTGTAGGTCTGGTTGTATTTCTTTAGGAAGAACTGGATAAGCAAAGGAATGTCGTCCAAGCGATCGGCCAGCCCAGGTACGCGGATTTGAATCGTGCTCAGGCGATAGAACAAATCTTCGCGAAAACGGCCAGCAAGGACCTCCGCGCGCAAGTCCCTGTTCGTTGCGGCGATCAGCCTCACATCCACCCGGCGAACCTCGGGAGAGCCCACCCGCTGGATTTCGCGGTTCTGGATCACACGAAGCAGCTTGGCCTGCATGGCAAGCGACGTCTCCCCCACTTCATCCAGGAACACCGTGCCGCCATTGGCGTATTCGAACAGGCCCGGCCGCGTGTCCGTCGCGCCGGTAAAGGAGCCGCGGGTGTGGCCGAAGAGCTGGCTCTCCAGGAGCGTATCGACCATTGCCGAGCAGTTGCACACAGCAAATTTCTGTTGGGCAACGGGGCTCATCTGGTGAATCGACTTGGCGATCAATTCCTTACCAGCCCCGGTGGGGCCGACCAGCAAAACGTTGGTGTAATGGCGCGCGACCTTCCGCACCATTTCGAACACTTCCACCATCGCCGGGCTCCTGCCAACGATGCCATGAAATTCAAGATCGCTCAGTAGCTGCTGTTCGAGGCTACGGATCCTCTTCCGGCGGTTGAAAGACTCGGAGAGCTCGTCGAGGGATTTCTTGAGGCGCGACCGATCCACCGGCTTAGGGATGTAGTCATAGGCGCCCCGCTTGACCGCCGCAATCGCGTTGTCGAGGGAATAGAACCCGGTCATGAGAAGCACATAGACGCCCGGATCGCGGTGCATGGCCTGCTCAAGGAATTGGAGGCCATCCATCGCGGGCATCTTGATGTCGGACATCACCACGCGGATGCGGCCCTGCTCGATGAGCTCAAGCGCGCACTGCGGGTCATTCGTGCCGATGGACCCGAAGCCGAGGCACCGGAGCGACTCCTGAAGCATCTCGACCATAGTGGGTTCGTCGTCGAGGACGCACACCGTCATGGCATCGTCGGAGCTGCCGGGCACGAAGTGGCCTTCTTTTGGTGGCGCAGTCATGGTGTTCATGCACGATCATGGGCAAGGCCAATGCCAAAATCGCACTCTGAAACGGTGGTGTTCCCAACCGCGACCTAAGCTTATGGAAGAAGGAAGATGTTTCTCTAAGTCTACAGCAGGCAATCAATTATGAGGAACTGGAAGATGCAGACGGCTTCGCCGGAGCGCCGGCTTCGTTTGGTGCGAAGCGGAACACCGGCGAAGTCCTTTGATTCGCGTTCCAATTTGGAGATATACGGGGTTTGCCTGTGCCAAAGGCGAATTGCCGCGGGCTCGCACCCGGTCTAATTTACGGGCGTTTCGTCGCTGTCGCTCAAATAGGCGAAAAATTCAAACTCTTCGGTTGGGTAGCGGATAACCCCACCCAGGTCGGAACCCATCTCGCAGTAATCGTCCTTGGGGCGGCAGAGCTCCACTAGACGGTCCGGTGTCATAGCAGTTGCACGGCGAACCTCATCCCACGTGGCGAGGCGGTCTTGAGCTGTCGCTGTCATTTGATCTGGTTTCATTGGAGCACCTCCTCGGTCTGCAAGAACTCGTCTTCCAGCGTGTGACCGCTTGTTCGGAGCGCCTCCTTCAATTCGTTGGATGCGCCTTCTTGCGAAAGAGATTCCTTCGAGCGCCGGTCCACCTGCCGCAGCTTCATCTGGCAGCAGCCATTACGGTCCATCGGCTCGATGCCCTCTATTCGATAGGGAACAGGCACCGAATCATTTGAGGATTCCGGATTCAGCAAACGAACGAATACAACCGAGCCTTCGGCCAGGGCGCGATGCAACTTTAGCTTCTTGTCGCCATTCAGCGTCCAAAGCAAATCCGTGCTTTCTACGAAAAAATTGTGGTCCAGTCCCCAGCCCGAAACTTCGATCCGGTAGCCGCCTGGAACCTTGTGAAAGACATCCATCGATCTCACGCTCCTACACCCTACGTATGCAGACGACGGGCCAGTCGGTCTGGCAAATTTCATGTTGAAGCGCAAGGACTTATGCAGGGCCCTTGGAAACCACGAAAACAACTCCAGTGAATAAAGTGAAACAGGTATGCAAATTTGGTACAGGGCAGAATGAACGTCGGAGGAATTGAAGTCGTGAAGCGACGCTCGCCGCGTCGATCAGCTGCCGTGAACGCCGGCGTAAAGAACGTGCAGCGCAAAAAGGAAGATTGGGTCGAAGATTTTGTCGAACAGGGTCCAGGCAACGACCAGACCGATCAAGGCGAAACCACTGCTCTGCCGCACCCAATCAAGGTAGCGCAGAGCGGCGCTCTCCGGCATCAGGAGCATGATTCCCGCGTGTCCATCGAGTGGCGGCACCGGTAGAAGATTAAAAGTTCCCAATAGAAGGTTGAGGATGAACAGAATACTCAGCGCCGACGTAAGAAATGTCGGATCAGATCCTTTCGCGGATTCGACCAGGCCGCCAAAGCCGTGGATCACTTCCGGCGCCCGAAAGTAGCCGGCGGAAAGCCCGATTCGAATGGCGACAGCCGCCAAAATCATCAGGGTAAAATTCGTTGCGGGACCAGCCAGCGCCATCCACGCCGAGCGGCGCGGGTAATGCCGCTGCCACTCCGGGTTGAACGGAGCGCTGGCCCAACCGATCATCCAGCCGGCGAGCAAGTACGAAACGATTGGCACAAGGACCATGCCGAATGGCGACCGAGTTACGTGCGGCACGGGGTTGAGGGTTACTTGGCCGCCTTCGGCCGCGGTCGGGTCGCCACCGAGCTTGGCGACGAGCGCATGCGCAGCCTCATGGCAAGTCGTCGAGAACAGAAAGACGAGGTACCAGATCACACCAAGGGCTAGGTCGGGAGTGTTCATCGCAATGATTCTAGTCCGTTCGTGGTATGGCTGTCGTGGTTCGCGCTGCGAGCGATCATGGCGAGAGTGATGGAAGAGCCCTGCGCGGCGTCGGCCGCGTCCTGCCACCTGCCAGCCACGAAACCATCCGGCCGCACGAGAACCGCGCCCGCAACCGAAATTCCGTACGCCTCAAACACCGCCGGGTCCTTCAGTACCTGAACTCTTGCCCCGTCTCGCACCGCGTCTTTCTTGCCTGTAAGCCAGACGGCCTCGCCTCCGAACCAATCGAGCGTTGAAGTATCTTCTGCTAGCCACACGTGAGGAGCGCGCGATCCCGGCCTGCCGCGGGATGCCCGAGGGTTTTCGTGGCCCTCTGGGCATCCATACAAATATCCGAGCTCGATTTCCAGGTCGGGCGCAATGGGTTGCAAGTCCTCAGTTCCCCACTGGGGAACGACACGCGTTACAAAGCGCGTGTACGCTTGCTCCGCAGTGAATGCGGCAACCGGTCTGCGCTCACTGTCATAGGTGGAAAGGAGCGCTTCGCTCGCTCGTCCCTGCAGAACCCACGCGAGCTTCCAGGCCAGATTGTGCGCGTCCTGCACGCCGGTATTTCCGCCGAACCCGCCGTTTGGAGGCATCACGTGAGCGGCGTCTCCGGCGAGAAAAACGCGACCGTCCTGAAATTTTTCCGCTGCGTCTGCCTCCGCCTTCCAATGCATTATGTTTTCAATGGCCACGGGCACTTCCGTGTCGCCGAGAGCTGCGTGCACGAATTCAAGGCAGCGCGCCTCGGTCAAATTCGTTGAAACATCGGTGACCGGATGATCCGGATCGCCCACCGCGTGCACAACCAGGAATCCACGATCGAACGGCTTCTCAATTCGAAAGAAGCCCCGCAGCGTGCGGTTCAGCACATAGATCACGCTCAGATTGCGCCCGCGCAGGAGCTTATTCAC
>JACXTT010003444.1_pt1 | contig 24310 bp, 19 predicted proteins | sample 9270951 | NCBI WGS metagenome assembly JACXTT01 (sample SAMN15532306, study PRJNA645909) | rock metagenome | isolation source: weathered quartz diorite | place: Puerto Rico | collected 2017-06-21
CTTCAGGATGTGCAATTGGTCTCGCACACCCGCCGCCTTCTCGAACTCCAAATTGCGGGCATGTTCCATCATCAGCTTCTCCAGGCGCTTGATTTCGCGGGAAATGTCCTTCTCGCTCATCTCCTCGACCTGCGCACGGGCCATGGCATCGCGCTCCAGACGGTCTGCCTCCTTGCCCGCCTTTTCACTATAGACACCATCTATCAGGTCACGCACCTTCTTCACAATCGCCTTGGGCGTGATGCCGCGCTCCAGGTTGTGGGCAATTTGTTTCTTGCGCCGGCGCTCGGTTTCGCCAATCGCGCGGGCCATGGAGTCGGTGACCTTGTCGGCGTACAGAATCGCCTTGCCTTCCAGATTCCGTGCGGCCCGGCCTATCGTCTGGATCAGCGAGCGCTCGGAGCGTAAAAAGCCTTCCTTGTCGGCATCCAGAATCGCCACCAGCGACACCTCAGGAATATCCAGCCCCTCACGCAGCAGGTTGATGCCCACCAGCACGTCAAAGGTACCCAGCCGCAGGTCGCGCAGGATTTCCACGCGCTCCACCGTGTCCACATCGCTGTGCAGGTAACGCACCTTGACGCCGTTGTCGGTCAGGTAGTCGGTCAGCTGCTCGGCCATGCGCTTGGTCAGCGTGGTAATCAGCACGCGCTCGCTCTTGTCGACGCGGATACGGATTTCCTGCAGTACGTCGTCCACCTGGTGCGTCGCCGGCCGCACCTCGACCTCGGGGTCCACCAGACCGGTCGGACGCACCACCTGTTCCACCACCTTGCCCGAATGTTCTTTCTCCCATTGGGCGGGGGTGGCAGACACCATCACCACCTGCCGCATGCGCTGCTCAAATTCGTCAAACTTGAGCGGCCGGTTATCCAATGCGCTGGGGAGCCGGAAGCCGTACTCCACCAGCGTGGTCTTGCGCGACCGGTCGCCCAGGTACATCGCGCCAAACTGGCCAATCGTGACGTGGCTTTCGTCGATGAACATCAGCGAGTCTTGGGGCAGGTAGTCCACCAGCGTGGATGGCGGATCGCCCGGCGCACTGCCGGCCAAATGGCGCGAGTAGTTTTCAATGCCCTTGCAATGCCCCACTTCGCTCAGCATCTCCAGGTCAAAGCGGGTGCGCTGCTCCAGTCGCTGGGCCTCCACCAGCTTGCCTTCAGAAACAAAGAACTTCAGCCGCTCGGCCAGCTCCACCTTGATGGTCTCCACCGCCGCCAGCACCTGGTCACGTGGCGTGACATAGTGGCTGCTCGGGTACACCGTAAAGCGTGGAATCTTCTGGCGGATCTTGCCGGTCAGCGGGTCAAACAGCTGCAGCGACTCAATCTCGTCGTCAAACATCTCTAGACGCAGCGCCATCTCGGAATGTTCGGCGGGGAAGATGTCTATCGTGTCGCCGCGCACCCGGAACGTACCGCGACTGAAGTCCGTGTCGTTGCGCTGGTACTGCATGCGCACCAGTTGCGCAATAGCATCGCGCTGGCCCAGCTTGTCACCGGCGCGCAGCGTCATGATCATCTTGTGGTACGCCTCGGGCTGGCCGATACCGTAGATGGCGGACACCGTGGCCACAATGACCACATCGCGCCGCTCCAGAATGCTCTTGGTACACGAGAGCCGCATCTGTTCGATGTGCTCGTTGATCGCGCTGTCCTTCTCGATGAAGAGGTCGCGCTGCGGCACGTAGGCTTCGGGCTGGTAGTAGTCGTAGTAGCTGACGAAATACTCCACCGCGTTGTTCGGAAAGAACTCACGGAACTCGCTATAGAGCTGCGCCGCCAGCGTCTTGTTGTGGCAAAACACAATCGCCGGGCGCCCCAGCCGGGCAATCACATTGGCCATGGAAAAGGTCTTGCCCGAGCCGGTCACGCCCAGCAGGGTCTGGAACACCTCGCCGTCGGTCACACCTTCCACCAACTGGTCAATCGCCTCGGGCTGGTCGCCTGCCGGCGGATAGGGCTGGAACAATTCAAAAGGCGAGTCCGGGTAGCGCACAAACGTGCCGTTGGGCGCGGGTGTGGCGTCGTCAGCAGTGGCAGCAATGGGGGAGGAAGCGGACATGGGAGCTTTGGCGGCAAGAGCAAAAGCGAGACTGTAGACTAGGTTGCTCATTTCGCGGGAATTGCACGCTATGGCCTTACCAAACTTTCTGGGTACCCAGCTTCCCATCATCCAGGCGCCCATGGCCGGCGTGCAGGTCGGCGCACTGACCGCGGCCGTGAGCAACGCCGGCGGTTTGGGCTCCCTGCCCTGCGCCATGCTGAGCCTGGAGGTGCTGCAGGCCGAACTGACCGCCTTGCGCTCCCTCACCAGCAAGCCCTACAACGTCAATTTCTTCTGCCACACCCCGCCGCAGGCCGACGCGCAGCGCGAAGCGGCCTGGCGCCAGGCCCTGGCCCCCTATTACCAGGAACTGGGCTTGCGCGTGGAAGACATTGCTGCCGGCCCGGGCCGCGCCCCGTTTTCCACCGAAGCTGCCGATGTACTGGAAGCATTCCGCCCGGCCGTGGTCAGCTTCCATTTCGGGCTGCCTGCACCCGAACTCCTCGCGCGGGTCAAAGCCTGGGGCGCGCTGGTGCTGTCGTCCGCCACCACGGTGGAAGAAGCCCTGTGGCTGCAGGAGCACGGAGCCGACGCCATCATCGCCCAGGGCTGGGAAGCCGGCGGCCACCGCGGCATGTTCCTGACCGACGACCTGAGCACCCAACTGGGCACGTTCGCCCTGCTGCCCCAGGTGGTGCAAGCGGTGCGCCTGCCAGTCATTGCGGCCGGGGGCATTGCCACGGCGCAGGGCGTGGCAGCGGCCATGGCCCTGGGCGCGTCCGCCGTGCAAGCGGGCACGGCCTACCTGCTGTGCCCGGAGGCCACCACCAGTGCAGTGCATCGCGCCGCCTTGGCCAGCCCGGCCGCGCGGCACACGGCCGCCACCAATGTGTTCACGGGGCGGCCGGCACGCGGCATCGTCAACCGGCTGGTGCGCGAACAGGGCCCCATGAGTGCATTGAGTCCGGCCTTTCCACTGGCGACCGGCGCCATTGCCCCCCTGCGTGCCCGCGCAGAAGCACAAGGCAGCAGCGACTTCACACCGCTGTGGAGCGGGCAAAACGCCAGCGCCTGCAAGGCCCTGCCCGCCGCGCAGATCACCCAGGAATTGGCGCAAGGGCTGCCCCGGTAAAATAGGGATTACCCGAACCGCAGGGCGCGGCATCGGGCCACCCCGACCATCCATACACAGGACTTTTTCATGTCTCTTTTCTCCGCCGTCGAAATGGCTCCCCGTGACCCCATCCTGGGTCTGAACGAACAATTCAACGCCGACACCAACCCCAACAAGGTCAACCTGGGCGTAGGCGTGTATTTCGACGACAACGGCAAGCTGCCCCTGCTGCAGTGCGTGCAGGCTGCAGAAAAGACCATGATGGACAAGCCCACCGCCCGTGGCTACCTGCCGATCGACGGCATCGTCGCCTATGACAACGCCGTCAAAGGCCTGGTGTTTGGTGCCGACAGCGAACCCGTCACCTCCGGCCGCGTGGCCACCGTGCAAGCCATTGGTGGCACCGGCGGCCTGAAGATCGGCGCCGACTTCCTGAAACGCGTCAGCCCCAACGCCAAGGTGCTGATCTCCGACCCGAGCTGGGAAAACCACCGTGCGCTTTTCACCAACGCCGGCTTTGAAGTCGACACTTACGCGTATTACGACGCGGCCAAGCGCGGCGTGAATTTCGACGGCATGCTGGCCAGCCTGAATGCCGCAGCGGCAGGCACCATCGTCGTGCTGCACGCCTGCTGCCACAACCCCACCGGCTACGACATCACGCCCGCACAGTGGGACCAGGTGATTGCCGTGATCAAGGCCAAAAATCTGACGCCTTTCCTCGACATGGCCTACCAGGGCTTTGGCTACGGCATCGCCGAAGACGGCGCCGTGATCCAGAAGTTCGTCGCCGCCGGCTTGAACTTCTTTGTGTCGACGTCCTTCTCCAAGAGCTTCAGCCTGTACGGCGAGCGCGTCGGCGGCCTGTCGGTGCTGTGCAAGGACAAGGAAGAAGCTGGCCGCGTGCTGTCGCAGTTGAAGATCGTCATCCGCACCAACTACTCCAACCCGCCCACGCACGGCGGCGCCGTGGTGGCTGCGGTGCTGAACAACCCCGAGCTGCGCGCTTTGTGGGAAAAAGAGCTGGGCGAAATGCGCGTGCGCATCAAGGCCATGCGCCAGAAGCTGGTCGACGGCCTGAAGGCCGCCGGTGTGAAGCAGGACATGTCCTTCATCACCACCCAGATCGGCATGTTCAGCTACTCGGGTCTGACCAAAGACCAGATGGTGCGCCTGCGCTCCGAGTTCGGCGTCTACGGCACCGACACTGGCCGCATGTGTGTGGCCGCGCTCAACAGCAAAAACATCGACTACGTCTGCGCAGCCATCGCCAAGGTGGTCTGAGTTCGCGGCAAGGCCTAGCGGCTGGGACCTCTTGCGGGTCACTGCCGCTATATTTTTGATAGCTGCCTGCGCATAATCCACGCGGCGATAAGGGAGAAATGGCATGAAAAAATGGGCGTTTGCACTTGGTCTGTCGCTGGGATGCCTGGCTTCGAGCACCTGGGCTTGGGGCAACCACAGCCTGGCCGCCTACCGCGCCCTGGAGGCCATGCCCGAAGTTGCCAACGCTGCCCCCGTCGCGGTGGAGCCGCTGGAAGCCTTTCTCAAGGCCGAGGAAAAAACCCTGGAAGCCCTGCTGGCCAGCCAGGAAGCCTGGGCCATCGCCAATCTGGAGAACTACCCTGCACGCCCCGCCAAGCTGGCCTTCATGGCCAAGCCCGAGCGCTCGGACCAGGCGCGCCGCCTCGCCTTCCTGTCGGCCCTGCGGGTGGCACCCAACAGCAAATTCGCGCTCTACATCCAGCCCGACCCGCGCAACCCTGGCAGCTACGGCAGCCCGCTGCCGTTTGCCGCCGTCAACACCCTGCCCGAGCCGCAAAATTCCGGCTACAAGTTCATGGCCATCAAGGCCGGCGACCCGGTCGCCCCGCTGGCCGTGGTGGCCTCTGCCGCCGACGAGCCCGACTACGGCCTGGACATCAACCTGTGGGACGACAGCCCCTCCGAATGGGGCAAGACCTACGGCTTTGGCACCCTGCCATTTGGCAACCCCAGCCTGTCCTTCTCGACCCAGGCCCCGTTCCACATGGGCTTCATGCACGAGAGCAGCGTGCTGTACCTGGCCGCCCCCTTCATCAAGCGCACCTTCCCCAGGCTGCGCTCCTACCAGTACTCCACGCTGGCCGCACTGGCCTTTCGCACCGGCCACCCTTACTGGGGTTGGCGCTTCGCCGGCCTGTCGCTGCACTACCTGCAGGACCTGACACAGCCCTACCATGCCAGCCTGGCGCCCGGTGAATCCACCCTCAAGCTGCTAGGCATCAACGCGCTGGCCATGGCCGGCATGGACCGCATGAAGAACGACATGGTGGTGCTGCTCTCCAACCGCCATCTGGCACTGGAGAAATACCAGATCGAGCTGGTGGCCAACGCCGCACAAAACAAGCAGGACAACGCCATAGAAAAAGCCCTGCACAACACCGCCAAAGACGCCAGCTACCCCGAGTGGAGCGAACACTATCTGCGCGATGTGGTCTCAAGCCAGGCTGTCGCCTACGCCCCGCAACTGGTGGAAACGCTGGTGGCCGTGCTGCCCGCCGCCTACGTGTCGGACCCCAGCTTTGACTTTGGCACCAAGGAAGACGGCATCAACCTGGTGAACGAACTGGCCAAAACCGACCCCGCCGTGCGCGCCCGGCTGGACAACGCCATTGCCGAATTGCTGGGCAATTTCGGCGCCCACAGCCGCAACGCCATTCGCGGCATTCTCAAGGCCAGCAACCGCTAGGACACCGTCCACGCCCCTGCAGTGCTATATTGCACTGCAACATCCCCAAAAGTGAGGCTCCGATGCTCTACCAGCTCTACGAAACCCAACGCTCCCTGATGGAGCCTTTCTCCGATCTGGCCCACGCTGCCTCCAAGGTCTACAGCAACCCCCTGTCGCTGTTCGGCCAGAACATGTTTTCCCAGCGCATCGCGGCCGGCTACGACCTGTTGCACCGCCTGGGCAAGGACTACGAAAAGCCCGAATTCGGGCTGCGCACCATCGATGTGGACGGCGTGGACATTGCCATCCACGAGCGCGTGGAGCTCAACAAGCCGTTCTGCGAACTGCGCCGCTTCAAGCGCTTCAGCGATGACACCAAGACGCTGGCCAAGATCAAGCACCAGCCGGCCGTGCTGATCGTCGCCCCCCTGTCGGGCCACTACGCCACGCTGTTGCGCGACACCGTCAAGACCATGCTCAAGGACCACAAGGTCTATATCACCGACTGGAAAAACGCCCGCCTGGTGCCCATGTCCGAGGGTGAATTCCACCTGGACGACTACGTGAACTACGTGCAGGAGTTCATCCGCCACGTACAGCACAAATACGGCAACTGCCATGTCATGAGCGTGTGCCAGCCCACTGTGCCGGTGCTGGCTGCCGTCTCGCTGATGGCCAGCCGCGGCGAGAAGACGCCCCTGTCCATGACCATGATGGGCGGCCCCATCGATGCGCGCAAATCGCCCACGGCCGTCAACAACCTGGCCATGAACAAGAGCCACAGCTGGTTTGAGAACAACGTGATCTACCGCGTTCCGACCAAGTTCCCCGGCGCCGGACGGCGTGTGTACCCGGGCTTTTTGCAGCACAGCGGCTTTGTGGCCATGAACCCGGACCACCACGCCAAGAGCCACTACGACTACTTCAAGGACCTGATCAAGGGCGACAACGCCAGTGCCGAGGCCCACCGCAAGTTCTACGACGAGTACAACGCGGTGCTGGACATGGACGCCGACTACTACCTGGAAACCATCAAGGTGGTGTTCCAGGAGTTCGCACTGGTCAACGGCACCTGGGACGTGCGCAACGAGGATGGCAAGCCCGAGCGCGTGCGCCCGCAGGACATCAAGACCACGGCACTGATGTCGGTCGAAGGCGAGCTGGACGACATCTCCGGTTCCGGTCAGACCCAGGCCGTGCACGACATTTGCAGCGGTGTGCCCAAGTCGCAGCAGCGCCACTTCGAGGCCAAGGGCGCAGGCCACTACGGCATCTTCTCGGGCAGCCGCTGGCGCGAGAACGTCTACCCGCAGGTCAAGGCCTTCATCCTGGGACACCATGTGCCGGGTGAATACCAGGTGCCCAAGCGCCGTGCTGGTGACGCCAATGCGCCCGCAGCCGCTAGCGCGCCGGCGCGTGCCAAGTCCGTTGCACGCAAAGCAGCTCCCAAGGCGGCGGTCCCGGCCAAGGCCGCCAAAAAGGCAGCCAAACCCGCTGCAACCCGCACCCCACCTGCACAGGCAGCTCGCAAAACCGTAGCAGTCAAGCGCAGCAGCCGCGCACAGTGAGCACCAAGGTCGTCCTGGACGGGGCCCTCGCGGCCCGCATTCTGGATGCCCTGCCCCAGACCCAGTGCACGCGCTGCGGCTACCCAGACTGTGCCGGTTACGCCCAGGCCGTTGCCACCGGCGAAGCACCCATCAACCAGTGCCCGCCCGGCGGTGCCGAGGGTGTGCACCGGCTGGCCGCGATCACCGGGCAGCCGGCCCTGCCGCTCAACCCGGCATTCGGCACCGAAGGGCCGCGCAGCGTGGCCTACATCGACGAGAACTGGTGCATAGGCTGCACGCTGTGCATAGACGCCTGCCCCACCGACGCCATCGTGGGCAGCAACAAGCGCATGCACACCGTGATCGAAGAGCACTGCACCGGCTGCGAGCTGTGCCTGCCGGTGTGCCCGGTGGACTGCATCTTGCTGGAAAACGCCAGCGCGGATGCCACCGGCTGGTCCGCCTGGTCACCAGAGCAGGCCACCACAGCCCGCAGCCGCTATGCATTTCATAGCATGCGGCGCACACGGGACGCGGATGAACAGGCCAAAAGGCTTGAAGAAAAGGCCCAGGCCAAGCTCGCCAATCTGCCCGCCCACTCCCAGCACACCGACCCGGCAGTGCTGGACAAGAAACGCGCCGTGATTGAAGCCGCGCTGGCCCGGGCACGCGCCAAACGCGCGGGCGGGCCGTCCGGCAACTAGGACTGCTATTCGGTCGCATTCCAGTTGACTCCGTTCGCCCTGAGCTTGTCGAAGGGCTTAGCCGGGCTCAGCCCGAACGGGTATTTTTTGGGGGGGGCAGCGATGCCGGACCAACCGCCTGAAATCTGCCGCGTTCAGGCCGCGATACCCACCATGCGGCGCAACACCTGGCCGTAACCCGCCTCCCGGGTAGCCCGTTCGTAGGCGCCCTGCGCGACCAGCCAGCGGTGCATGCCCGGCAACTGGTAGGACGGCACGGTCGGCGCCAGGTGGTGCTCAAAGTGGAAGTTCACGTAGTTGGGCGCCACCGTCAGGCGCTCCCACCAGCGGGCCGTGACGGTGCGCGTGTTGCTCCACATGTCGTCGCTCATGGTTCCGGGTAGCGCGCCGTGCTCGGCCGCATTGCGGATGCGGCTGAAGACCATGTAAGTGGTAAACCACGACAGCGGCCACAGCAGATAGGCCAGCGGGTGATGGGCCGCCCAGCAGGCGGCGAACATCAGGGCATTGACCAGCAGGACGCGTCGCATATTCCACACCAGCGTGCGCACATCGACCTGGGGGCGGCTGCGCTTGTCACCGGTCGCGGCCGCCTTGTAGCTGTAGCCCTGCATCATCTGGTCCACCCCCTCCTTCTGGCCGTAGAGGAACACCAGCGAAAGAAAGGCGCGCAGGCCCGAACGGCCCGCCAGGTCACGGCCGAACTTGCGCAGCAGCGACATCGGCCGCACCGGGTAGTTGGCGTAATTGGCCAGGTCCGGGTCGCCATCGGTGCCGGTCTTCACATGGTGGGTCATGTGGTAGCTGCGGTAGATGCCCAGATCGACAAACACCGGCGCGCCGCACAGCCAGTTGCCCACCCACTCGCCCTGCTCGCGCGAGCGCAGGAAGGAGCGGTGCGCACATTCATGCGTCAGGATGCCCAGGCCCAACTGGCGCCCGCCCAGCACCACCATCGCCAGGGTGATCGTGTACCAGGCCGGCTGCCACATCACCAGGGCAAAGGCCCCGACGATCAGGCCCCAGTTGACGGCCAGCATGCGCCAGGCCGTCGCGTCGGACTTGTCCAGAAAGCGCTTCAGTTCTTCGCGCGGGATGGTGTTCCATTGCACTGCCATGTCAATTCCTCACAGATGGGTTGGACTGGCGCAATTAGAGCAGTTCTGCCACACTATTAATTGTTTCAAAACGCCATTTAATTGATGTGAAAAACACACCAGCAAACCACCCCATCCGCGTGGCCATCGTCCTGCCGGAGCGGGTCTGGGCCGGCTCGGTGCTGCTGACGCAGGAATTGCTGCTGGTGGCCGGCACCCTGCAGTCGCACAGTGCAGACATTGCAGCCAGCACCCTGTTCGACATGCACCTGCTGGGGGACACCCTGGCGCCGGTCACCAGCCTGACCGGTCTTGGCCTGCAACCCGAATACACGCTGGACACAGCGCAGCACTACCAGGTCGTGCTGGTGCCCGCGCAGTTCGCGCCCACCGCCGAAAGCAGTGATGGAGAACGCCGCATGGCGGCCTGGATCGCCCTGCAGCACACCCAAGGCGCCCTGATCGTCAGCCTCAATGGCGCCGTGCTCCTGGCCAAAAGCGGGCTGCTGGACGGCCTGCAGGCCACCGGCCCGGTCAGCGACCAAGCCCTGTTTGCGCGCCACTTTCCGCAGGTGCGCTTCACCCCCAGCCGCCGCATCGTGGTCAACGGCCAGATCATCTGCGCCGGCGGCATCAACCCAACCGTGGACGTCTGCGCCCATCTGGTCGAGCGCTTCTTCGGCAAGCACGCGGCACGCAAATTCCTGCGCCACACCTCCACCGAAGCACTGCCCTCCTACGCACAGTTGGGAGTATGGAGCGCGCAGTTCAAGCAGCACAACGACCGCCCCGTGCTGGCCGCACAGCAGCTCATCGAAGGCAGCCTGGCCCAGGTACCCGATCTGTCGGCCCTGGCCACGGCGGTGCACCTGAGCGAACGCACCCTGTCGCGCCGCTTCGCCACGGCCGTAGGCCACACGCTACGCGACTACGTGGCCGCCTGTCGCCTGGAGATGGCACGCCTACTGCTGCGCGACGGCAACGACACGCTGACGCAAATTGCCGACGAATGCGGCTTTGGCAGCGCCAGCGCCCTGGCCCATGCGTTTGCAGAACGGCATGGCCTCAGTCCCCGGCGTTACCGGCTGGAATCCAGTGGGCGCGATCCAGCCCCAGGGCGGCGCACCCGGCGAACCGTTTAGGGCCTGTTCACACTATTTTTGCAAGTGCGAACAGGCCCTAAATCACCAAGTTTTTGTACACCCCGCAGCCCACATAGACCTCGTCCACTTTCTGGACAAAAGACATCTTGGTCTGCACCTTGCCATTGGTCGGGTTGGTGATGTCGTACTCCACCCAGCCCGGCGCCTGATCGGCCTGGCGCACGATGGCGTCGAGCAGGCCCTGGCCGTCAATGCCGGGAATGTCCTGCACGCGCGTGCCGACCTTGGCCGGATTGCCGCCAAACGCCACATAGCGGCCGGTGTTGTTGAGGGCAAAGACGTACATGTCGCGCTCATGGAAACCCTGGCTGGGCTCGGTGATGCCGCGCAAAAATGCATCGGCCGAGGTGGTCCGGCGATAGGCGATCGCCCGTTCGACCAGCACCATGGCCTCATCGGCCGTGCCCTGCTGCAGGCGGAACGAAGATACAGCGTCGGCCAGGGTTGCGGCGCTGCGCTCCATGTTTTGCGCCTGATCGACGGCATGCTCCACCATCTGCGCATTGCGCTGGGTGATTTCATCAAGCTGGCGCACCGCCGCACTGAGCTCGTTGAGCTTGCCGCTTTGGGTGCTGCTGGACTCGGAGATATTCGCCATGCTGCCGGCCAGGCCGTGGATGCCCTCGACGATCTGCGTCATGCCGCGGCCAGCATCGCGGATCTGGTCCGCACTGCTCACCACCTGGGCGCCCGAAGTCTGGATCAGTTGCCGGATTTCGCGTGCCGATTCGGCCGAGCGCTGCGCCAGCGAGCGCACCTCGCTGGCCACCACGGCAAAGCCGCGCCCGGCCTCGCCCGCACGGGCAGCCTCCACGGCGGCATTGAGGGCCAGGATATTGGTCTGGAAAGCCAGGCCATCGATCACGCCAATGATTTCGTTCATGCGCTGGGAACTGCCCTGGATTGCCTCGATGGACTGCACGGCCCGCGACATGGCGGCTGCCCCTGCGTCCGCCTGGTCACGCACAGCAGCGGCCTGGCGATTCGCGTCCTGGATGGTTTGCACATTGGCCTGCACGCCGGACGACAGCTCCTGCACGCTGGCCGCGGTTTCCTCGAGATTGGCCGCCTGCTGCTCGGTGCGGTCGGACAGCTCCCGGTTTCCCGTCACCAGGTTCTTGCCGGCATGGGCCACCAGGGCCGAGTTGCTGCGCACGCTGGCCACCATGGAGGACAGATGGTCCACCATGCCCTGCATGGCATTGGCCAGCAGGCTGATCTGGTCGCGCCCGCGCATCGACACCCGCGCGCGCAGATTGCCGGACGAGGTTTCGGCGATGTAGTGCAGCAGGGGTTGCAGGCTGCGGCGAAATTCCACAAAAAAGCACAGCAGGAAATACACGCACAGCACCATGCCTGCCACGCCCGCCGTCAGCCCCCAAAGCTCACGCCAGACCAGCACGCCTGCCAGCAGAACGATCACGAACCACAGGCGCAAACCGATGGGCAAGCGGCCGAGCAACCACATGCCTGGCAGAAAGAGTTTTGTCATCACCTTGTCTCCGCCCTTGTGTAAGAGTATTTCAGGGCAGACAAATACTACGAACTCAAACTGGCAGTTTTCTTACCGCGGGCCGCTCAAAGAAAAAACGCCTGCACTGCGGACAGCACAGGCGCTTGGAAGCTGCAAACTGCCAGGGCTCAGCCTGCCAGCTTGGCAAAAGCCGCCACGACCTCGGGCGGTGCCTGCACCAGTTCAATCAGCACGCCCTCACCCGCGATCGGGAATTCGTCGTTGCTCTTGGGGTGCAGAAAGCAGATGTCAAAGCCCGCCGCGCCCTTGCGGATGCCGCCCGGCGCAAAGCGCACACCCTGGGCGGTGAGCCATTCCACGGCCACGGGCAGGTTGTCGATCCACAGGCCCACGTGGTTCAGCGGCGTGGTGTGCACGGCCGGTTTCTTCTCGGGGTCCAGCGGCTGCATCAGATCGACCTCGACCTTGAACGGGCCGCTGCCAATGGCGCAGATGTCCTCATCCACGTTCTCTTTTTCACTCTGGAACGTGCCGGTGACTTCCAGGCCCAGCATGTCTACCCACAGGGTCTGCAGGCGCTTTTTGTCGGGGCCGCCGATGGCGATTTGCTGGATGCCCAGCACTTTGAAAGGACGTGTCATGCGTGTGCCTCTACGGTGCGTGATGTCAGACCCAGCTTGCACAGAAGCTGCAGGTCGGCGTTGGCGTCGGGGTTGCCGGTGACCAGCAACTTGTCGCCATAAAAAATCGAGTTGGCACCGGCCATGAAGCACAGCGCCTGTACCGCCTCACCCAGTTGCTGACGCCCGGCCGACAGGCGCACACGCGCCTTGGGCATGGTGATGCGGGCCACAGCAATCATGCGCACAAAGTCGAAGGGATCGACCGGCTCCGAATCCGCCAGCGGTGTGCCCGGCACACGCACCAGGCTGTTGATGGGCACCGATTCCGGGTACGGGTTCAGGTTGGCCAGTTGCGCGATCAGCCCGGCGCGGTGCACCGGCGCTTCGCCCATGCCCACAATGCCGCCGCAGCAGACGCTGATGCCGGCATTGCGCACGGCCTGCAGCGTGTCCAGCCGGTCCTGGTAGGTGCGGGTACTGACCACGTCGGTGTAGTACTCGGGCGCGGTGTCCAGGTTGTGGTTGTAGTAGTCCAGCCCAGCGGCCTTCAGTTGAGTCGCATGGTGGGGCTCCAGCATGCCGAGCGTGGCGCAGGTTTGCAGGCCCAGGCCCTTCACTGCTTCCACCAGCTCGGCGACCTTCTCCACATCGCGATCCTTGGGCGCGCGCCAGGCAGCGCCCATGCAGAAACGCGTGGCACCGGCGTCCTTGGCGGCTTGCGCGGCCTCGGTCACTTCGGCCACCGACATCAGCTTGCTGGCTTCCACGCCGGTGTCGTACTCGGCGGCCTGCGGGCAGTAGCCGCAGTTCTCGGGGCAGCCACCGGTCTTGACCGACAACAGCGTTGCCAGCTCGATGTCGCCTTCGGGGAAGCTTTCGCGGTGCACGCTCTGGGCCTGGAACACCAGTTCCATGAACGGCAGGTCCAGTAGCGCCTGCACGGCCCGCACTGTCCACGGGCCGGCGGTGGTCGCCGGCTTGGCGGGGCGGTGCAGCGTGACGGGTTGCGGCTTGTCCTGCGTGAGTGTCATATCAGGCGAATTCAACAATGGGTTGGTCCACGCTCAGGCTTTCGCCCTTGCTCGCCAGCACCTTGCCCACCACGCCATCGGCCGCAGCAAACAGCACGTTTTCCATTTTCATGGCTTCGATGACCGCCACGCGCTCACCGGCCTGCACCTTCTGGCCCACGGTCACGGCCACGTCCACCAACAGGCCGGGCATGGGCGAGAGCACATAGCGGCTCATGTCGGGTGGTGCCTTGTGCGGCATCAGCGCATGCAGCTCGGCCATGCGCGGCGACATCACCAGTGCGTCGATGCGGGTGCCGTTGTGCTGCACGCGCAGTGCCAGCGGGTTCTTGGGGGTGCCGCGTTCGATCTGTGCGGTGAAGGCTTTGCCATTCACGGTGCCGCAGATACAGATGTCGTTGAGGCGTGAATTGCTACGAATTTCATAGCTGCTTGCGCCCACCCGCACGCGCGCAGAGCCGGTTTCGCCCACAAACTCGTCCACATGCACCGGGGTGTAGGTGTTGTTGCCGGCAGCATCCAGCGTCACCACCACATAGTCCTTGCCGGCGTTGACCGCATAGCCCGGCAACTGCCCAGTGAGCCCGGCGGCGCGTTCGCGCGACTTGCGGCGCACAAACGCGGCCAGCGCAAGCAGGAAGTTGGCATCGTCATGCGGCACGTCTTCGGCAAAGAAGCCCTTGGAATAGTGCTCTGCGATGAAGCCGGTATTGAAGTCGCCCTTGACGAACTTGGGGTGGGCCAGCAGTGCGGCCTGGAACGGGATGTTGCTGGACACGCCGCGGATCACAAAACCATTGAGCGCTTCGCGCATCTTTGCAATCGCGTCATTGCGGTCCTTGCCGTGCACGATCAGCTTGGCGATCATCGAGTCGTAGAACATCGGAATCTCACCGCCGTCCTGCACACCGGTGTCCACGCGCACGCCCAGCAAGTCGGCCGTGTTGCCCTGCCACATGCTCTGCACAGGTGGCGCAAAGCGCACCAGGCGGCCGGTGGAAGGCAGGAAATTGCGGAACGGGTCTTCGGCGTTGATGCGGCACTCGATGGCCCAGCCGTTGCGCTTCACATCGGCTTGCGTCAGCGGCAGCTTTTCACCAGCCGCCACGCGGATCATCAGCTCCACCAGGTCCAGGCCGGTGATGGCCTCGGTGACCGGGTGCTCCACCTGCAGGCGTGTGTTCATCTCCAGGAAATAGAAGTCCTGGTCCTTACCGACGACGAACTCCACGGTGCCCGCGCTCTGGTATTTCACGGCCTTGGCCAGCTGCACGGCCTGCTCGCCCATCGCCTTGCGGGTGGCGTCGCTGATGAAGGGGCTTGGCGCTTCTTCAATGACCTTCTGGTGGCGGCGCTGGATGGAGCATTCACGCTCATTCAGGTAAATCACATTGCCGTGGCTGTCGCCCAGCACCTGGATTTCGATGTGGCGTGGCTCCTGCACAAACTTCTCGATGAAGATGCGGTCGTCACCAAAGCTGTTGCGCGCCTCGTTGCGGCATGACGAGAAGCCTTCAAAGGCTTCCTTGTCGTTGAAGGCCACGCGCAAGCCCTTGCCGCCGCCGCCGGCAGACGCCTTGATCATCACCGGGTAGCCGATGCCCTTGGCAATCTCGACCGCGCGCTCGGGCGATTCGATGGCGTCGTTGTAGCCGGGGATGGTGTTGACCTTGGCTTCGTTCGCCAGTTTCTTGGAGGCGATCTTGTCGCCCATGGCCGCAATCGAATGCGCCTTGGGGCCGATGAAGGCAATGCCCTCGTCCTCGCAGCGCTTGGCAAAGGCCTCGTTCTCGCTCAGGAAGCCGTAGCCGGGGTGCACAGCCTGTGCGCCGGTCTGCTTGCAAGCAGCGATGATCTTGTCGGCCAGCAGGTAGCTCTCGCGGCTGGGGGCGGCACCGATGTGCACGGCCTCGTCAGCCAGCTCCACGTGGCGGGCGTCCTTGTCCGCGTCCGAATACACGGCTACGGTTTTGATGCCCATTTTCTTGGCGGTGGCGATAACGCGGCAGGCGATTTCGCCACGGTTGGCGATCAGAATTTTGGTAAACATGTTCTTGTTCTCCTAGTGCTTAGAGTGGAATGTTGCCGTGCTTGCGCCACGGGTTTTCCAGCTTTTTTTCCTTGAGCATCACCAACGAGCGGCAAATGCGTTTGCGGGTTTCGTGCGGCAGGATCACGTCGTCGATAAAGCCGCGTGCGCCGGCCACAAACGGGTTGGCAAAGCGAGCTTTGTATTCAGCTTCCTTGGCGGCCAGCTTGGCGGGGTCGCCCTTGTCTTCGCGGAAGATGATTTCCACCGCGCCCTTGGCACCCATCACCGCGATCTCGGCGTTGGGCCAGGCAAAGTTGACGTCGCCACGCAGGTGCTTGGACGCCATCACGTCGTACGCGCCGCCGTAGGCCTTGCGGGTGATCACGGTGATCTTGGGCACAGTGCACTCGGCATACGCGTAGAGCAGCTTGGCGCCGTGCTTGATGATGCCGCCGTATTCCTGCGAAGTACCGGGCATGAAACCGGGCACGTCCACAAAGGTGATCACGGGGATGTTGAACGCATCGCAGAAGCGCACAAAGCGTGCAGCCTTGATACTGCTCTTGATGTCCAGGCAACCGGCCAGCACCAGCGGCTGGTTGGCGACGATGCCGACGGTCTGGCCGTCCATGCGGGCGAAGCCGATCAGGATATTCTTGGCGTAGTCGGGCTGCAGTTCGAAGAAGTCGCCATCGTCCACGGTCTTGACGATCAGCTCCTTCATGTCGTAGGGCTTGTTCGCGTTGTCGGGCACCAGCGTGTCCAGGCTCAGGTCGGCACGGTCGATCGGGTCGCCGCTCTGGCGCACCGGGGCCTTTTCGCGGTTGTTCAGGGGCAGGTAGTTGTAGAGGCGGCGCAGCATCAACAGCGCTTCCACGTCGTTCTCGAAGGCCATGTCCGCCACACCGCTCTTGGTGGTGTGGGTGACGGCGCCACCCAGCTCTTCAGAGGTCACATCCTCATGCGTGACGGTCTTGACCACTTCGGGGCCGGTCACAAACATGTAGCTGGAGTCTTTCACCATGAAGATGAAGTCGGTCAACGCGGGCGAATACACGGCGCCACCGGCCGACGGGCCCATGATCATGCTGATCTGCGGCACCACGCCCGAGGCCATCACATTGCGCTGGAACACATCGGCATAACCGCCCAGCGACGCCACGCCTTCCTGAATGCGGGCGCCGCCCGAATCGTTCAGGCCGATCACCGGCGCACCGACCTTCATGGCCTGGTCCATGATCTTGCAGATCTTCTCGGCATGGGTCTCGGACAGCGAGCCGCCCAGCACGGTGAAGTCCTGGCTGAACACAAACACCAGACGGCCGTTGATCATGCCGTAGCCAGTGACCACGCCGTCGCCCGGAATCTTCTGGTCGGCCATGCCGAAGTCCGTGCAGCGGTGCTCCACAAACATGTCCCACTCTTCAAACGTGCCTTCGTCCAGCAGGATTTCCAGGCGTTCACGGGCCGTGAGCTTGCCTTTCTTGTGCTGCGCGTCGATGCGTTTTTGACCACCGCCCAGGCGCGCGAGCTCCCGTTTGGCTTCGAGTTGTTCGAGGATGTCGTGCATGGTTTTTACTTCCTTTGGCTAATTCTTGGGTTGCTGTTTTGCTATTGATTCAGTAGCATCCTGCGCAGGTGCAGAAAGGGCTGCAAGCAGATTTCGTGCTGCAGTGCTGGCTGCCATCTGGCCGGACGCTACTTGCGCTGTGAGTTGCGGCAGCTGTGCGCGCACCGCCGGGTTGTTCTTGAACGATTGCTTGAGGCCCGCGTCAATGCGCTCCCACATCCAGGCCAGCGACTGGTTCTGACGGCGCGACTGGAACAGGCCGTTGGCAGTCTGCAGGCTTTTGAATTCGGACACTGCGGCCCAGAACTTGTCTACGCCCTGGCCCAGCAATGCGCTCAAGCTGATGACTTTCGGCGCCCAATGCTTGTTGTCATGCGGATCGTTGGGATTGCCGTGCATGCCCAGCAGCCGCAGGCTGGACGTGATCATGGCCTGCGCGCGCGTGGCCGCATCGGCGTCAATATCGGCCTTGTTGATGACCACCAGATCGGCCAACTCCATCACGCCCTTCTTGATGGCCTGCAGGTCGTCGCCCGCGTTGGGCAACTGCATCAGCACAAACATGTCGGTCATGCCCTGCACTGCGGTCTCGCTCTGGCCCACGCCCACGGTTTCCACGATCACGATGTCGTAGCCCGCCGCCTCGCAGACCAGCATGGCCTCGCGCGTTTTTTCGGCCACGCCGCCCAGCGTGCCGCTGGACGGGCTGGGGCGGATATAGGCCTTCTCGTGCATGGAGAGATGTTCCATGCGCGTCTTGTCGCCCAGGATGGAACCGCCCGACACCGTGCTCGAAGGGTCAATGGTCAGCACCGCCACGCGGTGGCCCTTGTCAATCAAATGCAGACCCAAAGCCTCAATGAAAGTACTCTTGCCCACGCCGGGCACGCCACTGATGCCCAGCCGCAAGGACTTGCCGGTGTGCGGCAACAAGGCCGTCAGCAGTTCGTCGGCCTGCGCGCGATGGTCGGCGCGGGTGGACTCCAGCAGCGTGATCGCCTTGGCAATCGCGCGGCGCTGCTCTGTGCCCTGGCTACTGACAATGGTGTCTGCTGCGTTCATGCCTGTACGTGCTTACTAGCCGTCCAGCGGTAGACGTTGTCAAATTCGCCTTCGCCTGTCTGCACAAAACCGTGGCGCTGGTAAAAGCGGTTGGCGTCGCTCAGCTTGAGCGTGGTCAGCGTGATGTCTTTGCCCTGCGATTTGGCCCAGTCCAGTGCCCAGGCGCCCACGCCGCCGCCCTGCGTTCCGGGGCGCAGGAACAGTTGCACCAGATGGAAATGGTCGCCCTGCGGCTGCAGTTGCAGAAACCCAATCCGCTCCCCATCACGCAGGATGTGCTGCATCCACTCTGCGTTGAACTGGCCCGCATAACGCTCCCGGCTGGCCACCACATCCGTCAAGCCAAGACGGTCCAGCGACTCGCGCAGCGCCGCCATACGCAGCGCAAACAGCGGCTCGAAGTCCGCCGCGACCACGGGCTCGAAATGCAGGCGCATCAGCCCAGCGCTTTCTCAATCTGGCTCAGCACGTCGCGCGCGCTCACCGGGATCGGCGTGCCTGGGCCGTAGATGCCCTTGACGCCTGCGGCGTACAAGAAGTCATAGTCCTGGCGCGGGATCACGCCGCCGACGAAGACGATGATGTCGTCGGCGCCCTGCTTCTTCAGCTCGGCAATGATGGCGGGCACCAGGGTCTTGTGGCCTGCAGCGAGTGTGGAAACGCCCACAGCGTGCACGTCGTTTTCAATCGCCTGGCGGGCGCATTCTTCGGGGGTTTGGAACAGCGGGCCCATGTCCACGTCAAAGCCCAGGTCGGCAAACGCGGTGGCTACCACCTTGGCGCCGCGGTCGTGGCCGTCCTGGCCCAGCTTGCTGATCATCACGCGCGGGCGGCGGCCCTGTTTTTCGGCAAAGCTGGCAATGTCACCCTTGAGGGCGTTCCAGTAGTCCATGGTGTCTCCTTGCGCCGCATCGTACGCCGCTGCGTACACGCCGGATACCTTGTTGGTGTCGGCACGATGGCGACCAAAGGCTTTTTCGAGCGCATCGGATACTTCGCCCACCGTGGCGCGCAGGCGGATCGCCTGGATGCTCAGGTCCAGCAGGTTGCCGGTGCCGGACTCTGCTGCAGAAGTGAGAGCGGCCAGCGCAGCATTCACGAGGGCTGCATCGCGTTTCGCCCTGATTTCTTTCAGGCGGGCGACTTGCGATTCGCGCACCGCCACGTTGTCGATGTCGCGCGCCTCCACCAGGTCTTCGTTCTTCAGCTTGTATTTGTTGACGCCCACGATGACGTCCTGGCCGCTGTCGATGCGGGCCTGCTTGTCGGCGGCGGCGGCTTCGATCTTGAGCTTGGCCCAGCCGCTGTCCACGGCCTTGGTCATGCCGCCCATGGCTTCGACTTCTTCGATGATCTTCCACGCTGCGTCGGCCATGTCCTGCGTCAGCTTCTCCATCATGTAGCTGCCGGCCCACGGGTCGATCACATTGGTGATGTGGGTCTCTTCCTGGATGATGAGCTGCGTGTTGCGCGCAATGCGGCTGGAAAACTCGGTGGGCAACGCAATGGCTTCGTCCAGCGCGTTGGTGTGCAGGCTTTGTGTGCCGCCAAACACGGCGGCCATCGCCTCGATGGTGGTGCGCACCACGTTGTTGTACGGGTCTTGCTCGGTGAGCGACCAGCCCGAGGTCTGGCAATGCGTGCGCAGCATCAGGCTCTTGGGGTTCTTGGCGTCAAAGCCCTTCATGATGCGGCACCACAGCAGGCGCGCCGCACGCATCTTGGCAACCTCTAAATAGAAGTTCATGCCAATGGCCCAGAAGAACGACAGGCGCCCGGCAAAGTCGTCCACATCCAGCCCGGTGGCAATCGCCGTCTTCACATACTCCTTGCCGTCGGCCAGCGTAAAGGCCAGCTCCAGCGCCTGGTTGGCACCGGCCTCTTGCATGTGGTAACCCGAAATGCTGATCGAGTTGAACTTGGGCATGTTCTTGGCCGTGTAGCCAATGATGTCGCCGATGATGCGCATGCTGGGCGCGGGCGGGTAGATGTAGGTGTTGCGCACCATGAACTCTTTCAGAATGTCGTTCTGAATCGTCCCGCTCAGCTTGTCCTGCGACACGCCCTGCTCTTCGGCCGCCACCACATAGCCGGCCAACACCGGCAGCACCGCGCCGTTCATGGTCATGGAGACCGATACCTTGTCCAGCGGAATCTGGTCGAACAGGATCTTCATGTCCTCGACCGAATCAATCGCCACACCGGCCTTGCCCACGTCGCCAGTCACGCGCGGGTGGTCCGAGTCGTAGCCGCGGTGGGTGGCCAGGTCGAAAGCAACGCTCACGCCCTGACCACCTGCCGCCAGTGCCTTTCTATAGAAGGCATTGCTCTCCTCGGCCGTCGAAAAACCGGCGTACTGGCGGATCGTCCAGGGGCGCACCGCATACATGGTGGCCTGCGGGCCGCGCAGGTAGGGCTCAAAACCCGGCAGCGTGTCGGCGTGCTGCAGGTTGGCCGTATCGGCCGCGGTGTACAACGGCTTGACGGCGATGCCATCGGGCGTGATCCAGTTCAACGCGTCCACATTGCCGCCGGGGGCAGACTTGGCGGCGGCCTTGGTCCAGGCGTCCAGCGTGGCGGATTTGAATTCAGGGGTCTTGTCGGTCATGGCAATGGACCAGGCGCAGGTGCACCCGGCTGAAAAAATATGGGTGGAGTTTACATTATTTATAATTATGAATTCAAAAATAATGCAATCGGCTTACAATTCCGCCATGTCAGCCCTGATGCCCCTGCCCCACCGCGCCCTCTATGAAGAGGTGGCCGAACTGCTGCGCCAGCGCATTTTTCGCCGCGAACTGGAGCCCGGGAGCTGGATTGACGAGCTGAAGATTGCCGAGGAATACGGCATCAGCCGCACCCCGCTGCGCGAGGCCCTCAAGGTGCTGGCCACCGAAGGCCTGGTGACCATGAAGCTGCGCCGCGGCGCCTATGTGACCGAGGTGTCGGCCTCCGACCTGGCCGACGTGTACCACCTGCTGAGCCTGCTGGAGAGCGACGCGGCCGGCGTGGTGGCCACCAAGGCCACCGACGCCGAACTGGCCGAGCTGCAGGCCCTGCACGCCGAGCTGGAAACCGCCGCCCTGCCCGGCACCGCCAACACCGACCAGTTTTTTGCCATCAACGAGCGCTTCCACATGCGCCTGCTGGAGATCGCCAACAACCGCTGGCGCGACCAGATGGTGGCCGACCTGCGCAAGGTCATGAAGCTCAACCGGCACAACTCCCTGCTTAAGACTGGGCGCATTGCCGAGTCATTGGCGGAGCACCGGGCCGTCATGGCCGCTCTGCTGGCGCGGGATGCGGTGCGCACGCAGCAGCGGATGCGGGAGCATTTTGCGAATGGGTTGGAGGCGGCGGAGTAATTTTGCTCATTCGCGTGTACTGGGAAGGGGCGAGCCTTGGCAACTTGGATTTCTAATTTATCCATGTCGCTTTAGGCCCAGTTGCAGGCAGTGGAGCATGGCCTCTATGGGGACTCTGCGTTACGAGGCACCTGCTTACACCACCTTCCTACGAGTTCGCATCCAGCGTTTGTGAAATGAAGCTTATCAGCGATGCATATTCGCTGGGAAACGCGTTTCGAGTGTGCATGGCCAACTGAAGTCGGCAATCTTCCTTCTCCATACCAAGTTGCGTCGCTAATTCGAAAAACTCGCAGTGTTTGCCTGCTTGCATTGCAGCTTCCAGCTTCTGCGTTAGTTCGTCTTCATCGACTCCCAAAAAGAGACTTAGTGCGCTAACACTGTCCATTGACTTGTGAAGTACCCAAGCCTCGGGCCAAGTTTCTCCGGGAAGATAGTGAATATGCTTCTTAAACCAAGCATCGAACTCTGCATTTACCTTCTCTGCCATGCTTCGTGCATGTTTTAAATTTGCAGATTCCTTATCTCTTTGATCTCCATCAAATATTGCAATGGTCGGAACCTCTTCTCCACGAACGTGAATGGCGGCAAGTTGTCTTGACAATGCGCTAGCCGAACCGATCACTTTGATCTCAATCCTAGACCTCACTGAAACAGGCAACGCACATTGCAGGATCGTGCGAGCAATATCATCTTCTACGAGAACTATTGCTTCTTTAAGGCCCTTCACTCCCATTTTCGAAAACGCAAATTCGGATGAAATTGAGCTCGTGGTCTTGCTCTTGCCGTTTACTGACTCGACGTAAAACCGAGCGTCGTTAGGCAACGCATCGAAGATTTCCTTGGAGTGTGTTGTACAGATGATTTGGGTGTGCGTCTCCAAGCAAGCATGCTTCAATCTCTCAATGAATTTGCGCTGCGCCTCTGCATGCAACCCGAGCTCGATTTCATCAAGGACAAGTAAAGATCCTTCACCACATCCGTAAATGGCTGAGAAAATTTCGAAGAGGGCGTTTTCACCTGCCCCCATGTTGAAGCCAGAGTACATATTTGGCCCAACCTGAACAATTGGCAAGTTGTACTTTGAATGTTCGAGGTATTTAAAGCTGGAATAGGTGCGGCCTAGGATCAGTCCAACTGCCTCCATTACTTTAGCTTCCCAGCCCTTAGGTGATTTATCTGTGAAGACTTTGGAGTATGACTTTGATTGGCTTCGTTCGCTGTGGGGAACAATTCTCTCAATACCCAAAAATACTACTGTCTTTCTAAGTCGTAGGTCGTAGTCATTCCACTTTCCTCCCTTTGATTTCCAGCGACGTTGATAGCCAATTTGAGGCTTGCGTACAAGCTTCTTTAAAGCCGGATCGAATTCAGTGATGGTATCGACAGCGAAGTTGTAATGAATGTCGACCCCGTCAGGGGCAATCTCTCCCGAGTGCTGGAAGAAAAAGTCCGACATGGTGTAGTAACTCGTTCTTCGCTTCGCGAGCTTAAAACCTTCAGGGACATTGTGATAAGCACAGCAAGCAAGTGCCAAGATGGTCGACTTTCCCGACCCGTTCCGTCCGGCAATGGCGGATATTGGGTAGGTGAAGTTGATATCCAGCGCGTTAAGGCCTCGAAAAGCTCCGGACTTGAGAGTGATGTTTCTCAAGAGCTGGCGTGAATAATCATTTACAAACCAGTTGCTGAGCTGCTTGTCAATCTGACTTTCTCGATATTTCACTTCGATAGCCTCCCCATTCCTACTATTTATGGAGCGATCGTAAGATCAAAACCATTGTGCGTACGCTTATGCTCGTGAGGTTGTTGTAGGCGGGCTACAACCTATGGCATCCCCATGGTTTAAGGCGTCGTACAAATCGAATTGTGTGTCTTGGAAGGACATGAGTTGGATCAACGACTCGCGGGTTGCAGCACGTCTCTCGGGCAGTTCCGCCAACAGCCTCCACCATCATTTCGCCACCCACCAAAGCATTTCCCGCATTCGTCCGTGAGACTCCTCTGATCACCAGCCAGAGGAGTCGCCATGACCATCACCTGTTTCATCCGCTACGAAATCGACCCGTTCAAGAAAGACCAGTTCACGGCCTATTCTGAAAACTGGGCGCGCATCATCCCCCGCCTGGGTGGCCATTTGCTGGGCTACTTTGTGCCGCACGAGGGCAGCAACTACGAGGCGTGGGGGCTGATCTCTTTCTCCAGCCTGGCGGCGTATGAGGCCTACCGCCAGCGGCTGCGTGCGGACACTGAAGCGCAAGCCAACTTTGCGTTTGCGCAGCGCGAGCGTTTCATCCTGAAGGAAGAACGCACCTTCCCCCAGCCGGTGCCCGCCAGCTACCTGCAAGCGCCCACGGGCTATCTGGAGGCCGCATGATTGCCGTGCTGTTTGAGGTGACGCCCCTGCCGGGGCAAGAGGCGCGCTACTTTGACATTGCGGCCATGCTGCGCGAGCACTTGCAGGCCATCGACGGCTTTGTGTCGGTGGAGCGGTTTCAGAGCCTGACGCGGCCCGGCACTTACTTGTCCCTCAGCTATTGGCGTGACGAAGCCGCCGTGCGCGCCTGGCGCAACCAGGCCGACCACCGCACCGGGCAGGCTGAGGGGCGCGCTGCGGTGTTTGCCGACTACCGCATCCGCGTGGCGCAGGTGCTGCGCGACTACACTCAAACCCAGCGCAACGAGGCCCCGCACGATTCCAACGCGGCCCTGCTGGCGCCCCCTCTCAGCCCGCATTACCCACCCCCATGACTTCCGCCCCCTACG
>JACXTT010003445.1_pt1 | contig 24300 bp, 12 predicted proteins | sample 9270951 | NCBI WGS metagenome assembly JACXTT01 (sample SAMN15532306, study PRJNA645909) | rock metagenome | isolation source: weathered quartz diorite | place: Puerto Rico | collected 2017-06-21
CCTACGAACGTGGGCAACTTGCACTTCTCTGGCGCCTCCCGCTGGTCGGCGTCGGAGAGTTTCCGGGTGGAGGAATTTTCAACCGGCGAAGTGGGGAAATTTCAACCGGCGTTGACACCAGGGCTGCAACGAGAACCAGATTGAATCGTTGCTGAAAATAGTTGATAACGAACCGGAGTAGGATCATTTTCTCGGCTTCACGACTGACCCAAGCCAGGAGGTGCAACTCCTTGAGGATACAGATCACCTTCCCGGACAACATACTTACTTGGCGTGATTCGCGACCAGAGTATCCTGGCTCCAGATTACGCGCAGCACTGCGGAGCTTGAGCGATCTCTCCGTCGGCTTGAGTTTGCACCCAACCCGACAAATTCACAATCAGTTAGCGGCGGCTTGCGCCGCGGCCACCGTGGGAACTGCCACCCCCGCCGCTGGAGTGAGCGGAGCTTCCGCCGCCACCACCACCGTGGTACGAGCCGCCGCCACCGGAATAAGAACCCCTGGCGCCGTTAGAAGCACTCGATCGGTATCCACCGCCTCCGGAGCTCGGACTGGACCGATAGCTCTGCGTGGCGCGGTTTCCACCGTAGTTGCTACTACCGCCATAGGAAGGACTCGATCGGTATGCACTCCCGCCACCGTATGCCGGAGCGCGATAGCTCTGCGCCGGGCGGTTTCCACCGTAGCTATTACCACCGCCGCAGGAAGGACTCGATCGGTATGCACTCCCGCCACCGTAGGCCGGACTGGATCGATAACTCTGCGTGGCGCGGTTTCCGCCGTAGCTACTACCGTTACCGCTGTACGAAGGATCCGACCGGTTTGCACTCCCACCCCCGTACGCCGGACTGCTGCGATAACTCTGCGTGGTCGGGCTTCGACCGTAATTGCCATTGCGGCTGTAGGAAGGCGCCGCTTGTCTAGCCCCCTGTTCAGATTGGCCAAAGCGCTGCCAACCGCCGCCCTGCGTGCCGTTGGTTTGGGGCGCGAGAGCGCGCTGCGAATTGCCATAGTTTGCGCCACCCCTCGAGAATGTCCCACGCGAATTGACACCCTGTTGCGGCTGATTCATCTGGCTCCGGTTCGTCCCGCCAGCCACTGCGCCGCGTTGTTGTGAAAAGCTGCCACTATTAGCACCCGGATTTCTCCAGTTCCCGAAGTTGCCGCCGGAATTCGTCCGTCCGCCAAACTGCCCGCCGGCAAATCCGCGGCTCGCACTGGAGGCTCCGCCGAAACCGCTAGCCAGCCCCCTATTGGGGTAAGGAACCCCCAACCTGTGGCCAGGATCGTGTGCCCAGGCACCTCGGCCACCTCCAAACCCGCGGCCGCCTTCAAACCCTCGGCCGTGGAAGCGGTTGAAGCCATAGCGATTGAAAAAGTAGTTGTTCTGAACAATCCCGCAGGAGAACCAATTCGGTCCCCAGCCCCAGCCACCCCAGCCGAGGCCGCCAAAAAAGCTTCCGATATAGATTCCCGGGCCGAACCCGAATCCAAAACCGACTTCCGGGTAATAGAGCGGCGGATAATAACCGTAAGCGGGCGGTCCCCAGATGTATTCGGGATTGTAGGACGGAACATAGACCACCTGGGGGTCGGCAGGTTGAATTTCAATCACCGTCCGGCCTCCTTGCGTCTGGTCCGTGATTATCTCCTGGGGGTTCGAACGCAGCTTGCCCTGCGACCGGGCCTGGGCTCGCATATCCTGAACGGCGTTCATCACGTCGGCCTGTTGAGCCAGAAATGCGTTCCCAAGATCGGTAGTCCAGCGAATGTCTGAGTTCAAACGGTTGAGTACATCCGGGAACACGACGAGGGCCTGGATACTGGCATCCCAATTTTGCTGCCGTGCGGCCTCTACCAGTTGGGACCCTTGAAGGTTGCGATTTTCCTGCAGCTACTGCGCCGCTTCAACGATCTCGAGTGGATAAGTGGCGGCTACCAAGACTTGGCTGAGTAAGGAATCGGGATAGAGCGCGACGGGGGCTACCATGTTGGCCAACTGATCCTGCGACAACAACTGCCCGGGAGGCGGACCTTGCTCCGGCATTGCGCCTTCTTGCGCCAGCAACAGCGCGCTGGCCGCTAACAGAACACCAATGATGCTCGGTGCTCGCCGAAGAGCCATCTGGACGCTCGAATTCGTCATTTTCCACCTCCACCGTGCACTCAGAGGAGCACCTGGCACTCGATATCCTATGAATCGAGGCCAGCTGTTCGAGGAGTCCGCACTCTATAGAAAGCACGCTTCGAGCCAAACATTAGCTTGCTGATAAATATAGACTTACACCGATGTTTCGGCCTGCCTGACTGGCCAATAACCACCACCCTGGTTGATTCCGAAGAGTCCAAGGCCAGTTTGGCGGAGCTACCTCTCGCAGAGCCACTGACACACCTGCCTTTGATAGCGTTGGACCGTTAACCATATCGAACCTTGTCATTCTTTACTAGGCCGGATACTTTCATAAGAGTCCAATGACCAGCCGCTCACTTTTACGCATGTTTTCGTCCGATCTGGCTATCGATCTCGGGACGGCGAACACCTTGGTATATGCCACGGGCAAGGGCATCGTTGTGGATGAACCCTCCATCGTTGCTCTGAACAAGAAGACAGGCAAGATCGAGAGCGTTGGGAAAGACGCAAAAGAGATGCTGGGCCGCACACCGGGATATATGCTGGCGATCCAGCCTATGCGCGAGGGCGTGATTGCCGACTTCGATGCGGCCGAAGAAATGCTGCAAAGTTTCATACAGAAGGCCCATCACCGCAAGCGGCTCGTACACCCGCGCATCGTCATGGGCATACCCAGTGAGACTACGGACGTGGAAAGGCGTGCGGTTCTGGACGCGGCTTATCGCGCCAAAGCCAGTGAAGTGCACTTGGTGGACCAGGCCATGGTCGCGGCGATCGGCGCCGGGCTTCCGGTAACCGAAGCGACCGGCAACATGGTGGTCGATATCGGTGGCGGCACTACAGATATTGCGGTTATCTCTCTTTCCGGTATCGTCTACTCACGCTCCGTGCGCGTTGCCGGCAACCTGATGGATGAGAAAATCATCGAGCATCTCAGACACGAGCACAACCTGGTGATCGGAGAGCGCACCGCCGAAACAATCAAGACGGAATTGGGGTCGGCCTACCCGTCTGACCGGCCCTCAAGCATGGAAGTCAAAGGGCGAGACGTACTGAAAGGCATCCCGAGAACCGTTTCCGTTCGTGACGAGGAGATCCGGCAAGCGCTCTCCGGATGCGTATCGTTGATTGTGCAGGCCATTCGCGTGGCACTCGAGCGCATACCGCCGGAGCTGAGCGCTGACATTAGCGACCGAGGAATTGCGCTGACCGGCGGTGGTTCGTTATTGAGGAATCTCGACAAACGAATTCAAACGGAAACCAATCTCCCGGTTTCCCTGGCCGAGGACCCTCTGACTTCCGTCGTGATGGGGACTGCCAAAATGTTAGACGATTTCACCCTCCTCCGGAAACTCGCGGTCCTGAACTAGGGATTCTGCCACCACACCCATCGGGCGCGGGTCCGGCTCCGAAGACAATTGGCGCTACCGTTGTGCCGATGATGTGCGCGCGATTCGCGCAGCCTGCACGAAAGGGATTATCAACAGCAATCCCTTCATACGCCCCATTCCCGCGATATAGTACCTCGAATGGCCAGGCAATGGAATTACCCTGGTGGGCGTTCACCTTGGTACCGCCGGTATCGTTCGCCTTTCGTTGTCGGGTGCCTGCTGTTTTCCGGAGCGTCCATAGGGAGTCTGTTGTCGCAGAGCCTCACCCGTTATGTGAATTCCGAGGAGGCCGATGCTGTCATCACCGTGTTTCCGGGTCAAAAGGCGCCACACCGCATCCCCAGAACGATCTATGGCGTTTTCCTCGAACACATCGGCCAGTCCGTGTTTGGAGGTGTATCGGCCCAGTTGTTGGACAACCCAAGCCTCGAGCCATATCCCGCGAGCCTGGAAAACATCAACAGGCATTTTTCCGCGGCTGTGTTCCGTCAATCCACACGGTTGAACCTGCCCCTTCCATGGCTTCCCCTGCGGCCGGTGGGCCGCCGTTACGAACCACGGTCGGGCGACGCCGCAAACTCCGCCAGTTATCTGTACATCATGGGGTTGCCGGGGCGCGAAGTTGGGATCCGGCAATCCATCTATCTCCCCACTGAGCGCAAACTGGACTATCGTGGCGTATTGTTCGCATCGGCTGCCGAAGGGGTGGTTGCCCTCAGTGTCAGTTTCAGACGCCATGACCGCCCCGACGACATTCTGGCGGAGTCAACTCTGCAGGTTTCAAACCAAGAAAAGTGGGGCAAGCTGCCGTTCCAGTTGGAACTATCCGCCGGAACCATTGCGCCCCTCGAGTCCGTTGACTTCGCTGTCGCCGTTAAGGATGGCAGCCGGGTTTCGGTGGACGAAATCCGCCTGTATCCCGCGGATGCCGACAGCGGGCTCGATCCCGAGATCGTTCAGTGGGCCAAGCAGCTTCATTCGCCCCTGCTGCGTTACGGAGGCAATTTCAGCAGCGGATATCACTGGCGGGATGGTGTTGGACGTCTTGATTCGCGTCCGACGAGGATCAACGAAGCCTGGGGCATCCCGGAGTACAACGAGTTCGGCACCAACGAGCTTATGGAGTTCTGCCACCGGATCGGATCGCTTCCGCAGATCTGCCTCAATTTGGGAAGTGGCAGCGTGGAGGAAGCGCGCGACTGGGTCGAGTACTGCCAGGGATCGCCAGACAGCATCCAAGGCCAGCGACGAGCGGCGCACGGCCACTCACAGCCTTACGACGTAGGCGCCTGGGAGTTCGGCAACGAGTTGTACGACGATACGCAATTGGGCTGGTACACACCGGAAGGATATGCCGCCAGATATCTGGAGTTCTTTCGGGCCATCGCGCCTATCGTTCCAGCCCAAACGCCTCTGCTCGCGACCGGCGAGGAACTCAACGCGAGGGGCAAGTGGAATGTCGCGCTGCTCCGCACGGCGGCCCGGGAACTGCGCTATGTCACCACGCACCTGGTGGCAGATCTGGAGCAGACCCTGAATCGGCAGGCTGATCACAACGCGGTCGTTGCTGCGGATCTGGCCCTGCCCGTTGGAGTAGGCCGCGCACTCGGAAAGATCCGCGCACAAATTGACGCTGATCCACTGGTTCGCGACCGGGTCAAAGTGGCATACAGCGAGTGGCTGTTCCGTTCGCCCTCAGGATCGCAGCTTCCCAACTTTGACAACATGGGCGGAGCGGTGATCGCAGCCGCGTGGCTCAACATGCTGGCCCGGAATGCGGATTGGATCCCGATTGCGAACATGACAGGCCTGCTGGAATTCGGAGGCATTTACAAGCGGCGGGGACGGACTTACGTAACCCCGCAGTACTGGGACTTGTATCTTTACTCAAAATACGCAGGCGACACCGTAATTGGAACGGAAACGCGAGCCCGGCAGTACGACGTTCATGCGGGCCAGTCCTTCGCACCTGAAATCCTCGCGGTTCCATACCTCGACGTACTGGGAACGGTGAACTCCGCGAGCAGCGACGTTTCGTTGTTCGTTGTTAACCGGGATCCGCGAAACTCACAACCGGCATCGATTCACATCAGCGGCTTCACGCCACAACCGGATGTGAGAGTGCTTACGCTCGCGGCGCCGTCTTTACTGGACCACAATGACGAAGAGCATCAGAATGTGGTGCGCCCGGTCGAATCACATGAAGTGCTTGAAGGCACTACCCTCCGGCATGTCCTTCCTGCCGGCTCGGTCACCGTTTTGCTATTTTCCAACCGGCGTAACCGCTCTTGAAGCTTCTTATATACGGGGCCAATATAACATGAGGAAACGAAGACAAGTCACGCGTCGCCAATTTGTGTCGACCACCGGAGCGGCATTAGCGGTACCGCTTTTTTCTCAAGACAAAACCGGGACGACCGAGACCTCAGAAATTGATCTTTTCCGGCGCATGTTCCTCGACCCTCCGGCCTCCGCGCGTCCCTTGACGCGCTGGTGGTGGTTCGGCGGCGCCATCACAATCGAAGAGATCACCAGAGAACTGACGTTCATGCGTGATGCCGGGCTGGGAGGCGTGGAGCTTCAGCCCGTATACCCGGTAGCGGTGGACGATCCCAGGCGCAACATCCACAACACGCCGTACTTGACGGATGCGTGGTTTGACCTGCTGCGTCACGTTGCGCGGGAGACATTCCGGCTGGGTCTGCAATTTGATCTCACACTGGGCAGCGGCTGGCCTTACGGAGGCCCGTTCATTCCCATCGAACTCTCGGCTCGTCGCCTTCAGGTTTTTCGCCAGGAGATCGAAGGGCCATGCCGCGTTTCTTTCGGATACCTGGCCGGCGAAATCATGGAGGGCGACAACATCCTGTTGACGCTCGCGACGCCTGTCCTATCCTCAGGCGTACCCGACATCGTTCATTCGAAGGTTATCGCGCGCGGCGAGATGGCGTTGCTCGGCGGATGGCAAGCGCCAGCGGGCAAATGGCTGGTGGCGCTGTTCCTGGATAGCCCGACGCGTATGCAGGTGAAGCGGCCCACGATCGGCATGGAAGGCTACATCCTCGATCATTTCAACAATAAGGCGCTCGCCGTCTTCCTGCAAGCGGCCGGCGACCTCACACTCCGTCAACTGGAATCTGTTGGCCCCCAGCCCATCCACTCGGTATTCTGCGACAGCCTGGAGGTGTACGGAGCCGATTGGACGGGCGCGATGTTCCCCGAATTCAAGCGCCGGCGTGGATATGACCTGGAGCCTTATCTGCCCGCACTGTGGGAACATGCGGGGCCGCTTACACCGCACGTCCGCTACGATTATCACTTGACGCTGTCAGAACTGACTCTAGAAGGCTTCTTTGACCCGCTCTTTAAGTGGAGCGAGATGCACAAGGTCACAGCGCGAATACAAGCGCACGGCGCTATGGGCGATGTGATGCGGGCCTACAGTCTGGCTCATGTGCCGGAGGGAGAGGATAACCCGGGACATGACCGCTACGTGGTAAACCTTCAGCACCGTCGGTTGGCGTCGTCGGCGGGGCATATCTACGGGAAGCCGCTCATTTCGGCGGAGACATACACGGCGCTGCGCTCCTCGATCTTTCTCGTGACGCTGGAGATGATGAAGGCCGTCACGGACGGCATGTTCCTGGACGGCATCAACCAGATCGTCAACCATGGCTATCCGTCTTCGCCACCGCAAGCGGGGCTGCCGGGCTGGACGTTTTACGCAGCCAGCGTCATCAATCACAACAACACGTGGTGGCGTCACTATCCGTATCTCACCCGCTACATTCGCCGCGTGGCCGCTGTGCTGCGCCAGGGCACCGCAGTCAACCCCGTCGCAGTGTACCTTCCCCTTGCCGATGTGTACGCGAGATACGGGTGTGGCAGCCTCAACCTGGACGAAGCACTCCAACATCACCTTGGTCTTGGCTTCTTTCTCGCGCTCCGGCAAGGCGGTTATGACTTCGATGTGCTGAACGACCATGCGCTTACCGAGGTCGCACGAGTTGATTCCGGCCGCCTGCGAGCCGGGACGGCTGAGTACCGTGTCATCATCGTTCCGGAGTGCAAGCTCATGCCACCCGAGTCGTTAGCGCGGCTCTCAGGATTCGCGCGCAGTGGAGGGACCCTAATTTTTATCGGGAAAGGACCTGATTTTGCTCCCGGATTAACAGACCAGGAGCTCCGCACGGCGCACCTGCAAGCCACGTTGCGCGATCTGGCCAGCAACGGCACAGCAATTTTTAGCCAGGACACTGCGAACGCGGTCGAGCAGTTGCGCGCCGCACTTCCGCCGGACTTCGTTATCGTCGCCGCCGGAGCAAACACCGGCGCAGAACTGCAGTCTGCTCGAGAAAACGTCGGCTTCGTGCATCGCCGTCAAGACCGCGTCGAACTCTATTTCGTCAGCAACATTTCGGAGAAGCAACGGAATCTGCGCGCCCGCTTCGCATGCGGGCACAGGCGGTCGGAGCGCTGGGACCCCGAGACGGGAGATACGGCAAGAGTGCTGGCGTTCGAACATGTCGGCGAAGGCAAAGGAGAAGCCACGGAAGTCGACCTATACCTTGGACCGTTCGAGTCGTGCTTCGTTGTGTTTAGCCAAACGGCGGAACGACCGGTGATTACCCGGACGGATATCCCGGCGTTGCTCGCGATCGAACACGCCGATGACGCAGTCCGCGTAACGGGACGGGTTGGCGCCAACGGCGAATACTTTCTTGTGCGCCCTGACGGCCGGAGGCATCAGTTCACGGCGTCCGGTATCCCGGACGTTATTTCGATTCCGGGTCCGTGGAAGCTCCATCTGGGCAACACGGCGACATTTGATCTGGCACAATTGCAGTCCTGGACTGATTTGCCCGAAGGAAAAGCATACAGCGGATGGGCCACCTACGAGACCACGTTCGAGTTTCAACCGTCGGGTAAGAACATCGAGTGGACGGTCGACCTGGGCATGGTTCACGAAACTGCGGAAGTGGAGTTAAACGGGCTCGCGCTTGGGGCGGCGTGGAAAGGCGCGAGAAAGCTCTCGTGCCAGCGCGCGATCAAGCCTGGCCGGAATCTCCTGCGAATCGAAGTGGCCAATTTATGGATTCACCGCGTGGTTAACTCGCCACCATGGGACCGGACGGCTGTTGCCGCGACATACGGGGCCCGCTGGGGAGAGCCGGACGAGGCCGTACCCCGGACCCTCCCGCCGTCCGGCCTTCTCGGTCCGGTGCGGATCCTCCCGTCCAAGCGCTGGACCGTGCGGATCGAGAACCTGGGCCATCCCAGACGCACCCCGCCCACGGCATCCACTACGAACCCAGCGCTTTGAGACGCTTGAATTGCTTCAACGCTTCCGCTGCCTTCTCGGGCTGCTTGATGGTCCGATAGGCGCGATAGAGCAAATAGTAGGAGCTGCTCTTATCCGGCTTGACCCGAGTCGCGCGTTCTAACAACGGAACCGCCAAAGAGTACTTACCCAGCGATAGATAGGCCTGTCCCAGCCGATAGTTCGCCTCGTAGTTGTTGCTGTCCCGAGTAAGCGCCTGTTGCAGAAATGGCACCGCCTCCGCGAAATTCGCGGCGCGGCAATAAACGCTGCCCATCTCAATCATCGTCCGCGTGTCCTCGGGATGAAGTTGAAGCTGGCGCTTCAGTTCGGTCAACGCACCGTCCCACCTGCCTTCCAGACCCAACAAGGAACCTATCAAAAGGTGGATGTCCGGCCACTGCGGATCTATTTCCTGCGCCCTCTGGTACTCAGCCAGCGCTTCGGCTGTGGCCTGGCGCGCCGCGAGTACGTCGCCTTTGAACACGTGGACAAGAGCCGTGTTGGGCTGATGCTCCTCCATCCACTGCAACGCCGACTCGGCCCGTGCTGCATAATCCGCCCCGATCGACGGCTTGGCGTGTTCGTGATAGGCAAGAATCGCGTATGCGGTTCCGAGTAGCCAGACACAGCGCACGTTGTCGGGAGCAAGAGAGACGCAGCGTTCGAGCTGGGGGACCGCGGCCCGCGCGTCGTTGTGCATCATGGCGAGGCTGCCCAGGGCCCAAAACAGCAGGGAATCTTTGTCGTTGACTCGCCTGGCTTTTTCCAGTGCCGCTTGAGCATGGTCGTAATCCGTCAAGTCAAGGTAAGCCAGCCCGGAGAAGAGTAGCGCGCTGAATTCCCGAGGGCTGGCTTGTAATGCCTTGTGGAATTCAGCTAACGCTTCGCGGCTCTTGTGTTGCCAGTAGCAGGCCAAACCCAGGTTGACACGGGCCGGGAGAATTTCGGGGTCAGCGTCCAGGATCTGGCGATAGAGTTTTTCCGCCTGGGCGTAATTGTTCTGGCGAGAAGCTGCCTGGGCGTCATGAAAGAGCTTCTCGAGCGAGCTGTGCTGCCCCCAAGCGTCGGTGGCAACCCCAAGGATCAGCAGAATGGCTGCGGCGCTACTAGAAAGGTTCGGCAAAAGGGTCACGAGGCAAGGGATGGCGGTCCTGCGTGACATATCTCATTATCGTGGGCCGGACGGGAGCATCCGCTACTCTTTGGTTTTCAACAATTCCTGGTAAATCTCTGGCCGGCGAAACCCGATCGGACTTTCCGCACCCTGATGATTGCTCAGGTGGATCTGGGCGGTGACAATCTCGTCGCCGGAGCCGTGGTCCTGCGCGATGATCTTGCCGCCAGGATCAATAATCAGGCAGCGTTTCGGATGCACGAAAGCCAGGAAAACCCCGTTCTCATAAGCCCGCACGCGCATCATGATGTCGTTCATCTCGCCATACATGCCCCAGGCTGGAACCAGAATGACTTGGGCACCCTTTATGGCCAGGATCCGCGACGTCTCTGGTAACTGGCGGTCCATACAAATCAAGGTACCCCACCGGCCGAGTAACGTATCGGCGATTGGAAACTCAGTTCCTTTGGTGTTATAAGGTTCGTCATTCGCGGTGTGGGTCTTGGAGTATCTCGTGACTAGTTCGCCATCCGGGGAAACGATAACAGCGGAATTGTACATCTTCGCATCACGCCGCTCGGCGAATCCGACCGCAAGATAGATCTTCAGCTTCTGTGCGAGAGACCTAACCTGGATCATAATGGGGCCATCGATTGCCTCTCCGACTTCGAAGTAGCGCTCGCGAGGCAGATCCTTGGCACTGTGGTCGTTCCAAAGGTAGCCTTCAAGGAAACCTTCCGGCGTGATCACGAGCTGCGCGCCATCAGCGGCGGCCTGCCGCGCGTAACGCTCGAGGGTCAAGAAGTTCGCTTGCTTATCCCAAGGCTTGGGAGTAACCCGCAATCCCGCCAGAGTGAGCGTGGCGTCACCGGCCAGGGCGAGATCCGCCATCAAGATTCCCGCAAGAAGTTTCGTGAGTCCGGGAAGTCTCATGCCACCGCACCAGTGAGCGGCATCCCCGACACAGCGTTACGTTGCCAGCGGAGTGAAGCTGTTGCCATCATCTCCGGGTCTTCGCCCTCGTATGTGAGCCACCTCACCAAATCAACTTTAGCGCCAATTGGATCTGCCGGTTATCCGCCGCCGTGTGCCCGATCGAGCCGAAGGCGAGTCCCAATGCGTCGTTGGGAAGCGCGGTGGGAGTTGCTACCCGGGTCACAGAATTGAAACTCGGATAGGTATCCAGCACCGTCTGGGGGATCCCCAGCACGGGGTGGTTGAAGAGATTGAAGGCTTCGAACCGGAACTGGAGGTTGATCCTTTCGGTGATCTGGGTATTCTTCATCGCGCTGAAATCGAACGTCACGAATTTGGGTCCGCGCAGGACGCTTCGTCCGGCGTTTCCAAATACCTGGGCGTCTGTCGGAAGAGAGAAGGCAGCGAGGTTCCAGAACTGGTCGCGCTGCTTAGGGCCGTCGTTCGGTTTGATGCCTCCAACCGCATTGCAGTAATCCGTTTCGCGCCCCACAGTGTTGACTGCCGCGTCGTTGTCTATCATGCAGGAGCCAGGCAACCCCGTTCGGACGACGCTGATCCCGCCGATTTGCCAACCCGACACGAGCTTCGAGACCGGGCCGGACACGCCACTTGCAAATTGTTTGCCCTTACCGAATGGCAGTTCATACAAGGCGCTGTTCACCAAGTTCTGCTTCGCGTCGAAAACCGATGGACCGTAATCTAACCGGCGGTCCCAAAGGTGCGGCGTGGCGAGTGCCAGCCAGGCGTCCGGACCACCGTCACGGTTCGAGGAAGCCGTATCAAGCGACTTCGAATAGGAGTAGGAAGTGAGGAAACTGAAGCCGTGGGAGAAGCGCTTTTCCACCTTCACCTGGAGAGCACTGTAGTTGGCGGAAATGGCGTTCTGAAAAATACCGGACTCCAGCGCCAGCATCGGGTATGGGGCAGGCAAGTAGGTGACCGGCTGAATCACCTGGCCGCCGTGGCAGTAGCAGGTCATGAGCGGCATCTGCCAGTTGAAGTTCTCCTGGTGCTGCAAATGGGTGGACGCGGATCCTAAGTAACCCACGTCGAGCAAGAAATTCGGAAGCAACTCCTGCTGAATGCCGAAATTCCACTGCTGGATCCGGGAACTCCTGGAATGCGGGTCGATGATGCCGAATCCGGGAGAAATAATCTGCTTCGACGAACCGGCGAAAAGCTGATCCACGACGCCGAACTTCCCGCCCCCCGTCGTGCCCACAATCGACGCTACCGGCACATTGCGGGCCATATCGAACCAGGGATTCGCATCCGGAGGCGTATAGAAGATTCCCCCTCCTGCGCGCAGGACTGTCTTGTTGTGGCCCCACCCCGGCGTCCAGGCAAATCCCAGCCGCGGGCCCCAGTTCGTACGGTCGGGAAGCACAAGTGCATTGGTGAATCGATTGTCTCGCGCAATCGGTAGGTATGTCGGCGAGTTCGGGTCGTTGTCCAGGTGGATATTCGTCGGAAATCCGGCATATGGATCGCCTGATCCCGGCCGCACGAGAGTCGCGGTGCTAGGAACGGTAGTCATGGTCCCATGGCTCAGATCGGCAGTAATGAAGTGGTCCGTGGTGTCGTGCCATAAAGGACCGTATTCATACCTCACGCCGATATTCATCGTGAGGTTACGAGTGATTTTGAAGTCGTCCTGGAGATAGTAGGATTGGGCCCACCGCCGCAAGTGTACCGTGGAGTCACCCGCCGCAGAACTGGCGTTATTAGTCAGTCCCATCAGGAGGGCCGCGACGCTGAGCCCGCCGGATGTCGAATCAAAAGACGTCGAGCCATCGGAATTGACGACCACCGGCGCGGTCGCGAACGATGGAAAACTGAAAACCCCACGGGCGCGATTGTGGGCCAGCACATTTAACTGCTCCCTCCGCAAAGAAACGCCTGCTTTGAACAGGTGCTTACCGCGAGTCCATGACCAGTCGTCTCCGTACTCAAACACATTGTCAATGTTGTGGAGTGGGTGCCCGTAAGCGGTTTCTCCAATTTGGCCCAGGAAAGAGTCGCCGCTGCCCGAAATATCCGGCATTCCCCAGTCCTCTGGGATACTCGAAATCCCCGGAATCCCCAAATCTTTGGCAACATTCGTCTTAAACGCGAGATTCCCTTCGCGCGATGCGGCCAGCCGCAGAAAACTGGCTTTGAGCTCGTTGACCATGCGCGGCGAGACGGTCCAGGCGTGGTGAAGGTTGATGGTAGTCGTCTTAACCTGATCGGTCGACCCGCCTTTGGGCAGAAGACTGGACTGTGGAGAATCCTCCCGGCCCCAGGAATACCTTCCCCAAAGGTTCATATTGTTCGTCAAAAGATAATCGACGCGGCCGGCGACTTGATCATACGTAATGGGCGAGGAAACAACACCCACCAGATTGCCCTGCAGCGTATCAGTACGGTTGGGGGAGGGCACGTAGCTGGACAGGTACTGGGTTATCGCAGGATTAAGGCATTGGCTCGGGATCTGCATTCCGGGCCATGCGATGTTTGTGGCGGGATTCGGATTGAAGCACCCGGCCGGCAGGTTATTATTCGGATAGAACAAATTGACGGTCTGCCCCTGCGCATTGATGGATGAGGTGTGCGGCATGTAAATGGGAATCCCGTAATCGGAGAAATCGCCGCCTCGGGCCTTCTCGGTGGGCACACTATCCGTGTTGATGGCGCCGCTCGGACGGCGTAATCCTTCGTAGCTGGCGAAGAAAAACGCCTTGTTCTTGATGATCTTGCCGCCCGCGGTGCCGCCGAATTGATTGTAGCGGAGAGGAGGTTTCTGGGTTCCCGGGCCGCCAAACACGTCGGTGAAGTAGTTCTTGGCATCCAGCGCGTCGTTCCGCAGGAAGTCATACGCTGTCCCGTGCAGGGCGTTCGTGCCGGCCTTCGTAGTTACGTTGACCTGGCTCGAGCCACGGCCCAACTCAGCCGTGTAGGAGTTGGTCATTACCTTGAATTCCTGTATCTCGTCGATCGAGGGAACGGCTGCGAAAGTGTTGAAGTCCGGCTCGGTGTTGGTTGATCCATTCAACAGGAAGTTCGTGTCTTGCGCGCGAGCGCCCCCAACCGAGTACTGGAAAGTCACTCGACGGCCCACTTCCCGGACCTCCTGGAAAGCCTCCGCGTCAGTCCTTGTGAAAGTGACGCCCGGAGTCAGGATGGTGAGGTCCAGAAACAGCCGGCCATTGAGCGGCAGTTCCACCACGCGACGGTTTTCGATGACCTGGCCCACTGAGCTGGTTTCGGATTCGAGGAGCGGCGCGACGGCCTCCACAGAGACGCTCTGGGTTATATCACCGACTTCAAGAGCTAGGTCGACTCGGGCTTTCTGGTCCACTTGCAACTCAAAGGCGGCGACGGTGGCTGGGCGAAAACCACTTTTCTTCACCGAGACCGAATAGCGGCCCGGAAGCAATCCCGTAACCGCATAATCGCCGCTCGACGTACTGCTGGCAACGCGGGAAACGTTCGTATCAACGTTCGTGATGGTCACCGCCGCGTCCGGCACCACCGCGCCGCTAGAATCGCTGACGATCCCTGTAATACTGCCGGTGCCGATCTGCGCCGGAGCTATCGCGCTGAGAACGAAGAAAGAAACGGTGAACCCGATCACGAGATGGAGCCGCTTCACAAGACGCATTTTTGACATAACGCTTTCCCCTTTCGCGGGATGTCTTGCACTAATTAAAGTTAGCGTATGATATCACACGGTCGAACGGAGTCAAGCGCGTATTCCCTTGTATTACTGCAAGAATCAGGGCCCGTCCCAGCGGGCGAAGAACCCAGGGCGAACCGCACGAACTGTTCGAGAACCGGCTCCGGGCCGGTTCCACATCCGCGGCTCTCTGGGCGCTACCGAATTGTCAAAACACGAGCTTCAAGCTAAGCTGCAGCTGGCGCATCGCCGTGCGCGTGTAGCTAATCTGGCCGAACGTACCGTCCAGCAGATACGTATCCGGATCCCCCCAGTTGGGATGATTCAGGAAATTGAAGGCCTCGAAACGGAACTGCAAGAACCCGGATTCGGTGAAGTGGAAATCCTTCAAGGTCGAAAAATCCCATTCCACGACGCCCGGCCCGATGACGGTATTGCGGCCTACGTTGCCGAACGTGAAGTCGGGTTGCTGGACGTACGCGCCCGTATTGAACCACTGGAACACGTTGCGGCGGCCGCGGGATAACTGCGTGGCTTGGCCGGTGGCGTTGGGCCGGTCAAAGCCCGCGCCGACATTGGAAACGTCGCCGTCCATCACCGTGAGCGGGAAGCCACCCGGCTGGATGGTAATGATGGAGCTGAGGTTCCATCCACCCAGCACTTGGTTGGCGATACCGCCGGTGTTCAGGAAGCGCTTGCCTTTGCCGAAAGGAAGCTCATAAAGCAGAGAGGTGACGATGCGGTGCCGCGTGTCGAAAACCGAAAGCGCCTTTTCGCAGCTTCCGCAGTAGCTGTTTTGCGGAAACAGCGTGTCGGCGCCGAGGGTTCGGATGCCGCTGCCGGTGTCGATGGACTTCGACCAGGTGTAACCGGCCAGATAAGTCAGCCCATCGGAAAACCGCCGGGTCACTTTGACGTTAAAGGCGTTGTAGTTGGAATTCGCTTCGCCGTCCACCTCCTGGATGCGCCCGAATTCGGGGTAGGGCTGACGGGCTGCATTCGGAGTTGATCCGGGCAGGGCTTCATTGATGGCCCGAAAATGCTCCAGACGTGCCCCTGGGAACCCAGATATCCGACTTCCAGGACCGTCTTCGAGTCCAGCTCCCGCTGGATGTTGAGTATGTATTGCTCGATCATGGGCGTGCGGCGGTCATGGATATTGGCCAGAACGTAGGGCCGTGAAACAATGACACCTGTTTTTACGAACGGACGCTCGAAAGTGAGCGGCTGATCTGCGCTGGTGTTATCGCGCAGGCGGCCGCCGAAGTTTCGCTCCATATCGAAGCGCGGATTGCCGGTGTCCTGCGCATAAAAAATGCCGGCGCCAATACGCGCGGTCCACTTGCTCGTGGGACTCCAGGCGATGCCGAGGCGCGGGCCGAAGTTAGTGTGGTCGCTGGTGATCAACCGGTCGCCCAGGCGGCCGTCGCGGGCGGTCTGGATGTTGCTGTTGAAGCGCATGATCTTGTTCTCGTAAAAATCGCCCGAGCCCACGCGCACCAGCATCGGGTGGCGGCTCATGTCCGCTACGTTGGGCGTGGTGTCGATAAAGGGCACGTAGGCGTCGACCTCACTTTGCCCCTTGTCATACCAGGGCGGCACGAATTCGTAGCGCAGGCCGTAATTGATGGTAAGGTTCGGGCGGATCTTGTGTAAACGTCATCGAAATAGTAGGCCTGCGAGGTGGCGCGAAACTGCGCGACGGCCAGCGTAAGCGCCTTTTCGTCTTGCGTGCTGTAGCCGAGCATGTAGTCGGCGAAGGCGAACCCGGTGGCTTTGTTGTTGTTGATGATCAGAGACCCGCGGGCAAACTGGTTGCCGAGCTGATTGAAGCGGTCGCGCCGTATCTCGGTGCCGAACCGGAAGGAATGCTTCCCGTGTATCCATGAGAAGTTGTCAGTCCACTCAAAGGTCGTGTTGTGATTCACGTATGGGCCTTCGGAGTCGTCACCGAAACCGCTGAAGGCGTCGATAGCCACCGCCGGGATGCCCCAGGAAACGGGGTCGGGGTGCGGAAAGTTGGGCAGACCGACCTCCTCGATCACGTTCTTCTTGAACGCCAGCTCACGGCCCGTGCTGTTGAAGAAGTAGTTCGTGCCGAAGCGGAATTCGTTCACCTTTGTGGGCGAAAGCACGCGGGTGTTTGAGATCATCGCCTGCCAGACATGCGTCAAGATGTTGCGGCCGTTCTCGAACAGCGCTGGCTGTTTGAGCGCCTCGTCGCCCCAACTATAGCGGCCGAACCAGGAGGAGCTATTGCTTTCATTGAAATCAACGCGTTGGATGAACTGGTCTTTGTTGGTTAGCGGCTTCTGTGCCACCAGCAGGTTATTTCCGAATACCGGGACGTTGGCCAGGTTGGGCGCCGGATAGTATGCCAGCAGTTTCTGTGCGATAGGGTCAAGCTGGCTCTGCGGAATAAGATTGCCAGCGATGGGTGTACTGCTGAACGGCTCGGTGAGATTGACGCACTGCTGCTGTTGCAAGCAGGCTGAACCATTTGGCAGCAGCTCCGAGAAGTCGCCATTGCGCATGGCGTTATCGGGCACGGTGTAAAGGGAACTATCCAGCTCGCGCTGGCGGAACGCCTCATAATTGCTCATGAAGAACAGCCTGTTTTTGCCGTTGAAGAGCTTCGGAATCCAGATGGGCCCACCCAGCGTGAAACCGTATTGATTCCATTTGAAAGGCGATTTCTCGGGATTGGAGCCGCTGAAGTCGTATGGACGCGCGTCAAGCTTGTCATTACGCAGAAACTCGAACAGCGTGCCGTGGTAGGCGTTCGTGCCCGGCTTGGTCGAAACGTTGATCTGCGTGGTGGCGCGGCCGAATTCAGCAGGATAAATACCGGTCTGCACCTTGAATTCCTGCAAGGCGTCGATGGACGGCTGAATGATATAAGTGTTGAAGTTCACGTCGGTGTTGTCCACGCCATCGAGGGTGAAATAGTTGAACTCACGGCGCTGACCGGCCACGGAGATCTGCTCATTGGCACGCGATCCGCCCTGGCGTGAGTCCGACTGACCGCCGTTGGCGAAACCGAAGCTGACATTGGGGCTGAGCGCCACCAGTTGCAGGTAGTCGCGGCCGTTGAGCGGCAGATCCACGATGCGCCGGTTTTCGATGACGGTGCCAACCGTGGCATCGTCGGTATTCAGCTGAACCGCGGCGGCCATCACCTCCACCGACTCCGTGAGTTGCCCCACTTGGAGTGTGAAATCGACGCGCGCGGTCTGCTGCACCTGCAATTCGATGCCATTGGTAGTGGCCGCCCGGAAACCCGGGTTTTCTACTTTCACGTCGTACACGCCCGGCTGCAGCGCGGGGAAGCTGTAAACGCCTGCGCCAGTGGTCACCGTTTCGCGTATGGCGGTAGTCGCCCTATTAGTGACCGTAACTTTGGCGCCTACAATCACGGCGCTGGCAGAGTCCTTCACCTCACCTGTGATCTCGCCGAACGTTTGGGAGTATGCCGGCAACAAGGCCATCGAAGCCAGCAGAACGCAGAACGACAGTTCCTTCTTCATGGAAGGACCTCCCCGTTTTGAATGCCAGAGAGAATATTACTTTCGGGGAAGCTGCGCCAGAGTTATTTTTAAAACCGAAATTTCGATTTTGGCATCCCGGGTTTCGATCAGCACACACCCCCAGCCATCCATCTTCGATCCTACAGGCGTAGCTTTTTCTTCGGGCCATCTTCGCCCGCGCAACGGCGCGGTTAGTTCGGCATCGCAGTTAACCGAAGGCAGAGAGTTCGATCGGCTGATAGACGGAAGCCCTCTATCGTGAGGAACGTACCAAAAGCGGGCTCATCGCTCTATTGCGCTCCGGGGCTGCGACGAGAACCTGTATTGGATCGTTGCTGAGGATAGCCGATAACGAACCGAAGTAGGATCATTTTTTGGGCTCACGATTGACCAAGCGAGAGCGCACTTCCTTGAGCGTCTGACGCGCCTCCTTAATCAATTGCCGGCACTGGCGCCGTTCTGCTTTCGCCGACGCAGTATAGAGGCCGTGCTTCAGGTTCGCCCGGCGGATGCGTTCGATCCCGTCAGACGTTTTTGGGCCGGTGCTGAGGCCTCCGTGGAGTCTGCAACGCCCATTCGTCATCGCCGGACATCGACAGGGTGTACCTCGCCGTGTCTTCGCCCCGCATCGCGGGGCCTTAGAAAAATCACCGGGGGTATTGCCGTTTTTCAGCCAACCCCAACGGTTTCGATCGGGTGTTTGACGGCTTTTGATCATTCTTCTTGTCCTCTAGCTTCGCGCCATTCCCGGGTGCAGTGACAGCCCCAACGATAGCCTGGCCGCCGTCGTTCACGTGGACGTGTTCGACGGTCACTTTCTGCTGACCGGTTTTGCCCGACAGCTTGGCCATCGTCTCCAGCTGTTCAATAAACAGGCGCATGAACTGCATCGCCATCTTCATGTTCGCATCAGCGGCTTCGGAGTTCATTAGGTTCCTCGCCAAGAGCCGTGTCGCGCGTTTCAGATACAGCAATGAAGTGTGATGTACAGCCGTCGTTTGCACCGCCAACAGCGCCTGAGACAAATTTCGCGGTTTCAGCTCGAATAGCATCGGCATCGCGATGTCTAACTCACTGGCATCATCTCCGAAGGACGTGGCCGCTACCACCTGTTTGGCCTGGCGGACAAGTGCGACAGCAAGTTCGGGCTCGTTCAGGCCCAGCTTATCGGCCATGAATTTTTGGTCTTCTTCCAACCGTTCCGCGATGGTCTTGAATGCCTTCGGCACGGCCGTCACGTTTCCCTTCCCCAGGAATTTCGCAGCTGCGATTGACGTGGCGTTTTCGCCCGTGCCGCGATCTTTCTCCTTTTTCTTTTCATTCATTACGTCATCGACTTTGATCATTTTGCCCTCGATAATCCATTAAACCTACGGGGCGCTAAAAGGCGCACAGGTTTCCCAGTCTGCGACCCGTGCTTTTGCTAGACACTGGTCGCCCGTCGGTTCAAGCTTGAGAATATGGATTTAAAGACTACGACACTCGGGATTGGATCAAACGATTAAGCTTCAGTTAGTAAGATGATAAACCGGGCCGTGCTAGTAGTCAACAAAAAATCTTGGCACGCCCAGGAGCCCGCTCACCGGGCGGTAAATCAGCGGACGCGCTTCCTGCCCCACCTAGGTGCCGCCTGCGCTCCCGCTCGCTGGACCTGCTGATCCTGAGATGCTGGCGCCCCGGGGATTGGATGATTCTTTGACGAAACCCATCCAGAACCTTCCGTCAATCCGCTATTACTATCAGATGCTGGAGCCGCAGAGGATGGCGCCGTTACAGCGTGAATATTTTCGGCCGACCGCGTACCTGCGACGCAAACAAACCCTCCCTTTCGAAGGCTATCAGTTCCTTCGAAAGAAAAGATTAGTCGGATCAACCAAGAGCGTGCGCGCCAGTTCCCGTATGTTGAGATGCGGTGGGGTCGGTGAAGTTGTAGACGAGAAACCGCTGATATAGTTTAGAGCGCAGGTTTATTATGTCGTAATTTTTTACTACAATTGTAGTTATTCTTTTGTAATTATTCTTTACCATATGTCAACCGAGTCCAATAATAACTCCCTCAAGGTGGTCGGGCCTACCATGAGGCAAGCGATTTTAAGTACGGGCTTGACGTTTTAGTGGAACTTCGACCGGGAGGGTCGCCGCCAGAGGCGGATGCCCCCTAACGCTAACATCCCGGTAAGGAGTAAGACAACCGATCCGGGCTCGGGCGTGTGTGCGATAGGCTCTGGAGGAAAAACTGGTCCAGGACCGGGCGTGGTGCCGGTCGGAGTCGGACCGGGAGGCCCGCCTGTCCCCCCGTTTTCCCCAGGGGGTATTCCAGGACCGCCTGGATTACCAGGGCCTCCGTTCACCGGGCCGGGCGGACCGGGAGAGCCTGGACTACCGGGGCCACCATTCCCTGGACCTGGCGGAACCGGAGAACCGGGGCTTCCAAGACCGCCGTTCACTGGACCGGGAGAGCCTGGGCTTCCAGGACCCCCATTTACAGGACCGGGTGGCGGACCGGGAGTGCCTGGGTTACCAGGACCGCCATTCACTGGAACCGGCGGGCCGGGAGAACTGGGGGTGCCGCCCCCTGGCGTATGCTTGCTAGCCACTGACGGAAGAATTGGAGGAACGATCAACAGGCCCTCCGGAGGGCTGCCCGGCGGCGAAGCTACCGTAGCCGGCGGATTCGTCGTTTCCGTCAAGCCTGGCGTCTCCGGCAGTGCTACGGGCGGAAACTCATAGTATTGCGGAACATCAATGATTTCAGGTGGCGGGTCAACATGTGCGACAGGTACCTCGGGAGTCATCGAAATGCGGTTTCCACAACGAGCCCGGGCGAACAATACACCGTCAGTGAGCAGCGTCTCGCCCGCCGCGATGCGGATGGGGTTGCGGGTCCAGTAGATCTGATTCCCCTTGCGATACGAGACGTACACTGGAGACGCAAAACTTGCGCCAACGCTCCTTACCCGCTCAAGTTGAAAGGGTTGATAGTGACGCGCGGCCGTCGCATCCGAGGTTAATTTTCTTTTCAATTCCGCAACGCCATAGGCTCCCCCTGGAAGTACGGAATAGCGGTAAACGGGTCGCGCTACCGTCCGCGTACCTGATGCCGGCTGATGGGAACGATCTAGCCTAGCAATTCTGGAAGGGAGTTTTCGCCCGTAATGGAGGATCATCGCGACGCAGAGCAGCGATACCGCTGTCACCGCGATCATAGCGATGGCAAAGGGTAAGCTACGTGTTTGGCGCTTCGACCTCATAAAAGCCAACCAGCTTCACCCCAGCCTCGTTGGTTTGAGCTGTAGAATCATAAACTTACGGGCCCAATAACTTTCGTTAACAGGCTACTTCGATCTTGTCGCCCTTCGACACCGGAAGCAATATGGGCTTTACCCTACTGGCCCGGACTCGGATCCGCAGCTGGCCAAATGGCCCGGCAGGCCGCACTGGTACGGGTCAATCTCCTTACTGCACAGTGCCGGTCAAATAGACCGTCTGCGGGCTGTTGGGGGCGTCGTCTTTGATCACGATCTTGGCCGATTCACCAGTCCCGCTGCTACCTATCGGCGCGAACTTCACCGTGATGCTGCAATTCCCACCGGCTGCCAACGCTCCGCCCACGGGGCAGGTGTTGGTCAGGAATGTAAAGTCGGCTTGATTCGTCCCCACGATCAAAATGCTGGAGATGCTGTGTGAAACGGCGCTGTTGTTGGTTAGGACGTATGGGCCCATCGTCTGCGAGTTGCCCGCCGCCACCGTTCCGGCGTCGTCACTGCTCGGTGACACGCTCATGGGCGCCAACGTCGGAACGATGCCGGAGTTGGTGCTCGGGTACCCGGTATAGCTCGACAGACCTCCGCCCGTTCCGCCGAAAGTGATGTACTGCTTGAAGAGTTCCGGTGTCCCGGCGGGATCCGGAGAATGCGCGTTGTAGGAACCGTCCTCCGGATTGACACCCAGGCTGCTGTACGCGCCGAACTGGTTGTAGACCGCAGCTCCCCAATGCCACTGGAAGCTGATGCCGGGGTTAGTGGGCGCATCGGAAGAGAAGGCTGCCGACCAGCTCACGTTCTGGATGCCGCTGGGGAGATCGATAGGCACCGGGTACGCAATCCCACCTACGAACGTGCTGTTGCCGAGGGCGAACGCTGACTTCGCTACGTTGGTCACCCACCTGTTGGTGGTCGAGTCATAGGATGTGGTCGCGCCGGAGGTGACCGACGCCGAGTTGAAGATAATGACGGCGTTGGGCACAGGCAGTGTACAGACCGTCGGAGTTTGAGGATCATCGCCTGTGGTCCCGGTGGGGCACATGCCCGAGATTGGAGAGAAGGAGATGCTCGAATTGGTCATGTATAGCTTCACCTGGCTCGGCAAATTGTTAAGGTTGACGTTCATGACCTCGGCGTTGAACCAGATCGTGTTCCCTAACCGAATACGCGGCAGGTTCGCGTCGTAGTGGACTGACGTGTTGCCGCTGTTGGTAATGGTGCTGCCGATGACGGAGCCGAAGAAATCGGATCCGCCGCTGAAGTTGACCAGGGCATTGGGTGCGTACACGGTGGCGTAGGCGTTCGATCCGCCAGAGAGAGTGATCCCACGAGAGCCGGCATAGGTGAACTGGAGGTTGCTGGGAATGTAAGTGGTGTTCTCAAGGCTCCCGCCGCTCGCGTCCATCGCCTGATTGGCTCCGCTAAGCGAAGCGGCGGCAAGGTTGATGATCACCGGTCCGGAATCCACGTGGAGAATGCTGTTGCCGCTCAGCTTGAGGCTGTTAATGTTATAGGTGCCCATGCTGACGTGTGCTGTGGTGCCACCGCTGAAGGTCAGGTTGCCGTACTGTCCCGGAGCCAGAGTGACCGTCTTGCTTCCGGTATTCGTGCAGCCAGCCAGTCCTGACGGGCAAGAACCGGAGATGTTCTGGGTTGTAGTAGGCGGAGCAGGGCTTGAAACTGGAGGCGCGGGATAGTTTAACGGTCCACTGAGCTGCTGAAGCCCGCCGGTCTGCGCCCCGCCGCTCGTCGAGAGGCCGGTGGTTGAAGTCTTGTTGCAATTGCCATTGCCGGGGATGGGCGAGGACACAATGCCATAAATAGCGCTCTTGCCTCCATTCAGGGTCACGTTGCCGTTGGTACCGACGTTGCCGCCGCTGTTCTGATGCGAGGCGTTATACCCCGCGCTGGAATTGAAGCTGTCCACCGTGCTGCCGCCATTCAAGGTGATGCTGCCGCATGTTGCCGCCGTCGCAAAGATGGCGTTGGTGTACAGCGACTGGTCCGAAATACTGGTCAGTCCGGCGCCGGTAAGTGAGGTCATTTGAGTACTGCCTGGGACGTTCCCACTGTCATCTGTAACGGTGAGGAAAGCTGAACCAACGCCAGTGCTGTTGAGCGGAGGCGCGAATTTCACGGAGATGGTGCAACTGGCGCCCACGGCGATAGAGCTGCCACAGTTATTGGTCTGTGTGAACCAGGTGGGAGTTGTTCCGGTGAAGCCAATGCTCAGGTGCAACGTCGCCGTGCCGCTAGCATTCGAAAGGGTCACGGGCTGTGCGTTGCTCGTCGTACCAGCCTGTTGGTTGCCGAATGACATGTCGGGTGGCGTGAGGCTGGCTATGGGCGCCGGAATCACGGTCTGAGTGGTGGTGCCGCTGCTCGAGATGAAGTTGGCATTGTAATTCTGGTCCGCGGTGTTAGCGTTGTAGCAGGCAAGGATGGTGTCCGTACCCACCGGAAGACTGGTAGTGCTGGTCGACGCCTGCTGGTTAGACCCTATCGTGGCCAGGTGCACCGTGTTGAGCAAGGTGCTGTTCAGCAGAGATGCGCAGGTCGCCCCGTTGGCGGCGTTATAGAACGCTACTGATCCGGTCGGCGCAATTGTACTGCCGCCCGAGCCGGTGTTGATGACTGTGGCCGTCAGGGTTACGAGATCCATCCAGTTCGACGGGTTCGGCGAGGAGGCAACGGTGGTCGTCGTAGTGGCCGGGTTCACTGTCACTACGCCAGGCACATAGCTGATGGTGTAATTGTTATCCACCGCCCCCGCGCAGCCGCTAGCGTATGTTCCGACTGGGCTGGCGCTGGTTGCCAAGGTCCCGCAAGTCGGCTGGGTGGTAAGATTCGTGGCGCTCTCGCCGTTCACAAATACGTTGTAGCTGGCGGCCGTGATGGGCGGCACTGGCCCGCC
>JACXTT010003446.1_pt1 | contig 24298 bp, 20 predicted proteins | sample 9270951 | NCBI WGS metagenome assembly JACXTT01 (sample SAMN15532306, study PRJNA645909) | rock metagenome | isolation source: weathered quartz diorite | place: Puerto Rico | collected 2017-06-21
CCGGTCCGCCGCCTCGCCGGCCGCCGCCAGGCGCGCGCTCGCACGCAGCCGCCGGGCCTCGGCGCGCCGGTGCTTCAGCAGCAAATTCGAGCCGATCCCGTACAGCCACGGGAGCGCGCTCACGCGCGAGGCGTCGAAGGCCTTGCGCCGCTCGAACGCGACGCGGAACAGCTCGCCGAGCAGCCCCTCCGCCACCCTGGCGCCCGCCCGGCGGCCCAGGAAGCGCAGCAGGGTGGCCGCGTGGCGGTCGTAGATCAGCCCGAAGGCCTCGGGCTCGCCCAGCGAGCGGCCGATCACCTCCCCGTCCGAGGGAGAGCTCATCGTCTACCCTTTCCCGATGCCGGGATTGGGTTCGCGGGGCAGCGAAACAGTCCCTCGCGCCTTGCCTCTATCGTTTGGAGTTGGTCCGCCGGCTCCAGCTCCGGTGTCGCACGCTGGGCGCGGCGGGCGCGGGGACCTGCACCGTTCCGGGCGCGACGGCCTCTTCACAGTGCGCACAGTACTGCTTGAGCTCGATCGGGTGTCCGCACGTCGCGTGCTTCGGGCCTGCCCGCCGACCCACGAACCGCCGCCCCCATATCGCCAGCGCGCCCACCACGAGACCCAGCTCGCGCCCGCCTTCGGTGAGCACGTACGAGGCGCGGCGTGGGCGCCGCGAGTAGACCTCTCGCGCGACCAGCCCCTGACGCTCCATTCCCCGCAAGCGGTCGGCGAGCAGCTTCGGCGGGATCCCGGAGAGCTGCGCCCGGAGATCCTGGAATCGTGCGGGTCCCCGCAGCAGGTCGCGGACGATGAGCAACGTCCAGCGCTCGCCGACCAGATCGAGGGACTTCGCGACCGGGCAGTGCTGACCGTACCGTTTCGCCATGCCCCGAGTATAGCCGCACCGGCCCGAGCCCGCTTACTAAGTTCATAAAAGTAACCTTGACAGCGCACCGGCGCGGGTGTACTCGTGCTCTCCGAGTCGCTTGTTAGTTCATTTTGTGTACTCACGGTGATATGACCGAACGGGAGGATGAGGCATGGGCTACGGGTACTGGCTCGCAAGCGTGTTCACGATCGCCGTCGGCGTCGGCCTCCTCGCCGGCCCCGGCGCGGCGGCCGCCGATCGGCCGATCGTCCCCGACCTGGAGCTGGACGCGCTGCAGGAGGCCGTCCGCTGGCCCCACGCGGACGCCACCGCGGTCATGGCTCTCGCCGGCCGCCTGATGGCCGGGAGACGGGACGCAGAAGGCCTCGCCTACTTCCAGGAGCGGGCCGCGAGCGAGCCGGGCCGCGGGCTCTTCCTGGCTCTCGAGGGCGTGTTCCAGGCGCGGCAGGCGGGCAGCGTCTCCCTGCTCCGCCGCGTCGCCTGGGTGAGCGACGCCGTGGCCAAGCTCGATCGGGCGGTGGCACTCGAGCCGGGGCTGCCTCGTTACCTGCGTGGGGTCGTGCTCGCCGGGCTTCCCGAGCGCTTCGGCAAGGCTGGGGCCGCCGTCGAGGATCTGACCTGGATGCTGAACAACAAGGACCGCTTCCCGGCCGGCCTGCGCCGCGGCGCCTACTACGGGCTGGCCCAGGCGTACACCACCCTGGGCCGCGAGGCGGAAGCGCGGGAGGCCCTGGCGCGCTCCGGCGCATCACGATTGGACAGCTCCCAGCCCGTATTCGTCGCCGATTTCTCGCTCTCGGCGCGGGACGGATTCCGCTTCCGGCCCCCTCGCCTCGTCGAGTTCGCGCCCAGCGTGCACGTCGCCCAAGGATTCGACTTCGCCGACATCGGCTTCGTCCTGACCGAGGAGGGGGTCGTCGCCATCGACGCCGGCACGACGGAGGAGACCGCACGCGCCGCACTGCAGGCCCTACGCCGAGTCACGTCACGGCCGATCACCCACGTCATCCTGACCCACGGGCACTGGGATCACGTCGGGGGCCTCAAGGCTTTCCTCGAATCGAATCCCCAGGTCATCGCCCAGGCCGGGGTCGCCGACGAGCTGCGACTCGTGAACGGCACGGGCGTGCGGTTCCAGTATTTCTTCGGGACCGATGCCGGCCAGCGCCGGTACGAGGTGCGGCCGAACCATCTCGTACGGGAGCCGGAGGCCTTGACCCTTGGAGGCACGCGCTTCGTCCTCTACCCGGCGCGCGGGGGCGAGACGGCGGACGCGCTGCTGATCGACGTTCCGGACCGAGGCGTCCTGTTCGTGGGCGACGCCTTCATGCCCTATCTCGGAGCGCCATTCCTCCCTGAGGGCTCGGCCGATGGACTCTTCGAGACCATGACGCTGATCCGTTCGCTACCCCCGCGAAAGCTCGTGCACGGCCACCCGCCGTTGACGGACATCTTCACCGCCAACGCGCTCCCCGCCATCGAGCCGGCGCTCCGGGAGCTCGACCAGCGGATCCGGGCGGCACTGGGCGAGGGACGGTCGCTCGCGGACATCCTTCACGACAACATCCTGCCCGCCTCACTGCGCGAGCATCCGGCGGCCGTCGTCCCCTACCTGGTCATGCGCGAGAACTTCATCAAGCGCGTCTATCATCAGTCCACCGGCTACTGGAAGCCGAACGGCGACGGCATGGAGGTCGTTGCCCCCGCAGAGTGGGCCGCCGCGCTCGACCTGCTCGGCGGACATCGCGAGGACGCGTTCGTCCGGAGCGTCCGCGAGCTCACCGACGGCGGCGACGACGCGCTGGCGTTGAAGCTCGCCCAGTTGGGGCTCGTGCGCTATCCCGGGAGCAAGCCCCTGGCCGCGTTGCAACGTCGTGCGCTCGACAACCTGAGACTCCGCTACCAGCAGATGAGCCCATTCAAGTTCATCATCTACTCGGAGTGGGCCGGTGCGGAGCTCGCACCCGTCGAGTAGGGCTCGGGAGTCACTATCGGACACACACGCGATCGGGGCGATCACAGTAGTGGCCGATGACGTCGTGCTTGGCGCCGTCGGCGGCGTACCAGACCAGGAACGGCGAGCGGTTCGGCTCCACCATGTCGAGCCCGAAGACCATGCGGACGACGTCGTCGCTCCGGAACACCAGGATGGGAGAGGCCTGGACGCCGTCGACCCGGCCGAGCCCGAAGTTGCGGACGGCGCCGTCGGAGACCAGGAGATAGGGGAAGCCGTTGCCGTGCACCCCGAGCTGGACGGTGGCGGTCTCCTGCACGTTGGTCAGCCAGATCCCCGGGCTGCGCTCCCCGGACTCGCCGATCGTGACCCTCGCGCCGTCATCGGGGCCCAGGATCCTGACCTGCCGGACCTTCAGCCACGTCGAGGCCCTGTGCCCCGACGTGGCCGCCGTCGCGACGGAAGCCGTGACCGGCCTCCCGACCGGGGCGACGATCTCGTGCCACTTGGCGAGCACCAGACCCAGCACCAGACCGGCGACCAGGACGCCCGCCGCAGTCTTGCCGCCCAGCCGCATCAGTACCGACCGAAAACGCTCTGCTTGGCTCCGTCGGCGCCGTATAGGACGAGGAACGGATCCTGTCCCGGCCCGTTGAGCCCCATGACGATGCGGTCGCGGCCCTGCGCTTTCATCACCAGCACGGGCGCGCTCTGGGCGCCCACGGTGCGAAAGATCTGAACGGCCTGCTCGTTCTCATCGTTGAGGACGAGGCTCGCGTTGTTGTCACCGTAGAGCCCCAGGCTCAGCCGGACCTTGCCGTTCCGATCGTAGACCCAGATGCCCGGGGAGCCCTCGGTCCCGGTCCCGATCACGAGCTGCCGCCGGCCGTCGGCCCCCACCACTTCGAGGGTGTGGGTCGAGACGATACTGGCCGGCGAGGCGGCCTGCGCGGTCGCACCGGTGGCGGTCCATTCGAGATGGGAGCCCAGCCAATGGCCGAGGACCATGCCAAAAGCCGACAGGACTATGATGGAAAGCGAGGACCTGAGCGTGTTCATGGCAGCAATATATCAAGCGGCTCGTTTTATCCTTGCCCTCGTCTTCGTTGCCGTCCTCGCGACGTCGACCTTTGCCGGCCCGACCTGGGTGCTCTGGGAGGAATCGAACGACATGCGGGTGTTCGCGCGCATCCCGTTGAACCGTGTGCACGCGACCTACGCGAGCGCGGACGAATGCATCAAGGCCATCGACGCCGAATGGCAGAAGACCACGGCGGCACGGGCAACGCCAGACGGAGGATCCTATCGGCTCGGTGCCACGTCGGCCATCATGATGGTGCGGTACGGGAGCACCACCTACATCGTGACTTACACGTGCCTCCCCGATTCGACGTACCCGCCCTTCTGAACGAAGCGGAGGCGCTCGGGCCTCGGCGCTCGTGAGAGCGCGTCACGGATGGGGGGCGTCGCGCTCCTCGTCGGAAGCGGGTGGTTCGGGGCGCTTGCCTCGCCGGAGGCGCTCGCTCGTCCGCTCCAAGAGCACGTAGAACACCGGCACGAAGGGGATGGCCAGGAACGTCGAGGCCATCATGCCGCCGAACACCACGGTGCCGATGGCCTGCTGGCTGGCCCCGCCGGCTCCGGAAGCGACCATGAGCGGCACCACGCCCAGGATGAAGGCGAACGAGGTCATCACGATGGGCCGGAACCGGCGCCGGGTCGCCTCGACCGCGGCCTCCGTGATCGAGTGGCCCTCGTGGTGCAGGTCGCGCGCGAACTCCACGATCAAGATGGCATTCTTGCTGGCGAGGGCGATCATCAAGATCAGGCCGACCTGGGTGTACAGGTTGTTGTCGTAGCCGCGACTCATCAGCGCCAGGACCACGCCGACCAGGGCCATGGGCACGACGAAGATGACCGCGGCGGGGGAGGTCCAGCTCTCGTAGAGCGCGGCTAGCACCAGGTACACGAGGACAATGGAGAGGGCGTAGATGAAGTACGCCTGGTTGCCGACCCTCCTCTCCTGGTAGCTCGTCGAGGTCCACTCGTAGGCCATGCCTTGTGGCAGCGCGTCGGCGGCGATGCGCTCCATCTCGGCGAGGGCCTGTCCCGAGCTGAAGCCGGGAGCGGCGGAGCCGAAGATGGCCGCCGCCGGGTAGAGGTTGTAGCGGGTCACCAACTCGGTCCCCTGGACCTGCTTGACCTGGATCAGGGCATTCAGCGGGACCATTTCCCCGTTCTGGTTTCGGGCGTAGAGATGTCGCAGGTCATCGGGCTGCAGACGGTAGGCCGCGTCGGCCTGAACGTAGACCTGGAATACCTGGTTGAAGCTGTTGAAGAAGTTGACGAAGGAGGAGCCCAGGTACGCCTGGAGCGTATCGAAGATGCTCGATGTCGGGACCTGGAGGGACTCCGCCTTGGTCCGGTCGATGTTCAGGTAGAGCTGCGGGCTGCGGTAGCTGAACGTGGTGGCCAAGCCCTGCAGCCCCCCGCGCTGGGTGGCCCGCTGCGCAAGGTCGGCTGCGGCCCGCTGCAGCTCGCCGAGGCCGAGGCTTTTGCGGTCTTGCACCATCATCTGGAAGCCGCCGGTCTGCCCTAGGCCGCGGATGGGCGGTGGGATGACGACGAAGGCCAACGCTTCCTGGATGGAGGACAACTCGCGGTTCAGCTTGGAGACGATCCGGTCTTGGGTGAGAGCGGCGCCTCGTTCCTTCCAGCTCTTGTACACGACGAACGTCGCCGAGAAGTTCGGCACGTTCGCGAAGTCCAGGATCGAGAGCCCTCCGATCGTCACCCACGCGTCGACCCCGTCGGTTCGCTGGAGAATGGCATTGACCTTCTCCGCAACCTCGCGTGACCTGGGCTGCGAGGCGCCCTCGGGCAGGATGGACACCAGAATGGCGTACCCCTGGTCCTCCGTGGGCAGGAACCCGGTGGGCTGCCGGATGAATGCCCACGCTGTCACCGCGATGATCACCACGAAGACCACGAACATGGGCAGCGCATGATTCACCATCCTGCGCACGACTCCCACGTACCCGTCGGTCAGCAGCTTCATGCCCCGGTTGAATCCGCGGTAGAACCAGTTCGGGCGCCGGTCCCCGCGCGGCCGCAGCCAAAGGGCGCACTGGACCGGCTTCAATGTGAGCGCGTTCAGCGCGCTGATGACCGAGGTCGCGGCGATGACCAGCGCGAACTGGCGGAAGATCTGCCCGGTGATGCCGGGCAGGAAGGCCGCCGGGAGGAAGACGGCGACCAAGGCCAGGGTGATGCCCATCACCGGCCCGGTCAGCTCCTGCATGGCCTTGATCGTGGCTTCCTTGGGGGCCAGCCCCTGCTCGATATAGAAGGAGCTGCTCTCCACGATGATGATGGCGTCGTCCACGACGATGCCGATGGCCAGGATCAGCGCGAACAGCGTCATGAGGTTCACGGTGAAGCCGAGGCCGGCCATCGCGATGAAGGCGCCGATGATGGTGACGGGGACCGTGGTGGCGGGTACGAGCATCGCTCGCAGATTTTGCAGGAACAAGAGGATGACGATGAGCACCAGGACGCCCGCGATCAACAGGGTCACGTAGACGGCGTTGATGGCCTCTCGGACGAACAGGGTGGTGTCGTACCGGATCGCGTACTTCATGCCCTCGGGAAACTGCTTGCCCATCTCGGCCATGGCCGCGTACACCTGATTGGCGACCTTGATCGCGTTGGCTCCCGGCAGGGCGAACACCACGATCTGAGCCGATTTGTGACCACTGAACCGCGAATAGTTGCTGAAGCTCTGCTGGCTCAGATCCACCCGGGCGATATCGCGCAGCCTGACGATCTGGGGGGCGGTGCCGGCCGTCGTCTTGATGATGATGTCTCCGAACTGTTGGGCATCGGAGAGCCGGCCGAGGGCGTTGATCGTGAACTGGAAGGATTGATCGGTCGGCACGGGTGGGCCGCCGAGCTGGCCGGCCACGACCTCCACGTTCTGCCCACGGATGGCGCTCATCACATCCGCGGTCGTGAGCCCGAACGTCTGGAGCCGTTTCGGATCCAGCCAGACACGCATGCTGTACGACCCGGCCCCGAAGATTCTCACCTGGCCGACTCCGGGGAGCCGAGCCAGCGGATTCTGCAGGTCGATGAGGGCGTAGTTGGAGAGGAAGATCTCCTCGAACCGATCGTCGTCGGAATAGAGGCTCGCGACCAGCAGGATGTTGGGGGAGACCTTCCGGATCGTGAGGCCCTGCGCCTGGGTGCCCCCCGGAAGCTGGGCCAGCGCGCTGTTGGCGGCGTTCTGGACCAGGGCCAACGACGTGCTGAGGTCCGTCCCGACGTCGAAGGTGACGGTCAGCGTGTAGGTCCCGTCGCTCGCGCTGACCGAGGACATGTAGATCGAGCCTTCGACGCCGTTGATCGCCTGCTCGAGCGGCACCCCAACCGTCGACGCGACGACCTCGGCGCTCGCGCCCGGATACCGCGTGGTCACCTGGATCGTCGGCGGGACGATCTCGGGATACTGAGCGACGGGCAACACGTAGAGACACACGGCCCCGATGAGGATCGTCACGAACGCGATCACGTTCGCGAAGATCGGCCGCTCGATGAAGAACTTGGAGATCACGGCCGCGACGAGCCTTGCGCCGGTGCGTCTGCCCCGCTCTCCCGCTCGGGTGTGACCTGCCTTCCGGGACCGGCCCTCACGAGACCGTTGACGACGACCCACTCCTCCCCCTTGAGGCCGTCGTCGATCGCCCGCAGGGCGTCCACCGCCAGGCCGGTCTTGACGCTGCGACGCTCCACTACGTTCTTGTCGTTCACGATGAACACGTAGGCGCCCTGCTGGTCGTGACCGATCGCCGCCTCGGGGACCAGGAAGGCGGTTCTCTCCTCGACCGGTACGCGCACCCGCGCGTAGAGGCCTGGAAGGATCCGTCCGTCCGGGTTGGACAGGATCCCGCGCATCAGCAGGGTACCGGTGGTCGTCGTCAGGTTGATGGCGGCAAAGTCGAGGTGACCCTTGTGGGGATACCCGTCTTCACCCGGCAGCCCCGCCAGCACCGGCCATTTCCGGGCGTCCGAGGGCCCCGGGACCCCGCCCGTGCGCTTCAGCAGACGGGCCAGATCGAGATCGCTGATGTTGAAATAAACGTAGATCGGGTCCACCTGATTGATCTGGGCCAGCACCGTGTTCTCGTTGGAGCCGACGAGGTTGCCGGGATCCTTCAACCGCCGGTCGATCCTTCCATCGAACGGCGCCCGGACATCCGTGTAGTCCAGATTGAGCAGGGCCAGATCGCGCTGCGCCTGCGCCGAGCGGAGGTTGGCCTGAGCCTGGTCCCTCTGGTAGCGCCAGTTGTCGACGTCGGACTGAGCGGCCGCCTTGTTCTGCACCAGGTTGGAGAAGCGGGTGAACTGGGCCTCGCAATACTCGAACTGCGCGGTGTACTGCTGGATGGCCGCCTCGGCCTGCTGGAGATTGTTCTCATACGTGTTGCGTTGGATGAGGAAGAGCGGCTGGCCCTTCTTGACGAGCTGCCCATCCTGAAACAGCACCTTCTCGAGGTATCCGGCGACCCGGGCGACCAGCTGCACCGTGTAGATGGCCTGCGTGTTCCCGGTGAGATCCAGATTGTCGGTCACGGTCCGACGCACGGGCTGGGCGATCGTCACCTTGGGAGGAGGCGGCGGCTGCGGCTTCGGCTTCTCGCCACAGCCCGACAGGATCATCGCTAGCGAGGACACCATGATCCAGCCGGCTGTGGCGCTGATCCCGCGATGGATCCTCGAGCGTTGTGGCATCACTCGGTCACCAATCCGGCGGCCGCGGAGTGGACTTCGGCTCACTCGACGCCGGCAGGTTATAGGTGGACGGTCTCAGCAAGTCGCCCCAGTTCGTGCGTCGCCGCATCTCGTCCCTGATCTCGGGCGGTACCAGATCCTGCCCTTCACGGACTTCCCAGCCGCCTCCGAGCGCGCGATACGTCCCGATGAGGCTCGTGGAAATCGTGCCGAGCGTGCTGGCCAGGTTGTCCTGCTGACCCAGAAGCGCCTGCTGGGCGGTCAGGACCGTGGTGAAGTCCGTGATTCCCTCGCGGTACTGGAGGACGGCGAGATTGACCGCGTTCCTGGCGGAGACGACGCTCTTGGCCAGCACATCCGCCCGGTCCTGTGCCCGCAAGAAGGCCACCAGGTTGTCCTCGACATCCTGCTGGGCCGAGAGCACCGCGTTCTGATAGGCGATCAGGAGCTGCTGGAAGGACGCATCCTGCACGCGCACGTCGTTCGTGATCTGGCCGTAGTTGAGGATGTTCCACGTCACGGAAGGGCCGATCTGGACCTGACGGCTCCCCCACCTGAACATGTCGCTGAGCTTGAACTTCCCCAGATCGGTCGAGACGAACACCAAGTTCCCGATCAGGGTGAAGGCCGGGTACAGATCGGCCTTGGCCACGCCGATCTGCGCCGACTGCGCGGCGGCCTGCAGCTCGGCTCTGCGGACATCCGGTCGGCGGCGCAGCAGATCGGCCGGGATGCCGACGATGACCTCACGGGGCGAGGCGGGGATGCCGGCGGGGCCCGCCAGCAGATCGCTCAGATCGCTCGGGGGCATGCCCAGCAGCACGCTGAGCGCGTCTCGCGCCTGGCGGAGCTGCGTTTCCAGGGTCGGGATGGTCGCGAGGGTATTCAAGAGCACCGTCCTGGCCTGCTCGACGTCCAGCTGCGTCCCCGTCCCCCACGCGAGCTTGGCCTCGGCGATCTTCAGGCTTTCTTCCTGGGTGGCCACGTTCTCCCGGGCGATGCGGATGCGCTCCTCGGTGGTGCGGATCGTGATGTAGGCATTCGCCACGTCCGCGGTCAGCGTCACCAGGGTGTTGTCGTAGTCCGCGAGCGTCGAGAGCAGGCTGGCGTCGGCCGACTCGATATTGCGCCGGATCTTTCCCCAGAAGTCGAGCTCCCAGCTCGCCTGCGCCCCGACCTGGGACTGCCAGTAGTCGATGGCGCCCTTCGTCGCGACGGCCGTCGCCGACCGGTCGCTCGTCCGGTAGTACTGGACGGAGCCGATGGCCTGCTGCGTCTGGGGGAAGATCTCGCCGACCGCGACGCCGAGTTTCGCGCCGGCCTGCAGAACCCGTACCCCGGCCTGTCGGAGCGAGAGGTTCTCGCGATAGGCGTGCTCGACGAGGCGGTCGAGGACCGGATCGTTGAAGGCCTTCCACCAGTCGTGATAGGTGGAGGAGGCCGTGCTCACCCGCCCATCACCGGTTTCCTGCCAGTTCGCCGAGACGCTGGTCTTCGGGCGGTGGAAGTTCGGCCCGACCGTGCAGCCGGCGAACGCGAGGAGCACGGGAAGGAGGAGGACCGCCCCTCCCGCGCGCTTCCTACATCGCCCGGGGGGATGAGCGCCGCAATGAGCCGGCGCGCCTTCTCCCGGCACTGGAGCCGATGCGGGACACACGCTCTTACGGGGCCTTGGAGGTGTCGAGGGCGATCCGTGCGGACTCGCGATCCCGCCCCATCTCCCTACCGCGCCGCCGGCTCGTAGCGACTCGTCTGGTCGGCATTCGAGGCACGGAAGCGCGCGACCGCGTCGGCGTGGGCCGCGCGCTCGGCGTCGCCGAAATCAACACGTGGCCGCGGCTCGTCGTCGAAATGCCCGTAGCGGTCGGTCCCCCGCACCAGCATCGCGGTCAGTCGGGTCTGGCTCGTGCAGCGCACACCCGTTGGGATGTAGCTGATGCCCAGACCGATGCGCCGGTCGGCGGAAAGATTTGGGCGAGAATTGTGCACGAGGTGGGTGTGATGGAGCGAGAACTGCCCGGCGCGCACCGGCATGAACGCGGTGCGGCTCTTGTCGAAACTTGCGGTGATGGTCTGGCCCCGCGACAGCAGGTTGTGGGTGGCGTCGCCGTGCTCGGCGTGATGGAGCTGGCAGAGCTTGTGCGAGCCCGGAATCACCTCCATGCAGCCGGCCTCGATCGAGGCGTCGGTGAGCGCGACCCACGCGGTCACCTGCAGCGGCGGCTCGAGGCCGAAGTAGGTCGCGTCCTGGTGCCAGCTCACGTAGGCCGCGTCGCCGGCGTTCTTGGGCCAGACCGAGAGATGGAACAGACGGATGTCCGGACCGATGACGTCCTCGACCGCGTCGAGGACGGCGGGATGATGCACGATCTCGTCGACCCAGGTGAAGAGCAGGTGCGGCTTGAAGTTGTGCCCCTTGGTGAGCTCTTGGGCCTGGGTCGCCTCGAACTCTTCCATGGCGCACCGGTACCGCCGCGCCTCCTCGGCGGTGAACGCCTCGACCGGGTAGACGAAGCCGTCGCGCCGGTAGCGCTCGATCTGCTCGCCGCTCAGCTTCTTGCCCATCGGCGTCATCCTACACGCTGCGTCAACCGAAGAACAGGCGAAGGGCACGATTCCGGCGTAGTCTTCCGGCATGTTGGCGCGAGCCGCGGCATTCGCGCTCTTGGTTTCCGGTGGAGTTTTCGGGCTCCCCGAGCCGGCCGCGGCCCAGAACAATTTCGAGATCCAAGTGTACGGCTCCGAAACGGTGCCACCTCGCAGCACGATGGTGGAGCTGCACAGTAACGTCGCCGCCGAGGGGAGCCGCCGCACCGTCGACGGTGTCCTTCGTACCCAGGGCGCCTTCCACGAGACGCTCGAGATCACCCAGGGCATCACCTCGTGGTTCGAGACGGGGTTCTACGTCTTCACCTCGATCCAGCCCGACACCACCTGGGAGTGGGTGGGCGACCATATCCGTCCGCGCGTGCGAGTGCCCGAGTCGTGGCATGTCCCGGTGGGCCTCAGCCTCTCCACGGAGGTGGGGTATCAGCGGCGCGCCTTCTCCGTCGATACCTGGACGCTCGAGCTTCGGCCGATCATCGACAAGCAGTGGGGGGCCTGGTACGTCTCGATCAATCCGGTGTTGGACCGGGCCATCAAGGGCGAGAGCGTGAGGAACGGCTTCGAGTTTTCCCCCGCCGCCAAGGTGAGCTACGGCGTGACGCCCACCGTTGCCGTCGGACTCGAGTACTACGGAGCCCTGGGACCGGTCTCGCACTTCGATCGGGCTCATGACCAGCAGCACCAGCTCTTCCCGGTGATCGACCTCGATCTGGGTCCTCAGTGGGAGTTCAATGCGGGTGTAGGCTTCGGGCTCACGCCGAGCACGGACCGGCTGATCATCAAGGTGATCCTCGGCTACCGCTTCAATTGGGACGGCGCCGGACACAAGTAGGCATCGTCAATCGGCCCGCGGGAGACGCGATGGGCCCCGCGAGCATCCATCGATGAATGCGCTACGCCGGTGCCGCGACGATCTCCCGCGCGGCGCGCAGTCCAGAGTGGAGCGCGCCCTGCATCCAGCCGATCCACGGCGAGGTGTGCTCGCCGGCGAAGTGAACGCGGCCCTCCGGCGTGGCGATCGAGGGGCCCAGCGAGCGCATCTGGCCGGGCCGGAACCACACATAGGCGCCACGGGACCACGGGTCCTCGTCCCAGCACTTCGACGTCCCCCGCTCGAAGTGCCGGCGCAGGCTCGGGTAGACGCGCTCCATCTCGGTGAGGGCGAAGGTCACGCGATCGTCCGCCGGCATCGCGGTGATGCGCCGCGCCTGGATGCCGGCCGAATCACAGGCCAGGATCGCTCGGGGTCCCGGCTGTGTGAGCGTGGGCTCGAAGATGTGCTTGATCGGGAGATCCGTGGTGGCCGTATCCGGGAGCTCCGGCTCCCAGAACTTCTGGTCGACCTGGGTGTAGATGCGCGCGATCGACGTGTAGGGCAGGTCCGCGATGGCGGCCTGCTTCTGGCGTGAGAAGGGCGGCGAGACCTCGACCCGGCGGAGCACGGAGAAGGGAACGGCGCACACCACCCGATCGGCGGTCACTCGCTCCGACTCCCCGCCCCGTTGAACGACGAGCTGGACCGACGTCTTGCCCGGCTCGATGCGCACCACGGGGGTCTCGTAGCGGATCGCCGAGCCGAGCGCCGCGGCCATCGCGCGAGGGAGCTGGTCGGTGCCGCCGTGGATCGTGTAGGCCTGCTTCTCGTCCTTCTGCAGCGCCACGTCGCGAAGCATGGTGAGCGCGGAGTAGCTTTCCACTCCGTCGCCGAGCAGATCGAAGTACCCGATGCGCAGGAGCTGGAGCCCGCCCGGTGAGGCGCCTCGTGACCGGAGGAAGTCGGCCCCGGTCATCTGGTCGTAGGGAGCCAGATCGGAATTGGAGAGCCAGTCGGCGGCCGTGACGTCTCCGAGCGCCGGGAGCGCGTCGAAGACGTACTTCTTCAACATCCCGCCGAGTCCCAGCGCATCTTCCTCGGGCGTCAGATCGAAGGGCCAGGCGATGTGCGCGCCGCGAGTCACGAGGAGCGGGCGCCCGCGCACGTAGTAGAGACGGCCACCCGAGGTGGCCGGCACCGGATCCAAGGTGAGACCGAAGCGGCGCACGTACTCGAGGGTGAGCGGGTGGTTGTCCGGCACGAAGGTCGCGCCCTCCTCCGCGTGCAACCCGTCGCTGAACGGGTCGTGGAGGGTATGGACCCGGCCGCCCGGCCGCGCTCGCGCCTCGAGCACCGTCACGTCGAGACCGGCTCGGCGCAGCTCGTGAGCCGCGGCCAGGCCGGAGAGCCCCGCGCCGATGACCACGACCCGCTTGGGTGGGCCGGCGCCCGCCGCCTCGCCCGCACGAGAGGCCACGGTGGCCCGCGCACAGGCCGAAAGGCCGAGCGTGGCCAGGGCGCCTTGCACCAGGAACTCGCGGCGTCTCATCTCGCATCGCTCCCGCAGGGGCGGGGGCCAGACGGTCCGAGCCTACGAGCCGGCCACCGGCATGTCAACCGAGATGAGGCTAAGATGAGCAACGCTCCAATGCGCTGCTCATCTTGTGGACACGAGAACCCCGCCGGCGCGAGGTTCTGCAACGAGTGTGGCGCGGCCCTGGCGGCGCCGACGATCACGCCCGAGCCGCGCGCCTACACGCCGCGGCACCTCGTCGAGAAGATCCTCGCTTCCCAGAGCGCGCTCCGCGGCGAGCGCAAGCTGGTCACCGTGCTCTTCGCCGACGTGGTGCGCTCGATGGAGCTCGCCGAGCGTGTCGATCCCGAGGAATGGCATCGCCTGCTCGACCGCCTGTTCCGGATCCTCTCGGGCGGCATTCACCGCTACGAGGGCACCATCAACCAGTACACCGGTGACGGCATCATGGCCCTCTTCGGCGCCCCCATCGCCCACGAGGACCACGCCCAGCGCGCCTGTGCGGCCGCCCTGGATCTCGCGCGCGAGCTCTCCGTGCTGGCCGAAGACGTGCGGCGCGAGAGCGGGCTCGAGTTCGCGGTTCGGATGGGCCTGAACTCGGGCGAGGTCGTCGTGGGTCGGATCGGCGACGACCTGCGGATGGACTACACCGCGCAGGGCCACGTCGTCGGCCTCGCCGCTCGGGTGCAGCAGCTCGCGCCACCGGGCGGCATCGCGGTGACCGAGCAGACCGCGCGCCTCGCGGCGGGCCTCTTCGACTTCCTCGACCGCGGAGAGCAGAGCCTCAAGGGATCGAGCGCTCCGGTGCGTGTGTTCGAGCTCAAGGGTCGAGGCGAGATTCGAAGCCGCCTCGAGCGATCCCGGGCGCGGGGCTTCTCGCGCTTCGTCGGCCGCGAGCGCGAGCTCGCGCGGCTCGAGGCGGCGCTGGGTGAAGCGGAGTCCGGCCGACCTGCCGTCGTCCTGGTCACCGCGGAGCCGGGCGCGGGAAAGAGCCGCCTCTGTCACGAGCTGGCCGAGCGGGCCGCCGGTGTGACGCTCCACTATGCCCGCGCCCTCTCCCACGGACGCACGCTTCCGTTTCACGTGGTCGTCCCGCTCGCGCGCAGTCTCTTCGGTGTCGGCGAAGGCGCGCCGGCATCGGACGTCCGAGATGCCGTGACCCACCGACTGGGGCACCCCGACCCGGTCGCCCAGGATTTCTGGCTCGACCTGCTCGGGGTGTCCGATCACGTCCCGGCTCCCACCGGGCTCGATCCCGAGGCGCGCCGGGCGCATCTGTTCCGGTCCTTCCTCGATCTGATCCGGGCTCGTGCGCGACGCGAGCCCACGCTGCTCTGGATCGAGGACCTGCATTGGCTCGATCCGGCGAGCGAGGCGGCGCTGGCGATGCTCATCGAGCACCTCCTAGCGCCGGAGTCCGCCGGGAGCCGGATCCTGCTCCTCGCGACCACGCGACCGGAGTATCGATCGGTGTGGGCCTCGCGGGTCGAGGGTCTCTCGTTGGCGCCCCTCGGCCCCGACGACTCCCGGACGCTGCTCGGCGATTGGCTCGGGTCCGACGATACGCTCGCGCCCCTGCGCGCCCGGATCGAGGCCCGTGCCCGCGGCAATCCCCTCTTCGCCGAGGAGATGATCCGCGCACTCGTCGAGCGTGGCGTGCTGCTCGGTGAGCGCGGTGCCTACCGGCTGGCCGCCCCGACCGAGGAGATCACACTGCCCGAGACGGTCCAGGCGGTCCTCGCCTCCCGCATCGATCGGCTCGCGGAACGCGACAAGGACGTGCTCCAGTCGGCGGCCGTGATCGGCCGGGACGTGCCGATCGATCTGCTGCAAGGCGTGGTCAATCTGCCCGCTGCAGTGCTCGCGGCCTCGCTCGAGCGGCTGTCGGCCGCCGACCTGCTCGGCCCCGGCGACGCGCCGGGTGAGCACGCCTTCCGACATCCGCTCGGGCAGGAGGTTGCCTACCGCACCCAGCTCCTCGATCGCCGCCGCGCCACTCACGCCGCCATCGCGCGCGCCTTGCTCGCGATCCACGGATCAGCGGCGGGCGCGCACGCCGGGCTTCTGGCCCATCACTTCGACGAGGCCGGCGAAACCCTCGAGGCGGCGCGCTGGCACGAGCAGGCGGGCCGGCGCGTCGCCCGCAGTGATCCGGCAGAGGGGGCCCGACACTGCCGGCGGGTCGCCACGCTCCTGGCCGGTCTTGCGGAGTCGCACGAGACGCTCATGCTCGGGCTCACGTCACGCATCGCGCTGCTCGAGATCGGCCGCCTCGCTGGAATCGAGGAGCGCGAGGCTCACGACCTCTTCGACGAGGCGCGCGCGGTCGCCGAGCGGCTCCAGGACAAGGCCGGCCACGCGTTCCTGCTCACGTCCTACGGACGCCTGTGCGGGCTGGCGGGCGACGTGAGGCAGTACCTCGCCTGCGCGGAGCGCGCGACCGAGCTCGCCGAAGGCGGGGACGCCATGTTCGAGTTCGAGATGCGCTCGGTGCTGGCCCACGCGCTGCTCGGGGTCGGCCGTCTCGCTCCCGCCCGCGCGGTTGCCGAGCGCGCCCTGACCGAGGTCGCGAGCGTCGCGGGACTGCGGGAGGTGCTCGGGCATTCAACCGCGCCGGCCTTCTGCCACGTGTGGTGGGCGCTGGCGAGCGCGCATCTGGGCCACACCGCCGAGGCCGAGGCCGCCCTGCAAGCGCTCCTCGCCGAGGAAGGCGAGCCCGCGCTCCAGGCCCTCTACGGAACGCACGCGTTCCTGTGCGAGGTGCTGCGCCTGCGGGGCGATCTGCCCCGCGCGCTCACCCACGGCCGCCGAGCTGTCGAGCTCGCGGAGGAGCACGGCAGCGTGCTGTCCCGGGTGGAGGCGGCCGCCTTCCTCGGCGCCGCGGAGCTCGCGAACGGCGATCTCGCCGCGGCCACGAGCGCGCTCGGGCGGGCGCTCGACCTCGCTCGCAATCGCCGCACCGCACTGTGGTACGAGGCGCGCCTCCTCGCAACGCTCGCGGAGGCGAAGCTGGCCTCCGGTGACCGACCGGGGGCCAAAGCGCTCCTCTCCGAGGCGCGCGAGCTCGTCGACCGGGGACGAGGCTGGCGGCTCGGCGCCTTCGACGTCGAGCTGGGGTGGGTCCACCTCCTGACCTCGGAGCCCACCCCCGACCCCGGCGCCATCGAGAGTGCGGTTCGGTCCCTGGACGCCCTCACGGCCGAGCTGGGCTCCGATGCGTATCGGCGCATCGTGACGCTCGAGCGCGCACGCCTCGCCACATGACCCACTCGGCCTGGTGTATCTTGTCGACAACGACCTGATCAGGGCGCTTCGCCTGCGAGGAGAGTGCGATGAGATTCATGTTCATGATCCACCACGAGGAGAAGGTGTTGGACTCGATGCCCGAGAAGGAGATGCAGGCGCTCGTCGACTCCGCGATCGAGTACGCCGAGGAGATCGAGCGGAGCGGCCACTTCATCGCCTCGGACGCGCTCCAGCGGAAGGCGACGGCCCGGACCATCCGCCTCAACGGCGGCAAGGTCTCGACCGCCGTCGGCCCTTTCGTCGAGACCAAGGAGCAGCTGGGTGGCTTCTTTCTCATCGAAGCGAAGGACATCGACGAGGCCTGCGCGCTCGCTGCGAAGTTTCCGCCGCTGCGCGTCGGGGTGATCGAGGTCCGGCCGGTTCAGGAGCTGACGCACTCCCGGGACCAGCGCGGCCTACCGAGCTGACTCGCGCCACGGCCTCGCGCCTCCCAGGGAAAGGCCGTGCTCCGCGCCGCGTGAGAGCATTGCGTTGATGCAGATCGCCCCGGACAGCCCCAAGCTCGCGGTGGTGATGGTCGGCCTACCGGCGCGCGGCAAGAGCTACACCGCGCGCCGGGTCGAGCGCTACCTGTCGTGGCTGGGCTACTACACCCGCGTGTTCAACGTGGGCGAATACCGGCGCGCACGGTTCGGGGCTCGCGTCCCGCACAGCTTCTTCGACCCCGACAACCGGCCGGGCGAGGAAGCGCGCCGACTGGCCGCGGTGGCCGCGCTCGAGGACATGGTGACGTGGCTCACCGACAACGGGCAGGTCGCGATCTACGACGCCACCAACACGACCCGCGCGCGCCGCGCGATGGTCCACGAGCGCTGCGAGCGCGCGGGCTTCCAGGTGTTGTTCATCGAGATCCACTGCGACGATCTCGACATCATCGAGGCCAACATCCGCAGCACCAAGCTGTCCTCGCCCGACTACGCGGACGTCGATCCCGACGACGCCGCCGCCGATTTCCGCGCACGCATCGCGCACTACCAGCGGGCCTACCAGCCGCTCGGCGAGGACGAGGGCGCGTCCCTGCGCGTCGCCGGCACCGGACACGCGGTCACCGTGAGCAACGTCGACGGTTACCTGGGCGCGCGCCTCGTGTTCTTTCTGATGAACCTGCACCTGACGGATCGGCCGATCTGGCTCACCCGCCACGGTGAGAGCACCTACAACGCGACCGGTCTCCTCGGGGGCGATCCGGACCTGACGCCGGCCGGGCATCGCTACGCACGATCGCTCGCCGAGTTCCTCGACCGGCGCGTCCCGGATCGAGACGGGGTGGCGATCTGGACGAGCTCGCTGAGGCGCGCGGTGGACACCGCCACCCCGTTCGGTCGTACGCCCTGGGCGTGGCGCGCGCTCGACGAGATCAACGCCGGCATCTGCGACGGCATGAGCTACGCGCAGATCCAGGAGCAGCTGCCGGAGGAGTACGACGCGAGGAAGCGCGACAAGTTCACCTATCGCTATCCGCGCGGCGAGTCGTACCAGGACATCATCCTGCGGCTCGACCCCGTGGTCATCGAGCTCGAGCGCACCCGCAAGCCGGTGCTGGTGATCGCTCACAACGCGGTGCTGCGCGCGCTCTACGCCTATTTCTGTGGCGTGCCCCGGGAGCGCTGTCCCCACCTTCCCATCCCGCTGCACACCGTCATCGAGCTGACGCCGCACGCGTACGGCTGCCACGAGACGCGCACGTCGCTCGAGCCGCTCCTCGCCTCCGGGGAGGCGCTGTAGGACTCAGCCCCGGGCGAGCTCCTTCGCCACCGCGTCCTCGACCACGGTGCCCTTGAAGAAGTCCGGGTTGAGCGCGGTGTGCAGACGCAGCGGGTTGGCGAAGAGGAACTCGCGCAGCTGGTCCGCGTCGATCAGGCCGTCCTCGACCAGCTCGTGCGCCTCCTCCAGCACCCGGGACATGTCCACCACGTCGAAGTGGCCCACGTCGGAGCTGAAGATCGGACGCAGACGATGCTGGGGGCGGAAAGCCCAGGCGGTGATCGGATCGTCGGCCTCGCACCCGAAGAAGAAGCGCTCGCTGAAGTGGCGCCGGAGGTCGTCGGGAGAGCCCACCGGACAGCGGCCCCAGTCGTCCATCAGCGCCCCCTCGCGGTAGGCGCGCTCGGTGAGCTCCTCCGCAGTGCGGAACGGCTCGGACATGTTGATGCTGGCGAGGATCGCGTCGGTCTTGTCGGCGTAGAGCGGGCCGCCGTACTCGGCGAAGAGCCGGCGTAGCATCGCAGGGTCGAGGTTGGTCGGTCGGCTCTGCGCCTCCATGGCCGACAGGCGGCGCTTCTCCCAGTGGGCGACGAGGTCGGTCAGCAGGTTGCACGCCCAGCCAACCCCACCTTCGAGAAAGGCCCATCGAAGCTGCGGGAACCGATGGGTGACCCCGCCCAGCAGCAGGGCGCGGGCGAAGGCGTGGCTGGCGTTGGCGAAGTGCCCGATGTGGTTGTAGGTGAAGCTGTTGACGGACTCGCGCCCGTTCCAGCCCATGCTGCCCGAGTGCGCCGTCACCGCCACCCGTAGCTCGACACAGCGTTGCCAGAAGCGGTCGTAGTCGTACGGGCTTTCGAGCCCGAGCGAGTCGATCCACAGCCGGGCGTGGGCAGCGGGCTCGGCGACCTGGGCCGCCGAGACCTCGACCGGCCGCCGCACGTGGTTGGCGATCATCAGCACCTTGAGGCCCAGCTCGCGCACCGCGTAGGTCGCCTCGGCGATGGCCTCCTCCGGCGTGTGGACGGGCACCACCGCCGCCGGCGTGATCCGGTCCCGGTAGGGGGCGAAGAGGTCGGCGTTCATCCGGTTCACCGCCCGCGCGACGGCCGGCCGCAGCTCGTCATCGGGGTTGGAGACCCAGAAGAGGCCGAGCGAGGTATAGAGGACGCAGAAGTCGACCCCGAAGTCGTCCAGGCGCTCGTAGAACAGGCGCGGCACCATGGCGGTGGCCCGGTCCAGCGTGCCGGCCGGCTCGCCCCACCAGGTCGGGCGTTGCTGGCGCCGGGCCGCCCGCTCGGCCGCCGTCCAGCCGTGCCACGGCACCTCGCTCGCCTTCTTGACGAAGCGCTCCATGACCGACGGCCCCGCCACGTCCCGCAGGTAGTCGAGGAAGATGGGCACGGGCTCGAGCCAGTGCCCGTCCCCGTCGATCACTGGGTGATCGAGCTGTGCGCGGACCGTCGCCGACTTCGAGTCCCGGAGATAGGCCATGGCAATCGCCTCCCGTGGGGCCGAGCCGCGGGGCCCGGCTTCCGGCGCATCATGACACGGAACCGGCCACCGCCGGGAGGACAGTGACAGGTGGTTGCACACGGACGCGGAGAGGTCGAACATACCGCCGATGAGTCACCATCGCGCCACCCAGACGCGGCAGCACTGGCTGGAGACGCTGGCCCGCTACAGGGTTGATCCCGACGCACCGGGCTCGGCCGCTCACTGGTCGCCGTCGCTCGACTGCGCCAGCCGTGACGAGCTGCGTGCCATTCAGGACGCGAAGCTCGCCGCGCTCACTCCGTTCCTCTACGAGAACAGCGCGTTCTACCGTCGCCGCCTCGACCGACTCGGCCTGCTGCCCACCGATCTCCGGACCGTGGACGACCTGCCCAAGTGGCCCGTGGTCGACAAGACCGAGATGATGGACGATCTCAAGACCGCGCCACCGTTCGGCACCTACACCACGCACGACGACGCGCTGTGGGCCGCGCGCGGGTGGATGATGTTCTCGTCCTCGGGCTCGACCGGGGTGCCGCGAGTCTTCCGCTACTCCCAGATCGACCGCGAGCTGTGGGCGTGGGCGAACGCGCGGGCGCTCCACGCCTTCGGCATCCGCCCGGGCGACACGGTGCTGATCTGCGCCGGCTACGGACCTCACGTCTTCGCCTGGGGCGTGCAGTTCGCCCTCGCCAAGATGGGCGTGGCCTGCATTCCGGGTGGCGGCATGACCGGCGAAGCCCGCGCGATGCTGATCGATCGCTTCAAGCCCACCGTGCTCACGTGCACGCCGTCCTACGCCCTGCACCTGGGGCGCGTGATGCTCGAGCGCGGCCTCGACCCCGCCGCGAGCTCGGTGCGCACGATCCTGGTGGGCGGCGAGCCGGCCGCCGGCATCGAGGGCACGCGCCGGCGGCTCGAGGAGCTCTGGAACGCCCGGCTCGTGGAGTTCTATGGCTGCACCGAGGTCTCGCCCCACTGTGGCGGGTACTCTTGCGAGGCCTCCGCGCGAGGCCCGATCACCGCGCACCTGATGGAGGACGTGCAGGTCTGGGAGCTCGTGGACCCCGAGACCCAGCGGCCGATCTTGGAGGGCGGTCGCGGCCTCACCGTGTGCACCAGCCTCAACTCGGAGAGCTCACCGCAGCTCCGCTTCCTGGTCGGCGACTACACGGTCTTCGACTCGGGCCGCTGCCCGTGCGGCCGCACCCACGTCCGCGCGGTGGGATCCTTCGCCGGTCGGGCCGACGAGCTCATCAACCTGCGCGGGATCAAGATGTACCCCGTGGAGCTCGAGGCGGCGGTGCGGGCCGTCCCGGGTCTCGGCGACGAGTACGAGATCGTCATCGCCACCGCCCCGAACGGCCTCGACGTGATGACGGCGCGGGTGGAGCACGCGGACCGCTCGGTCGGCGTCCACGTGGCCCGAGAGATCCAGACGCGCTGCGAGGTGCGGTGCGACGTGGAGGTGCTGGCGCCGGGCACGCTGCCGAAGACCGAGTTCAAGGCGCGGCGCATCCGCGACACCCGCGGCGCCCGGAGCTAGGCCATGGTTCTCCGAGTGCAAGCCACCATCGCCGGCCTCACGGAGGAGCGCGCACGGTTGGAGCGCTTCGCCCGTTCACTGACCGCGGAGGAGCTGGCCCGCCCCGTGCCGGGCACCGTGTGGACGGTGAGCGATTTCATCGCCCACGTCGCCACGCTCGACGCCGCCTACCTCGGCTGGTTCACCACCCTCGCCGGCGACCCCGACCCGGGTGACCATCGCGGCAGCCCCGGCTTCGACGTGGATCGCTTCAACGAGTCGGCGGTGAGCGCGCGCCGCGGCCGCTCTGTTGGAGACAACCTCGCCGAAGGCGCGAGCCTGCGCGGCCGCCTGGTCGCGGTCATCAAGCGATTCACGGACGACACGCTCGATTCCACGATCCGGTTCGGTGGCGATCGCAAGCGGCCACCGGTCGATCTCCCGCTGGGCCAGTTCCTGACGGGCTGGACCCGCCACGACGCCATTCACGTGGCCGACATGCTCAAGGCCCTGCCCGAGCGCCGCCACGATCCGGAGATCGTCGCGTGGCTCGGCCGTCCCGAGGTCGCCGCCTCGATCAGCGCCTACGAGAAGGCGATGGGGTAGCCAGAGCGGGCGAGCTAAAAAGGAGAGAGCATGACCAGGCTCATCAAGACGCTTGCCGCAGTCGTGGCCGGCACCGTGCTCGCAACGTTCGCCTTCGCCCAAGCTGCGAAGGGGGGCCGCGACGCCTCACCGTTCGTCGCCATCGAGAACGAGCCCGCACCCAAGCTGGCCGTGGACGCCCCGCTCCCCGGTCCGCTGGCCCGCGGTGCCGTCCTGATTCCGTACCGGGTGGAGAACTTCCGCATCCTGCCGGTGCTCGGGGGGCCCGCTGCCAAGGTCTCTCCACGGGTCGGGCATCTGCACGTGACCGTCGACGACCTGCCCTGGCACTGGGGGGACTTCGGCGACAACAAGACGATCGTCGTGGTCGGGCTGCCACCGGGCCAGCACAAGGTGCTGATCGAGCTGGCCGACCCGGAACACCACATCTTCACCGGGCAGACCGTGGCGTTCACGGTCCCCGGTCCGGCGAAGTGAGGTCCATATCCATGGACGCCATCCACGCCGTTTCCGGGGCCGCCGTCAGGTGCGCGATCGTCAACGCCGCGATTACGGCAATGCTGTGCGTCGTCACGCTCCTCCTTCCGGCAGACCAGGCGAGCGGGGCCGATAATCCGGCCGGCTCGGACGTCGTCGACGCGAAGTCGTTCCGGTGCATCACCAAGATGACCGCGGTACGCCATTTCTACGTCGACAACCTTCGCGGCGACCTCGCCGGGACCCTCGCCGCCGCCAATTCGCGTACCGGTGCCGTCTATCCGCCGGGATCGGTCATTCAGCTCGTTCCGGGCGAGGCCATGGTCAAGCGGGCCAAGGGCTTCAATGCGGTCACGCGCGACTGGGAATTCTTCGAGCTCGACGTGTCGAAGGACGGGACACAGATCCGGAAACGGGGCTTCGCGGATGTCGTCAACCGATTCGGGGGGAACTGCCTGGGTTGCCATATCGCCGCCCGGCCCGAGTGGGACCTCGTCTGCGAATTGGACCACGGCTGCGCGCCGATCCCGTTGACGCGCGCCATGAGCGGCGCCCTGCAGCGAACGGACCCGCGCTGCGAGAACGCGCCGGTCAGCGCTCAGGACGCCGCGGCGCTCAAGCAGCTGAACGAGCTGTTCAAGCCGCGCTGAGGAGCCGCCCATGCCGCCCGTGACGTATGACCGCGACATCACCGCACTTCTGGTGATCGATCCGTACAACGATTTCATCTCCGAGGGTGGCAAGGTGTGGGATCGCTTGAAAGGAGTCGCCGAAGCGAACCAGTGTGTTCCCCACATGAGCCAGGTCCTCGATGCGGCACGAAAGGCGGGCATCCGGGTGGGCTATGCGCTGCATCGTCGGTATCGCCCGGGCGACTATGAGACGTGGAAGTACATCGCGCCAGTTCAGAAGGCGGCGTGGTCGCGAAAGACCTTCGAGTACGGCACGTGGGGTGGCGAGATCCGCCGTGAGTTCGAGCCCAAGCCAGGCGATATCGTCGCCCTGGAGCATTGGTGCTCGAGCGGCTTCGCCAACACCGATCTCGATCTGCAGCTGAAGAAACACGGCATTCACAAGCTCATCGTCATGGGCCTCATCGCCCATACCTGCGTGGAGGCGACCGTGCGCTACGCCGCCGAGCTCGGCTACGAAGTCACGGCGGTCAAGGACGCGACCGCGGACTACTCGGACAAGGAGATGCACGCCGCGCTCGAGGTCAACATCCCCAACTACGCCAGCGCGGTCGTTACCACAGACGAAGTCGTCGCGTCGATCTCAAACCTCTAGCCCATGAGCCTTGCCGCAAGTCGGAGACATCTCCCGATGAGAGCCAGCCTGTCGTTTCTGTTCCTGGCCATCGTCCTGGGCGCGGGGACCGCCAGCGCGGCCGGCGACTTGCCGGCCTTCACGGCGGAGCGCTGGGTGAACTCGGCACCGCTCACACCCGACATGCTCCACGGCAAGGTGGTCCTGGTCGACTTCTGGGAATACACCTGCGTCAACTGGATCCGCACCTCGCCCTACGTCAAGGCGTGGCACCGGGACTACGCCGACCACGGCCTGGTCGTGATCGGTGTGCACGCGCCCGAGTTCGAGTTCGGGAAGCGGGCCGAGCACAT
>JACXTT010003447.1_pt1 | contig 24292 bp, 22 predicted proteins | sample 9270951 | NCBI WGS metagenome assembly JACXTT01 (sample SAMN15532306, study PRJNA645909) | rock metagenome | isolation source: weathered quartz diorite | place: Puerto Rico | collected 2017-06-21
ACATCGGCAAGCTCGCGCTCGTCGAGGTGGTTTACCACTTGTTCGGCGGTCTCGCCCGACATCGGATTCATCCGCATGTCGAGCGGTCCTTCCGCCTGAAAACTGAATCCCCGCGCAGCATCCTCGAGCTGCAAACTGCTCACACCCAAATCCGCCATCATGCCGTCCAGCGAAGCGGGAGCGATGCGCTCTGCGACTTCGGCAAACGATCCATGAATCAGCGTCACCGTCGGCCAGTCCTGACCGGTGCCCTCGGCGGCTGCGGACGGGGCGCCGGCGCTACTCAACTTCACGCGGGTCCGTTCCAGCGCTGCGGGATCCTTATCGAAGCCAATCAAATGTCCCGGTGCGCCGAGGCGTCTTGCGATTTCGTAACTGTGCCCGCCCAAGCCCACCGTGGCATCCAGATAAGTTCCGCCACGCTTTACGGCTAGAAAATCGATCGCTTCTTTTAAAAGAACCGGGACATGGCCAACCTCTCCATGCCCATCCCGCTCGGGGATGTTGTTTCCAGAATCTGTTTCCACTAGATGCCCAGGTCGTCGAGCGTCTTGGTGTCGTCATCCGAGAACGCTTGCTCCTCAATCTCCTTGCGGAACGCTTCCAGGTTCCGGACCTCCAGGTAGGTCAGATTGCCGAGCACTGCCACTTCACCGCGAATCTGCGCCGACTCGCGCAGGATCTGCGGGATCAGCAGGCGCCCCTGCCCGTCCATCTCTACGACCTGCCCGTAATAATTGGTGCGATTGAGAAACTTTTTCTTCGTGGGATTGAAAGTGGATAGCGAGGCCAGTTTCTGCTCGATCCGCTCCCATTCCTCGAAGGGATACACTTGAGCAACAGTTCCATCGAGACTGGTGATGTAAAATTTCTGGGCATATTTCTCGTCGATCACCCGCTTGAATTCCGAAGGGACCTTTAAGCGTCCCTTTTCGTCCACGCGAGTTGGGTGATTTCCGCGAAACATACGCCCTGCTTGTTCCTGGGCTCCATTGATGTCTGGTTGCTGCCACAGCTAGTGCGAGGGAGGTCAAAACCGTTACAACAACAGTGGATTCTGGTTCGTTGGGCCTTTTTTCGGGGGTGTCAGTCTCTAAAACCACTGGCGCCTCGTCAGTTAGCGATCTTGCCCACGCACTCTATCTTTCGATCCACTTTATACCACTTTTGACCACATCCTACGCCTAACTGGTTTATTGTCAATAGGAAAGTTTCAGGTTGAGACACGGACGGGCGTGGGTAAGTCCAAACCACGAGGGCTTGTAGTTAACCAAATCGGTGACCACTAGGGGTTGCGTTTAGTGCCGTGGTTCGGGATGAGCTATGTGCTGTGATCTTGGTGGTTTGGAGTGATTGTGCTGTGGAAATCCGTTAATGATTCGTTAGGGACTCAATGAAGAGTCGCGAGTCACGTCGAATGTGACGAAAATAATGGCGCTTTTTCCGACTCTGCCACATCTGATTTGACAGATGTCTCTCAATCCCCATAGAATCCGGCTCACGATGTCGAGCCACCACTTCATTTCTTGCATCTGTTGTTGTTGCGCCAATGTGTCGTCTGGCGCAAGGGGGCTGCTGACTTAATCTCTAACTGATTCGGATCCAGCATACATAAACCCATCGCCAGCAGGCTAGCTGACGATGGGTTTTTCTTTTTTGCGTAAATATTTGGCGGGAAAAATGGCGACCAAAGAAACCAAAGCACAACGCGTCGAACGATTGAAGCGGGAGAAGAATCCTTGGGAAGCTCTCGAAGAAATTCGCGGGTTCGCGCGGCAGGGCTTCCCGGCAATTCCTCCGGAGTGGCTGGGCACCTATTTGCGCTGGTGGGGCGTTTACACCCAGGGGGACGGCGTCGGCGTCGTGGGCGGACAGAATGGAGAGGGCAAAGCGCTTCCCTATTTCATGGTTCGGATCCGCGTTCCCAACGGCATTCTGCGGGCGGAGCAACTGCGCGCGATTGCCGATCTCTCAAGGCGTTTCGGACGCGGCGTCGCTGACATTACCGTCCGGCAGAACATCCAGCTGCACTGGGTGACACCGGAGGCCCTTCCTGAAGTACTTGAAACCCTGGAGCAGCACGGCTTGACGACGCTGGGCGCTTGCGGAGACGTGGTCCGCAACATTACGGGCTGCCCGGTCGCCGGTCTCGATGCTGACGAAATCTGCGATCCTTCGCCTCTGGCGATCGAGGCTTCGCATCTGCTCGCTGGCAACGCCGAGTTTTACAACCTGCCGCGCAAGTTCAAGGTTTCGCTGACGGGCTGCCGCGCGTGGTGCTCGTATCCGGAGATCAATGACGTTGGCCTGACGGCGATCACGCGCAATCTTCGCGGCCAGTCCGAGATCGGTTTCTCGTTGCGCGTGGGCGGAGGTCTCTCGACCGACCCTCATCTTGGTATTCGCCTCAATGCGTTCGTGCGCTGGAACCAGGTCATCGACGTGATTCGCGGAGTTGCCGAACTCTTCCGCACCGCCAGTACGTTGCGCGAGCATCGCGAACGGGCCCGCTTGAAGTTTCTTTTCCTCCGGGAGGGCTGGACCGGGGAAGGATTCCAGAGCGAACTGGAGCGGGTACTGGGCTTTCACCTTGATCCCGCTGAACCGGAACTGCCGCCGCACGATGTCTATCGCGACCACCTTGGGATTCATCCGCAGAAGCAGCAGGGCCTCTCCTTTGTGGGCGCTGCCGTTGTCCGCGGGCGCGTGAGTTGGGAGCAGTTGCAATCGGCCGCAGAACTCTCCGAGCGCTTCGCCTCGGGTGACTTGCGCACAACCGTCATGCAGAACCTGCTGGTCGTGAATGTGCCGCACCAGAACGTCGAACCGTTGGCAAGAGAACTGACTGCGATTGGCTTTCCGGTTCACGCTTCTCCTTTCGTTCGTGGCGCCATTGCGTGCAGCGGAACGGAATTCTGCAAACTGGCAATTACCGAGACCAAAGGCTTCTCGCGCTGGCTGACCGAAGAACTCGACGATCGGCTCCCCGGCTTCGATCAGGAGTTAAAGCTGCACGTCACCGGCTGCCCGAACAGTTGCGGCCAGCACTGGATCGCCGACATCGGACTTGAGGGCAAGAAGCTGAAGATCAACGGCACCCTCGTCGATGCCTACTACTTCTGCCTCGGAGGCGCTGTCGGGGCCACGCAAGCGATCGCGCGCCCGGTCGGCTATCGCTGCACGGCGCACGAAGTTCCCGACGCCATCGAGCGTCTTCTGCGTCGTTATCGTGCTACCCGGGAGCCGGGCGAGAATCTCCGCCGTTTCTTCGCGCGGCACAGTAACGACGAACTTCGACAATTTCTGGCCGGACAGCAGGTCGAACCCGTGGAACGGGATCAGCCTGCGGCCCCGGCGCCTCACGCGGTGGAGGGCTGACGGGGATGAACACCGCATCTCTGTTTCCGATGTTCCTCAAACTTGAGGGACGCAACTGCCTGGTCCTGGGAGCGGGCAGTGTCGGGGAGCAGAAAATTCGCAGCCTGCTCGATTGTGGGGCCCAGGTCCGCGTCATCGCCCCTTCTGCTTCGGCAGCAGTCAAGGAATGGGCAAAGAGCGGCACGTTGACGTGGCTGGAGCGGAATTTCGATCTGTCCGACCTCGACGGCGTCTTCCTCGTGGTCGCTGCGACCTCGTCCATTGAGGTAAATCATGTCGTCTACCGCGAAGCTCAAACGCGTGGAATCCTCTGCAACGTTGTGGACGACCCGCCGCATTGTGACTTCTACTATCCGGCCGTCGTCCGTCGTGGACAGCTTCAGATCGCGATTTCGACTGCTGGGCTTAGTCCAGCGCTGGCGCAACGCATCCGCAAGCAACTCGAAGAAGAATTCCCACCAGCCTACGCGAGTTGGTTAGAGGCACTTGGTAGCAGACGCGAATCGCTGTTCGGCGCCGGAGGCGACCCCGAAGTACGGCGACAGCTCTTGCATCGGTTAGCAACTCCCGAAGCGTTCTCGGAATTTGAGCGCGGCAATCAGTCTGAATCAGGAAAGGAAGTCTTGTGAAAGGCAAAGTCTATCTCGTTGGAGCGGGGCCCGGCGATCCGGAACTGCTCACGCTGAAAGCGCTACGGCTGCTCCGTCAGGCCGACGCGGTCCTGCACGATGATCTCGTCTCGCCCCAGATCCTGACCCTGGTGTCGAGAAAAGCGCAGCTCCATGATGTGGGCAAGCGCGCCGGTCGGAAGAGCACTCACCAGGAGGCGATTCACTTCTTGATGATTGAGCTTGCCCGCCAGGGGCTTCAGGTCGTGCGCCTAAAGGGCGGCGATCCGCTCGTCTTCGGTCGGGCCGGAGAAGAAATGCAGGCGCTCAGGAAGGCCGGCATTGAATTTGAAGTCGTGCCCGGCGTGACCGCAGCTTTTGCCGCCGCGGCTTCGGTCGAGATTCCTCTCACTCTGCGTCAGACCGCCTCATCGCTGCTGATCATGACCGGTCAGTTCGCCGATGATCGTCCGGTTCCTGATCTACGGTCGATGATCGACTCTGGAACCACCATCGCCCTCTACATGCCTGGTTCAGACCCGCGCGCAACCGTGGAAAGGCTCGCGGCTGCCGGCGTACCGCGCCACACGCCGTGCGCACTCATCTCTCGCGCGAGTACCTCAGCGCAACAAACTGCCGTGACTACGCTGGAGAAACTTCCAAACATCCGCGCGCAAGCGAAACCGTCCATTCTGATTTTGGGCGATGTTGTCCGCGTCGCGAAACTGAGCCGCTTCGACTTCCAAGCTCTCAGTGCAGAACTTCTGCCAGTGCAAACGTCCGCGGAGGCTGAGGAGGCGAATCGTGCCTGAGCTTAGTTGGTTGTATGTAACGCAGGCCTTTGCTGAATCGTGGGCGGCCGAGGAAGTGCTGGATTGGGCGCTGCACCGCTTCGACCGCCAGATTGCGATGGCATCGGGCTTCGGTCCCGAAGGTCTGGTTCTCATCGACATGGCCGCGCGTTTGCGGCCTGACATCCGCGTTTTCACGCTCGACACCGGCCTGCTCTTTCCTGAGACTTACGAATTGATGAAGACCATTGAACGCCGTTACGGCATCGAAGTCGAACGGCTGAAACCCGCGCTCACCATAGAAGAGCAGGAGCGCGAACATGGGGCCGCGCTCTGGCTACGCACTCCCGACCGCTGCTGCTACATGCGCAAAGTCGAACCACTCCGCGCAAAACTGTCCACACTCGGAGCCTGGATCGCCGCTATCCGTCGCGATCAAACCCCCGATCGGGCGCAGGCGCAGAAAATCGAGTGGGACACAAAATTCGGTCTGGTCAAGATCAACCCGCTTTGCGACTGGACGAGCGACATGGTGTGGGACTACATCCGCGAAAACGAGCTTCCGTACAATCCGCTGCACGACGAGGGCTATCCCAGCATCGGCTGCTTGCCCTGCACTCGACCGGTTGCGATCGGGGAAAACCCTCGCTCCGGCCGCTGGGCTGGCTTCAACAAGACGGAATGTGGACTACATCAGCGCGTCCCGCTGCTTGGGCCACTTCCCGTGTTGCAGGATTGAGGGGATACGCGAACCACAAGGAAGATGAAGGGGTAAAGAGTTTGCTGAGAAAGTCCAGAGCAAACCTCGGAGGCTGAAACCTCGATCAAAACGATGTGCTGACCGCAGCGGTAAACCGCTGCGCCACACAAGGCACAGTACGTCACAGAATTCCCGCTTGTCGTTTCACTCCTTGCGAGACGTTGCCGCCGCTGACTACCAAGACCGTCGGCCCATCCCGCCGCGCGCTGGCGAGGAATGCGGCGGTAGCAGCTGCTCCGGCGGGCTCTGCAACCACACCTTCTTTTTCGTACAAATGCCTGATCGCCTTCAGCATCTGCTCTTCGCTCACCAGCACAACATCATCCACGAGCTCCCGAATGACGCGCACATTCTCAGCCTCCGGCGTGCGCGTGGCGAGCCCGTCCGCGCAGGTGTCGCACGTGTCGGTCGAAACCGCCGTCCCCTGCTTCCACGACAGGTAGTAGGAGGGAGCGCGCTCCGCCTGCACTCCGATGATCTTCACTTTGGGAATGAGCTGCTTCGCTGCCGCGGCCAGGCCGCGAATTAGGGCTGTGTCTCCCATTGGAACGTAGATTGTGGAGACTCCTGGAATCTGTTCGGCGATTTCAAGGCCAATGGTGCCGGGACCGGCGGGCAGGTCCGGATCGGTGGCGTCGTTCAGGAAATAAACTCCCGGTCGGCGCGAATACTCGGAAGCCTGTTGGAATGCCTGGGCACAATCCTCAGCGCCGCTCTCGACAATGCGAGCGCCGAGGTCGCGGATCTTGTCCCGCTTAACCGGGTTTGGACTTGTCGGTAGGAAGATGGTGGCAGGAACGCCCAAGAGTTTGCAGGCGTACGCGACGGCGGCCCCGTGGTTACCGGTACTGGAGGCGGTCACCTCCGCGATCTTCCGTCGACTGAGATTGGTGGCCAGGGCATAAATAGCGCCACGTGGCTTGAATGAGCCCGTTGGCAACTCCATTTCGAGCTTCAAGTGAACCGGAGAACCATCGCGAGAAAGCGAACGCGCGAGCAGCATGCGGGTGACCGGAAGATACCGCGCGAGTAGTTCTCTTGCTTGACGTATCGTGGAAAGATCGGGGCTGAACATCATTGTTGCTCGAATGTAATTGGTCTGTGGGAATTCGAGCAACAACCGTTCTTTGCTAGAGTTTTCCTGTGCTCAGGACGGACATGACCTACACCGCAAAATTCGAGCAGTGGATTCCCCTTCCTCTGCCGCAAGTATTCGAGTTCTTCGGCAATCCGGAGAACTTGCCGCGAATCATGCCTCCGTGGATGCACCTGCGAGTGGACGATTCAATACTTGTCGCGCCGCCCGATGCACCGCACGACAAGAGGTTTGCCGGCGAGGGATCGGAGGTGAGCGTTTCCTTTCGGCCAATTCCATTCCTGCCATTTCGTGTGCGTTCAGAAGCAAGGATCGTCCGCTTTGCGGTGAACAACTTCTTTGAGGACGCCCATTCCGACACGCTGTTTAAGAGTTGGCTCCATCGGCATGAATTCGCCACCGAGGACCGGGCCGGCATTTCGGGCACGATGGCTCGCGACATTATCACCTATGAGCTCACTTTCGGTCCGCTTTCGATGGCAGTCAACTGGCTGGTTGTCGCACGACAGATGCGGCAAACATTTGAGTATCGTCAGCAAATGGTTGAATGGCTCCTGAGGAGACCGTGAGAATGCCAATTCCAGAAACGCTCGAAAAGTTGACCGGCAGGAGTACACTTGTGCGGATTCAGGGCAAGTTCAGAAAGGACACCAAATGAAACTGAACACGGCTCGTGTGTGGCTGGGTGGCATTGCTGGGGGAGTGGTCTGGACGCTATGGGGCTTTCTCATCGGGATGAAAATGAACCCGCTCTATATGGCGGCGCAGGAACGAGGGTTGTTTCTGAAACAGCCTCGATATTCCTTTTTTGTGGGAGAGTGGATCTTCATCATCTTCGTGATGTCGATTCTGCTGGCTTATCTCTATGCGTGGAGCCGCGCCACAGCGGGCGCCGGTCCGAGAACTGCTCTTAAGATCGGCATGATCGTGGGTTTCTGCGCGGGAGTGCCCGGCAACTTTGCGCAAGCGGCCTGGTCCCCGATCCCGCGCATGCTTCCTCTGGGCTGGATGCTCGATTTGTGGGGCGGCGCAATTCTGGCGACACTGGTGGCGGGTTGGCTGTATAAGGACAAGGCGTGAATTGTTGATTATTGATTGCTGATTGTTGATTGAGAGTCCAGCAGCGATTCAAATCAACAATCAATAAATCAGCAATTTTCTTACCGCGACGGCTCGACTACTACAGCCGTCCCATAGGCCAGCACTTCCGTGACGCCCTGCATCACTTCGGTCGCGTCATAACGGGCGCCAACTACCGCGTTGGCGCCGATTTCCGCGGCGTGCTGCAGCATCAGGTCGAAGGCTTCGGAGCGGGTCTTCTCGCAGAGATTGGTCAGCAGGGTAATGTTTCCGCCCACCAGGGTCTGCAGCCCGGCCCCAATCGTGCCGAAGATTGAGCGGGAACGCACTGTAATTCCGCGCACTACGCCCAGTGTGCGGGTGACACGAAAACCGTCCAGTTCGAACTGCGTTGTCACCATGTTGTGTGCAACCATGCGCCCTCCCGCGGAATATGTTGCCATCGTCCCTCCACTTGCTGGCGGCTCCAACCTTATTCAAGTTCCGCACTGATCATAAACTCGCCATTGCTCCGATTCCAAGTAACGAGAAGCACGTTGGGCTTGCAGCATACCTGGCAGTCCTCTACGTAGCGTTGCAGGGAACCAGCAGTCTCGTCGACGGTCGTCTCGTTCCACTCGCCCCAGCTCGCGCACTGGAAGCCGGAAAGCATCCGATGATTCTATGGCTGCGCGGTGTACGGAGTGCCGAGACAAAACAGGACGAGCTGCATGCGCAGCCCGTCCCCAGTCGTTGCATAGTCAGAATCTACAGCTACGGCAGGGCGGGAAGCACTTCGGTTTTCTCGATTTGGACCGACTTCAGGGCACTTGGACCGATTCCCAGCTCATGCAGAATGCTCGGTGCTACCTGCGAGGTAGAAACCGGCGTTTTTAATACGGTCGATTTGAACGCCGGGTTCGAGACGATCAGGCCGACATTGGTATCGCCGTAGCTGAAACCGCCGTGCTCGGCATTCTTCGAGCCGGACTTGGTGTAGGTCGTGCCATAAGCGGGCTGCACAATGATGTCGGGAGTGCGGCTGTCGGCAGCCGGATCGTTGAACTTGAGAGTGAGTTCGGCCCCGCCCAGCACTTCATCGATGAACAGGGGAACGGCGTTGGTGTTGAGGTAGTCCGTCACCTGCTGGTTGGAGATGTTCTGACCCTGCAGCCAGATCAGCGCGATATCGTCGTCCTGCACGAAGCCGCAGGGGCCGGTCGGACAGTTGGCGGCGCCGGCAATGGCGAGGGCGGCGGGATTACTGCCGGCATCGGGCAACTTCGCGACCAGATCCGCGAAGTGGTCCGGCTTGTTGATCTTGGCCCGGTTGATTGGCGATTGGCCGTGTTTGGCGGTGACAATGAACAAGGTCGAGTCGTAGAGACCCTGTGCTTTCAGCGCGGCGATCATGCTGGCCAGGGCCTGGTCAGTTTGCTGTAAACCATAAGCAAGCACCGCGCTCGGCGTGCCCGATCCGTCTTTGTAGCCGCCTGGCTGCTGGTTGATGTTGGGATTGGTGTCGTCAACACAGCTATGGTCGAAGTTGTCCGCGACCAGCTTCTGTCCCACGCTCACAGCCTGGAAGTTCATCCCAAAGACTTCGGGAACGCCCGGTCCGGGTTTTCCGTCGTGGGTAAGGCCGTTGATCTCGTTGATGATCGCCTGGACCTTTTTCTGATCATTCTCAACTGTGCAAACCACGCTGTGGGTGTTGTCGAGGCCGTTGACATTGGTGATTTCCGGAGTGTACAGGTCATCCACACCTTTACCGGAAGGGCCATTTACCAGATCGTAGGCGGGGTGTTTGTCGGCCCAAGCCGTGTGTCCACCCCTCGATTTGACTACTTCGAAAATCGTGTTGGTCCGGAGCGCGCTGTGTGGATACAACGGTACGCAGCTGCCGAATTTGTTGCGGACGCGCGGCAGTTTGGTCGGATCAATCACGTCTTGCGAGACGTTCTGCTGGTTGTACACGTCGATGCTCTCGTCAAAAACCATGAAGTTGCCGGCCGGACCTGAACAGGTGACGTTGGTGGGATCGAAAACCGTGCGATCGTAGCTGACGTCGTAGAACAGGCCGTGGCTCACGGGCGAGCCGCCGGTTATCAGCGCGAGCAAGCCGGGAAAAGAATCTGAATTCGAGGGTGTCCGGGCGTTGCTGTAAGTGATTCCGTGACTGGAGAGCTCGGCTAGAGCCGACTGAGGATTTTGGGATACATAATTAGCCACATCGAGCGCGTGCAAACCGTCAACGCTAATGAGAAGTACATGTTGGATGTTGGATTGGGGGGTGGATTGGGCAACGGCAGTCGCGGATAGCAGGCACACGAACACAGCCACCAGAGTGGTGAGAAAACCGCGGATTGTCACTGAAAAGCCTCCTTGGGAGCACGCCGGCGAGAAGCCTACGGGCTGCCCATTTCGGAAAGATCAACGGCGGATGAATGGCGTGTAAAAAACAGATGCAATTGCTTTCAAGCTTGCGTGAGGTCAACGAATGACCCGCTGGATACGCGCTTTTCTCCCTTCAGCGCGCGTTCTCAGCGTGCCACAGGAGGGTTTCTCTATAATGAGTGCGCTCTCAATCCGGAGGCCCATTGTTCTCACGACGCCGCTTTCTGCAAATCGGTTCCGTCGCAGCTGCTGCCAGTGCCGTTCTTCCCCCTCTTGCCAAAGCTACCGAGCGCGACAAGGCTCTTCCGCCTGCCGTTGCCACGCTCAAGTCCCTGCACAGTGAAGCCACGCCTATTTCCGTCGACGAACAGCGTGAGCGGCAGGAGAAAGCTCGCCGCCTGATGAGCGAGAACAATCTCTCTGCGATTCTGATGACAGAAGGCACATCGCTCACTTACTTCACCGGCATCCGCTGGTGGGGAGGGGAGCGTCTGTTCGCGATGGTTCTGCCCGCCAAGGGCGAATCGTTTTACGTGTGTCCGGCGTTTGAAGAGGGACGCGCTCGGGAGCAGATCGCGAAGTCACCCGATGGCGACAACGCCGATGTCCGCATCTGGCAGGAAGACGAAAGCCCCTACCAGCGTGTCGCGCAAGGATTGAACGATCGCGCCATCGCCAGCGGGACGGTGGGCATCGAGGAGACAGTCAAGTTCGTCTTCAGCGACAACCTGCGGAAGGTCGCGGCCAGTGCGAATTTTGCCAGCGCCACTCCGGTCATTGCCGGATGCCGCATGATCAAGAGCTCGCACGAGATTGATCTGATGCGTCTGGCCTCGAAGGTCACGCTCATCGCTTATGAAGCTACCTACCGCTCACTGAAGCCGGGGATGACTCAGCAAGACGTTGAAGACCTGATAGAAGCTGCCCACCACAATCTCGGATTCGAAGGCGGCGCGGACGTTCAAGTCGGCGAATTCTCCGCGTTTCCCCACGGCTCGGTGACGCCACAGGTGATCCGCGAAGGCACGATTGTTCTGATCGACGGCGGCTGCAAGGCCGAGGGCTACGCCTCCGACATCTCGCGCACCTTTGTACTCGGAAAGGCCAGCGATAAGATGAAGCAGGTCTTCGAGATTATCCACCACGCGCAGAGCGCGGCTCTGGCTACCGCCAAACCGGGCGCGGAATGTGGATCGGTCGACACCGCCGCCCGCAAGGTCATTGCCGATGCCGGCTATGGCCCGGACTACAAATACTTCAAACACCGCGTGGGACACGGCATGGGCATGGACGGGCACGAATGGCCCTATCTGGTGCGCGGCAACGCGACCAAACTCCAGCCCGGTATGACTTTCAGCGACGAACCTGGAATCTACATCCGCGGAGAGTTTGGGGTGCGCCTGGAAGACGATATGCACATTACGGAGAACGGAGCGGAGTTATTCACGCCACAGAGTCCGTCGTTGGAGAGTCCATTCGGAAAGAACATGTAGCGCCAGCATCCCATCGGCTATTGTTGAGGGCGTCCCCCCCAACATTCTGAAATTAGGACGCCTGGCGATTCCGGCCAGAGCGAATCTTTCCAGCGGTGCCCAGCCTCTGAAAGAGCATTGAAAAAATACGCGGTTTTCCATCGCTGTAGCGATGCCCTGATACGAACCGGGACTCCTTCGGCAACCCACGTCCGGAGTTCTTTCGCCTACTGCTTCAGCGGCACGCTGTAATGCGAGGAAATGACCTGCCACTTGTTGCCGACTTTCATCCAGACGTCAGTAAGCCGATCACGATATTCATAGGGCTTCCCGTTGGACTTGCCTCTCTCGTGATACGCCCCCGTGACCACGGCGGCGTTTCCATGCATTCGAACCTTGAGATCGGAGAGTTCAGCGACATCAACCTGAACGGACGGATCAGCGCTGTGGCTGATATAGCCTGACTTGCTATAGGTATTACCGTCCTCGACAGTGATGACAAAATCTTCGGCCAACAGAGACGACAAAATATCGATCTGCCGTTTCTTGTACGATTCCGTCCATTTTTCTTCGAGCTTACGAATGGCAGAAGCCGTATCAGACTGGTTTTGCGCTGCCAAAGGAAAGGTAAAACCCGTGAACAGGCACAGGGTCAGAGTCGAAACCAGGCAAAGGCGCATGGCTCTATGTCACACAATTTCCGGAGCCCCGACAAGTTTTTTCTTTTGGCCCCGGGACTCTAACGGACGACCGGCTCCGGCTGGAGCCCCGCCAGCTGATTTCTGATCGCGACCGCGAGCCGGCGGATGCCTTCGCGAATCTGCACTGGCTGGGCATTCGAGAAATTCAGCCGGAAGTGGCGGCGGCCCTCCTTGGCATACCCGTTCCCGGCATAGAAGGAGTCGCCCGCGACGAACGCGACATTCTCTTTCAACGCCGCCTCGAACAGGCGATGGCAATCCATTCCCTCCGGCAACGTCACCCATAGGAACAAACCGCCCTGCGGGCGGGTCCAGCTGACCTCGGGCGGAAAATATTCTTCCAGTGAATGCAGCATCACGTTGCGCCGCTCGCCATAGACTCTGCGAATCAGCTTGATGTGCTCATCGAGGAAGTTATCGTGCGCCACCTCGTACGCCACCATTTGGGTGAAAGTTGAGGTGTGTAGATCGGCTCCCTGTTTAATCTGCACCAGTTTTGCGATCACGTCGGGCGGGGCGACGATCCATCCCAGACGCAAACCGGGCGACAACGTCTTCGAGAAGGTACTCAGATAGAGGACGTTGCCAGTGGAATAGCCGTCATCGCCATGCATGTTCTGGCGATCAAGCATGATCAGCGGCGTCAGGTGATCACCCTCGTAGCGGAGCTGGCCGTAGGGATCGTCCTCGATAATCGGGATTCCGTATCGCTCCGCCAGCAGTACCAGTTCGTGGCGTCGGCCTTCGGCGAGAGTCGTGCCTCCGGGATTCTGAAAGTTCGGCAGCACGTACATGAACTTCGGACCCAAACGCAGCGACGCTTCCAACTGATCCGTGCGCAGGCCATCGTTATCGCTCGGTACGCAGATGTACTCCGCTCCATACACATTGAACGCTTGGAGCGCGCCCAGATACGTCGGCGCCTCCACCAGCACGCGATCGCCGGGATTGATCAGAAGCTTGCCGATCAAATCGAGCGCCTGTTGTGAGCCTGAAGTGATCAGCACGTTCTCCGGTTTTGCCTTTACGCCATAGCGGGCGGTGTGCCGCGCGATCATTTCGCGGAGCGGCTCGTATCCTTCGGTCGCGCCATACTGCAACGCAAGGCGCGCCTGGTTGTCGAGGACCTTGACGCAGGCGTCGCGGAACCGCTCCGCCGGGAACACGTCAGGAGCGGGCAGACCGCCAGCGAAGGAAATGACTTCCGGCCTCTGCGTGACCTTCAAGAGTTCGCGAATGGCAGAGCTTTTGACGTTTCTTGTCCGCTGGGCGTAGCGGGAAGTCCAGGCGGTGGACATCAGTAGCCTCCCGTCAATTGATGAACAAAGCTCACTCGACGATCCATGCCTTCATGCGGCGCAGGAGCGAATCCGGCGCTTCCGCTTCTAGTTCGACGAGTCCATCGCGGTACTTCCGCGAATAGATGCGGGCTCGGGCCTGCAATTGGGACAGCGCCTTGCCCTCTTTTTGTGGGATGCGCAGACGCACCCGAATTGGGCGATCCTCTTCCAGCATGGCATCGACGCGGTCCAGCAGAGTGCTTAAGCCAATTCCCTTGGCCGCCGAAACATGGACGGTCTGCTCGTCATCACGCAACGATTCACGCTGCTTCGGTGGGAGCAGATCAATCTTATTCATCACCCGCAACCGCGGTTTCTTCTCAGCCTCGAGTTCTTTCAGGACGGTCTCTACCTGCGCGTCCTGCTCGACCGAGATCGGGCTGCTCGCATCCGACACCTGCAGAATCAGAGATGCTCTCTGGACCTCCTCGAGGGTGGCACGAAAGGCCGACACTAGTGTGTGCGGCAGGTGCCGGATGAAACCTACAGTATCGGAGAAAAGTACCTTGCGCCGCGTCGGCAGGGTCACACTACGAATCGTGGGATCGAGCGTCGCGAACATACGTGGGGAGGCAACCACATCCGCTTTGGTGAGTGCATTAAACAGTGTGGACTTGCCCGCGTTCGTATAGCCGACCAGCGCCACCGTCGCTACCGGTACCGACTCCCGCCGTTGCCGCTGCTGCGCCCGGATTCGCCTGACGTCCTCGAGTTGCTGTTTGACGTGCCGGACGCGGCGATAGATTTTCCGCCGGTCAATCTCCAGCTGAGTTTCACCGGGCCCGCGGGTGCCGATTCCGCCGCCCAACTGCGACATCTCGACCCCCCGTCCTGCAAGACGTGGCAGCATGTATTCCAGTTGCGCCAGTTCCACCTGCAGCTGCCCTTCGCGGGTTCGAGCATGCCGGGCGAAGATATCGAGGATGAGCTGGGTTCGATCAATTACCCGTGCGTTCACCAGACGCTCAATATTGCGCTGCTGAGACGGTGAAAGGTCGTGATCGAATAGGATCACGTCCGCCGACACCGAGGCTGCGGCTCCAGCAATTTCTTCCAGCTTGCCCTTGCCGATGAGAGTAGCCGGCTCCGGGCGGTCGCGGTGCTGCGAGAACTCGCCCGCGATTCGAGCTCCGGCACTGGTCGCCAGGCTTCGTAGTTCATCCAGCGACTCTTCCCAGCTGAAATCTGGGGAATCCGCCGGCAACGTAGAAGTGCTCACTGTTGCCGCGTGGTTCCGGGCTGCCTGGGCTCCGGGAGGAATCGCAGTGATGCTCAGTTTGCCTGCGCCCCGACCCCGCGTGCGAAATTCCACGCCCACGAGAAAGGCGCGCTCCTGCTGCTCGGATGGATTCAAGACTGGCTTGGCCGCGTGCCGAGCATTCCGGGCGGTCAGTCTGGTTTCATCTCGGCGCAGACTCACTTCATCCTTCGGTGCCGGAAGCTGCATTTGATACCGCAGTTTCCGGGGTTGCCGCGGCGGCGGGCTTTGGCTCTGCGTGACTGTGCACTTGCCGCGCCATTACGACCGTTGAGATTGCGTGCTTGAAGATCAGTTGCTCCTGATTCCCGGTTTCCAGAACCACGGAGTATTTGTCGAAAGACCGGATTCGCCCAGTTAATTTCACTCCACTGACTAGGTAAATGGTGATGTTATGCCGCTCTTTACGGGCTGTGTTGAGGAAGGAATCCTGGATATTCTGCTGCGCCGGCTTGGTTTCCATCTGCCGATCTCCTTCGTTCAGGTTAGATGCTGCGCCACTGTCATTGGGGAGGGCCAATTAGCCGCAGCCTCTTTCGTGCTGTGTCCTACAATACGGCGTCGGACGCCGCTTTTCAACCGCTCCGCTCTGCAAGACCTGACAGGCCAACCGGCCAGCAGTTTGCGTTTGCTGATCCGGCGTCTACAATCTTCAGTTTCAGAAAAGGAGCCCTTCCCATGACCGATGTCAGCCTGCCTACCGACTTCAACATCAACCTGCTAATGCTGTTTCGTTGGATACACTTCATCGCCGGGGTGACCTGGATCGGTTTGTTGTACTTCTTCAACCTCGTGAACGTCCCGTTTATGAAAGAACTTGATCCCGCGACTAAGGGAAAGGTTCTGCCTGCCCTGATGTCGCGTGCCCTCTGGTGGTTTCGCTGGGGGTCGGTAGTCACCGTACTCATGGGCTTCGCATATTGGGGCAGCATTGTCGCTTCCGATGCCCAAAACGGCGGCGCATCTTCCGGAGTTCCCATGGCAAGTTTCTTTCTGATCTGGACCGTAACGTGGGCAGTAATGTACGCGTGCGTGATCCCCGGCAAGGGCGTGCTCGACAAAGGGCCGGTACTCGCCGTGATCTACGTCGTAGTGGTGATCGTGGCCGCCTGTCTCTTTCTGCGGTTCAACAATCACGGATGGGAAAGCAATCGCCTGCTCGCCATCGGAATCGGCGGTGGCATTGGCTGGATGATGATGTTCAATGTCTGGGGCGTAATCTGGCGGGCGCAGAAGAAGATCATCCAGTGGACTCGCGACAATGCAGCCAACGGCACGCCGATTCCAGACCGCGCGAAATACCTGGCGCGTCAAAGCTTCCTCGTGTCACGAGCAAATTTCGCGCTTTCGTTCCCCATGCTCTTTCTGATGGGAGCCGCGAGTCACTATCCGATGTTTGGGAGGTAGCTACTGGCTACTAGTTACTGGCTGCTAGCAATCAGTTCCCGGTGCTGACGGTTGGCCGCAAGCGATGAGACTCGGATTTTCCTGCGATATGAGGCAGCAGCTGTGATCTGCGCCTTAAACGCTGCCGGGGTCATTCCTACAAATTTGCGAAACGCGCGCGTAAAGTGGCTCTGGTCCGCGAATCCCACCGCCAGACTGATCTGGGCAATCGACATCTCGGGCTCCAGCATCTGTACGCACGCGGCCCGCACCCGCAAGCGATGCACATGTTCTCCGATCCCCTCACCCACATACTTCCGGAAAACCCGAGAGAGATAGACGGGATGAACGCCCGCTTCCCGGCTTAGTTCATCGAGCGGCAGCCGCTCCGCGTATTCAACTTCGAGTTTTTCGACAATCCTAGGCAGCCACGCCGGACTTTTCACCTTGCTCTCTCGCGGCATACGCGCAGCGGCGGCCATGAGCTCTGCGAGCAAGCTCTCGACAGAGAGGTCGTCGGCTGCGGCCACTCCACGCATTTCCCGGAAGAGCTTCATCCCTAGCCACAACAGCTCGCCGCCCTTGCAATCATCCCGGGCGACATCCAGCGCCGCCGAGCAGTCTTCCAACTGGGTGCGCCAGCTGGGCCGGATCTCAATTTCGAAAAACCGCACTCCGGGCGGACCAACTTCATCCTGGTGCGGAACTCCGGCAGGCCGGAAATGGACGGTGTATGGACGGAATTGCCTTTCTTGGCGCCCGTAGCGCTCCCCGTACAAGCCCTCCATCAGAATGGCAAAGAACGGGAGTTCGTGGGAATGTGAGGGCAGCTTTCTGGGAGACGTATGACGCAGGTCTGTGAAGATGGCACCGCACTGCTCCCGCCTGCTCTGGACCGCGCCGTAGAAGCTCCCAGCCCGCAGCGCCCGGTCCCCTGCCTCTGCCATACTTCCTCCATTCAGTAAGAGGTTATCTTTGTTCTAGACGCAGCCTTCCGGTCTTCGTTAGCCTTTTACCGAAACACTTGTGATTCGCAATTCGGAGGTGTCTAGATGATGCGCTTTTGGTTCCTACTGTGCGTCGCGGCATTCCTGCTAGCCATAAACAGTTCAAAGACTCCCGCCACTGCGCAGTCAACTGCAAATACTTCGACCGCACCTGTCTATACGGCGGACGGCAAGCTAGTGTTCCCCGTCAAATATCGCGAGTGGGTTTACCTCACGACCGGCCTGGACATGGATTACAGCCCCACCGTCAACCTGGCCGAACATTCCATGTTCGACAACGTCTTCGTGAACCCAGAGGCTTACAAGGCTTTTGTCGCCACCGGGAAGTGGCCTGACAAAACCATCTTCGTGCTCGAGGGCCGGATGGCAGGCAGTAAAGGCTCCATCAACAAGGGCGGACACTACCAGACCACCGACATCATGTCTCGCTCGATCCACCTCAAAGACGAATCGCGCTTCCCCGGTGGATGGGCCTTCTTCGGCTTTGACCAACCCACGACTGGCAGCCACATTCCGACGGAAGCGGTGTGCTATTCGTGTCACGCTGACCATGGTGCCGTGGACACGACGTTTGTGCAGTTCTATCCGACCCTGCTGGACATCGCTCACCAGAAGGGAACTTTCAGCCCAGGGTATCTGAAAGATGAGGCTGCTATGGCGGACAAGAAAGAGTCAAAAAAATAACGAGAAACGGCCTTGGAAAGCGTTGGAGTCGAGCCGCGTCTTACCGCAGCGGTAAACCGCTGCGTCACCCAAAACCAGAGTTTTTCAGCAAACTCTTTAGCCCGCAAGATTCCATGCCTTGCCGTCAAAATGCGAAGGTAAGGGTAGTCCGAATAGACTGAGGATCGTGGGCGCCACGTCTGCAATGTGTGGTTTGTCCTCGACAAATCTGTGACTGGAGAATAAAACGCCGGGAACCAGTCTCGGATCTATGCAGTGGTCGCCGCTCCAGGCCTTGAGGTTGTCTTCGAAGACCTGCCCCGTCACTTTGCCCATCACAGAATCCCACGACGCGCGATACCCCGCGCCGTAGCCTACCAGTAGATCAGGCGCGTTCTCGGCGTATGGTCCACGATAGACGTTGCCGGTGATAAACACTCCGGTAATTCCGACCACGCCCGAGTCTGGATCTTTCAAGCCATTCAACTTCTGCTGGATTTCATTTTTGAGTGCCTCGGCATCGGCGGGATCGACAATCCCTTGCTTTTCGCGGTCCTTGACATTGAGATAAAGACCATTCAGGCCCATCGTGTAAGCTCGTGTTCGCGACCAGTCGACGTCTTCGAACCAGTCTCCGCTCTCGGATTTGCCGTCCTTTAGCGCGAGATATCCATTCTGATGCAGCCAAGCATTCAGGTTCATACAGCGTGCAAATGACTTGAATCCGTGGTCGGAGATGATGAGCAGTAGAGTGTCGTTGTCGATCTGCTCCATGACGCGTCCGATCAACCGGTCCATGCGCTGATACAGCTCCGGAATCACATTCGGACGCTGGTCATGAGGCACATCCCGCGCCGCCGGATGATCTTCGTCGAGATAACGCCAAAACATGTGCTGCACACGATCGGTGGTGTCGAAAACGCACGTGCATAGACCTTGTTTCGTTTTCTCGAGTGCGTCGAACAGCATGCGCTCGCGGTCTTCGTGATTGGAGTAGCACTGCGCCAGAAAAGCGTCGTCGTCGAGTACATGCTCGTTGAGCGCCCAGGTGTCTTCAGCGAGTCCAAGCGTGGCGTATGGCCCGTAGAGCTTGGCCAGATAAATCGAGTATGTGACCGGGTGCGAGATCGGCAGATCGGGATGTCCGGGATCGATGTTCACGGGTGAAACATACACTTCGACCTCCGGCGACACTTCTTTCAGATAAAACCGGCAGATGCCATGCGCCGTAAAACCCAGCCCAGCCTTGAATTCGACCGTGGTCCAGTCGGAGTACTCTCCGACCTTCAACGTAAATTTCTCGGAGCCGACAATGATGCGGGCCTGCTTTGCAGCCGCGTCCGGCCTGATCTCGAACTCCACGCGCATTTCCTTGCCAGTGGTTTCTGCCAGCGGACTATCCGGCCCCGGAATGTAGGAATGGTAAGCGCCGTTGCGCCGCTCGACCGGCACGCGCACGCCGCCTTCGCGGAACTTGTCATCCGAACTGCGGGTCGTGCACAGACAAAACGTCCCCTGGCTGCCTTTCAAATCCGGCACACACATGCCGGAGAGTAGCACTCCCGAAAATTTTTCCGGCGGAAACGTTACAGGGACGCGAATGACCGAACTGAAGATCCCTGCTTTGCCCAGCCAATGCCAGAACGGCGTCCCTTTGCGCATGGCTTTGATTTCAGTTTTGCCGAAGGGGATGGAATACTTCCCAATTTTGATGTGTCGTTTCGGCCCTTTGATTTCCGCCGACGAAAGAAACGGCAGATAGTTACTGGTGTCCCGCGCTAGAAAATCGTAGATGTTGTGCTTGCCCGGATTGACTCCGGTCATGAACGTGGACCATGCCACCGGAGAAATCGCCGGGAACGTCGTGCGCAGCTTGGCAAACGTACCCTTCCCACGCAATTTCGCCAGGTTGGGCAGCTTGCCTTCGTTCATGAAGCGGTCGGCGAGCTCCGGGTCCATGCCGTCGAATCCCAGGATCACTGCGCGCTTGAACTTCGCCTTGCCATAGGCATTCCGCCGGCGGATCAATCGGAATAACTGCCGGAAAGGCCACGTCATCAGCGCATAAAACGAATACAGGAACGCGACAAAGATTGCCCAGAACGACGACAACACAGCAAAGCCCGCGCCTGGCCCGGCATAGGCGTGGGCAAAACATGGGAAGAGTACGATCGCCATCACGAGCAACAATCGTGTGGAGCAGGCACTAGTGGCCGTCGCACGCTTCATAACCGCTGCACGCAGTCGGACAGGAGTGTCCGACCCACACAGACTGGACTCACACAACGACCTGGTCATACTTGTATCCCCAGAAGTTCTTTGAAGATGAATCCGGCGATCATCGAAAAAATGAAGAAGAGCCAGATCCAGTTCATCTCGTATCCAGCAATATCAATAGTGCGCTCCGGATAGCGGATTGCGATGGAGTCGACTGGACTGTCCTCCGGCAGCGCGGGCTCCGCCGAGGAAAACATGCGCTCCCAGAAGTGTCCGCGCAGGCGCACGGGGGACACCCGCGGCAACTCTGACGACACGTGCACGGTCTTCGTCACGCGCTGCCCCCCGGCAACCACCCGGACCTCGTAAGCTCCCTCTTTACTTGCCTGCAACCGCCAGACGACTTCGCGCTCAACGGGAACATGCACGGCCGGTGCGGTGGTCGTAACTTCCGGCGGCAGTTCGAGAGAAACATCATTCAACCCATCGCCGTTGCTCATGCGCGCCGTAACGAGAAATGGAACATTGATCGGGATTCCAGCAGATCCCAGATACCGGTCTACCTGCACGATCAGCAACGTGATTGGAATAATGACATACAACAGCGGCATGAAAGCCAGCTTAAGGTAGCGACCCGTCCCGCGCAGGATGCGGCCGTACGAACCCATTACCACGTGCAATTGGTCCTGAAACAACCGCACCGCCAGCAGGTGCGCTTTGAGCTGGTCCTTGGCGATCTTGATCGCTTTCTGATTCGAGGTGTAGCCAAATAGCACCACCATCAACAATCCGATCACGATCGAGAGCACAACCACAATCGCCAGCGGGCTCGTAAACAAAAAGAGTGTGAACGTTGCCAGCGGAGGCGTTACGCCCGTCAACGCCATTGATTGAAGCAGAGAAGACAAGTTACTCGATGTACCCCAATCCCCGCAGGCGCTTCTGCACGTCTTCTTTCGAAGTGTTGCTTTCCTCAGGCGGCATGATTTTCTTGATCTCTTTTTCCAGCATGTGAATCACGAATTCATCCACCGACTCGTATCCCGCTGCGTCGGAGCACTGCTTCACTTTCTCGAGCAGTTCGCCTTCGATCTTCACCTTATGTGAACCGAACATTGGGTCGTCCCTCCGGGACTTGAGTCATTATTCCGTTTCCCCAGCGCTGAAGTGCTGGGGAAAGTTGGTTCGCCCCTCCTTCCGGGGCTGATTTGTTCCTGCGCTCTTCAGCGCTGTCCAAAGACCGACTGTCCCATCATATCTTTGGTCTTTGCGATTCCGAATTCGGCCAGGATGGTCGGCGCGATATCAGTCAGGGCTGGACTCTGCGCACCGATCTTGCGATTGCTCAACAGCACGCCTGGCACCAGCGTGTAATCCATACAATGGTCGCCGCTCCAGGCATTGGCGTTGTCCTCGAGCACTTCTGGTGGAAAAGCCCCCAAAATCGTCTTCCATCCAGCGCGGTACCCGCGGTTATAACCGACCAGCGCGTCGGGCCCGGTTCGCGCGTAGGGCCCCTGGTAGGCCTCGCTCGCCAGGTCCACGCGCGTGATGACTTGTGAATTGTCCTTGGGATCGTGAACCTCCATCAGTTTCTGCCGGATTTCCCGCAGCAGCGCATCCGCCTGCGCGGTCTCGACAATGCCTGCGCGCTCGCGTCCACGCAAATTCACATAGAGGCCATTGAGTCCCAGCCCGTAGGCGCGGGTGCGGCTCCAATCCACTTCGGCAAAGGGCTCGTTGGCATCAGGGGCCTTGCCCTCCTCGAGCGCGGTGTAGCCGTTGTTCAGCAGCCAGGTATTCAGGTTGAACGAACGGTGATAAGGCGCGAATCCGTGGTCGGAGAGCACGAGCAGCGTAGTGTCGTTATCGATTTTCGCCAGTACTTCTCCTAACACCTGATCAAGCTGTTGATAAAACTGTTCGAGCGTCGTTCCGTACTGCGCTGCCAGGACCGCGTCGTACGCGGGATGCGAAGGATCCGTCAGACGCCACATCATGTGCGCATTGAGATCCAGGCTCGAAAAATAGAAGAAGAAAAGACCCTGGTGAAACTTAGGAAACTCAACATCGAACGCTCGGCGATGCTCAGCCAGCACCGTTCGCGCCTGCTCCAGATACTCCTTGTCGTCAAGCACTCCGTCCGAGAGTGCCTTCGTGTCTTCGGCAATCCCTTGGGTGTGATACTCGCCGATTTCCTTCGCCAGATCGCGCGAGTAACTGGAGGGCGTAGAGATCGGCAGTGCCGGGTTTTCCGGATCAATGTTGATGGGCGAAACGTAAAGCTGGAAACGGGGATGCGCCTGCTTCAAGAAAAACCGGCAAATTCCCTTCACGTTGCCGATGAAAGGCACGAGTTGGAACTCGATCGGCACCCACCCGCTCCACTCGCCCTCTTTCAGCACGAACTGCTGGTTCTGGAAATTAATGCGTGCCACCGGTTCGAGCGGATCGACATCAACCGTAAAGGCCTCGGTGGCCGGCGGTGAATCCTTGCGGAAGGTATTCCCAGGCCCGATCAGATGACTCGCAACACGATTATTCTGCACCTCGACCTGTACCACCTCGCCGCCTTCGACCGCTCCTGCCACCGCAGTCGCGTCGTCGGTGTAGAAAGTAAACGTGCCGTATGTCCCACGCAGATCGGGCGTTCCCATCCCCGACAGCGTCTTCCCTTTCGCACCGATCGGCGGAAAGTTTGCCGGGATGCGGTAAACGGAATTGGGTATGCCGCGCTCGTCCAGAATTTCCCAGAACGCCTTGCCGTGCCGTAGTTGCTCGGCGGTGCCCGAACCCAGCGGAATCACCCAGTTTCCCAAGTGCCAGCTGTGCTTCGGGCCCTCCACGCGCGAGGTAGAAAAATAAAGTTGAAAAGTCTTCGGATCGCGATGGATGAAATCAAAGATCCCGTGGCCGCCGGCGTTCATCCCCGTGATCAGATTCGACCACGCCACCGGACTCTGGGGCGGAATGCTGGTCGTCAACCGCCGGAACGATCCCTGCTGCGCCAGCCGGGCGAAGTTGGGCATCTTGCCTTCCGCCATGAACTTCGTCAATAAGTCCGGGTCCATCCCGTCAATACCAAGGATGATGAGCTTTTTCTCGCCCGCAGACCCGCCCCTGGTGCGCTGGCAGGAAAGAAAAAGCACGGGTATCAAGACGCAGATCAGCAGCGCGCACACCCGTCCCCAGTTCGTCTGTTTCCGTAGCATGCTCACGGTTAAATGGCCCACTTTCACCGGATTGTAGCGCCTCTCCAAGGTGGCACGTGGCGCTGAATACCCGGTGAATTGAGGATTGGACAGCCAGATCAGCGGGTTACTAAATTCTCACCTGCATACGGCGGGGACGTCAAGCCGGAAGCGCGGTTGCAATGCGGTTGCGTGTAGACGCAGCCTCCGACTTTGCACGGCCCAGCCCACGAATTACACTCAATTTCATGGTTCGAAGAGTCATAGTTCGACAATTCCTGTTCGCTCTGGGCCTCCTTCTCTATGGCTCTTTAACAAACGCCGCAACGAAACCCAATCTGATCCTCGTCACGCTCGACTCCACGCGCGCCGATCGCATGGGCTTTCTGGGGGCGAAAAGTGGAATCACCCAGAATCTCGACCATCTGGCCGGAGAAAGCCTGGTCTTCGAGTATGCGTATGCGCAGGCGCCTGGGACCGTGGTTTCTCACGCGACTATTCTTTCCGGAGCCTATCCCCAGAGCACGAATATGAGCGAGATTGGCGGCACCCTGCCGGCCTCGTTGCCCTACCTGCCGGACCTGCTGAAAGCGCAGGGCTATCGCACGGCGGCCTTTGTCGGCTCGATCCAACTCGATCCGCGCAATGGGCTGGCGCAAGGTTTCGATCGCGGCTTCCAGACTTATGACGCCGGATTCCGTTCCACCATCCCCGGTGATCCGCGACCCACAGTGGCGGAGCGTTCCGGAAGCCAAGTCGTTGCCAACGCTCTTGCCTGGATGATGCACAGTCCGCAAGGACCGATGTTCGTTTGGATCCACCTCAACGACCCCCACTCTCCGAACGCTTCCTACAACGCAGCCGTGACCGCTGCTGATGCGGCGATTGGCAAACTGCTGGCGGCCGTGAAGCAGCAGAAACTCTATGCCAATACTGCCATCCTGGTCGTCGCTGACCACGGTGAGAGC